>ODAI013039459.1_pt1 | contig 20510 bp, 11 predicted proteins | sample 1539321 | NCBI WGS metagenome assembly ODAI01 (sample SAMN02144231, study PRJEB22623) | gut metagenome | biome: sheep rumen | host: Ovis aries | place: New Zealand
GGCGCACATTGTCGATACCCTGGTTGAGGTCGATCTCGATGGTGTTGGCACCCTCACCAGCCTTGGCAAACTCGGCGGGTATGAGCTCGGCGGGGGTGGGGGCCATCTTCTCCAGCCCGCTGCCGTCGCGGTTGATCTTTGCCTTGATGTTACGGTCGGCAGAGCAGCTGACGCCCATGCCGATGGGGCAGGAAGCTCCGTGGCGAGGCAGGCGGACGACACGGATGTCGTGGGCCAGGTACTTACCTCCGAACTGTGCTCCCAGTCCGATCTTCTGTGCCTCGAGGAGCAGCTTCTGCTCGAGGTCGACATCGCGGAAGGCACGTCCGGTCTCGTCGCCCGTCGTAGGCAGCGAGTCGTAGTACTTGATGGAGGCGAGCTTCACGGTGAGGAGGTTCTTCTCGGCAGAGGTGCCACCGATGACGAAGGCAATGTGATAAGGCGGACAGGCTGCGGTGCCCAGGCTCTTCATCTTCTCGACGAGGAAGGGGATGAGCGTGCCCTCGTTCTGGATGGTGGCCTTCGTCATGGGATAGAAGTAGGTCTTGTTGGCCGAACCGCCGCCCTTTGCAACGAACACGAAGCGATACTCATCGCCCTCGGTGGCCTCGATGTCGATCTGGGCGGGAAGGTTGCAGCGAGTGTTCACCTCGTCGTACATCGTCAGAGGTGCATTCTGCGAGTAGCGCAGGTTGTCCTGGGTGTAGGTGTTGTAAACGCCGAGCGAGAGGGCTTCCTCGTCCTCAAAGCCCGTCCACACCTGCTGTCCTTTCTCGCCGTGGATGATGGCGGTGCCTGTGTCCTGACAGAAGGGCAGTATGCCGCGAGCGGCGACCTCGGCATTGCGGAGGAAGGTCAGCGCGACGTACTTGTCGTTCTCAGAGGCATCGGGATCGGTGAGGATCTTTGCCACCTGGAGGTTGTGCTCGCGACGCAGCATGAACTCTACATCGTGAAAAGCCTGCTGTGCCAGGAGCGTGAGGGCCTCGGGCGACACCTTGACGATGTCGTGACCCTCGAACGATGCGAGGCTGATACCTTCCTTGCTCAGTAATCTGTACTCAGTGTTGTCTTCGCCCAACTGGAACATGGGGGCGTACTTGAATGCGGGTGTTGTAGCCATATTTTCTTTATGTTTTTAAAGTTTCCGTTGGCAAAGGTACGAATAAGTGGGCAAAATGCAAAATAAATTATGATTTATTTTCATTTCATGAAGAAAGAACGTCAGGGGAAGGGCCGTCAGACGCTGATCATCTCGAGCAAGTCGCGGCTGGTGAGCTTATGACTCTGGCTGGTGCCCTCGAGCATGGCATCGGCGAGATTGCGCTTGGATTCGTGCAGGCGCAGGATCTTCTCCTCGATGGTGTGCTGGGCGATGAGGTGATAGACGGTGACATTCTGACGCTGTCCGATGCGGTAGGCACGGTCGGTGGCCTGCTGCTCGATGGCCGGATTCCACCAAGGGTCGAGATGGATGACGTAGTTGGCGCCTGTAAGGTTAAGACCCAGCCCACCGGCCTTCAAGCTAATGATGAACACTTGCTGGCGACCTGCCTGAAAATCAAGGACTAGCTGCTCGCGCTGCTTGATGGGCACGGAGCCGTCGAGGTAGGCATAGGCGATGCCCAGCTTGTCGAGCGCCTTGCGCACAAGGGCAAGGAACGAGGTGAACTGGCTGAAGACGAGGACGCTGTTGCCTCCGCCTACAATCTCGGTGACAAGCTGCGTGAGCACACTGATCTTCGAGCACTCGCCACTCCACGACTTCTCGACGAGCTGCGCTGAGCAGGCTGCCATACGCAGGTGGGTAATCTCCGACAGGGTATTGACGCTGGGGCTGCTGCTGCCGGCCTCTTCCTCGAGCAGCATCTTCGCCCGACGGCGTATGACCTCGTAGGTGGCCATCTCGTCGACAGAGAGTTCGACGGACATCGTGATTTCGGTCTTCTCAGGCAGCTCCTCAATGACCTCCTGCTTGGTACGGCGGAGGATGAAGGGCTGGATGATGCGCCGCAGCTGCTTGGAGCGCTCCTTGTTGTCCTGCTGCTCGATGGGGATGATGTATTTCTCAGAGAAGTTGTCGTAGCTGCCCAGGAGGCCCGGATTGATGAACTGGCAGAGGTTCCAGAGCTCACCGAGGTGATTCTGCACAGGCGTACCAGTCAGGATAATACGGTTGGCAGCCTTGAGCTGCATGACGGCCTGCGAGGTTTTCGTCTCACGGTTCTTGATGATGTGCGCCTCATCGAGACATATGGTATGCCACTGCTTGTCGATGAGATGCTCGGACTCGGTGACAAAAAGACCATAGGTGGTGAGGACGACGTCGCCCTGACGAGCTTCGGCAATGGCCTGGTGACGGTCGGAGGCGCTGTTGAGGACGATGACACGCAGAGAGGGAGCAAAACGCTCCAGCTCACGTCGCCAGTTGAGCACGACCGATGCGGGTGCTGCGACGAGTGCCGGTCCTCCTTCCTGTGTGCTGAGAAGGAAGGTGATGGTCTGGATGGTCTTACCCAGTCCCATATCGTCGGCAAGACAGACACCGGCGCCCCAGCTGGTCATGCGGGTGAGCCAGGTGAAACCGTCGAGCTGGTAGTCGCGCAGCTGGGCTTTCAGCGTACGAGGTATTGCGGGCGTGAGCTCCATGCTATGGTTAATCTTTTCCTGCAACTGATTGATGCTATCATCGTGACGGATAGTCACATCTCCGTCGAGGGCCGACCCCAGGAGGGTGGCATGAAGCTCGCTGATCTGCAGATGGCCGCGGTGACTGGTGGTGAGGCTCTCAAGGCGCGACAGCTGCTTGCGAAGCCGATTGGTGAGCGCAAGGAACTCTCCCTCGCCCAGCTTGATGAACCCCTTTGAGGTGCTCTGCCCGACGAGCTGGAGAAGCTGGGCAGCGGTGAGGACGGTATCTTCGTCGATGGGAATGTCGCCCTCGACCTCAAACCAGCCATTGTTGGACTTCAGGCCAATGTTCCAGGAGGCAGGATTGGCATTCTTCAGGTGCAGCTGTCCGCCCTCAGGCCATTCGATGGCGTAGTGCTCTGACTGCTCTTGCACGAAGACCATCAGCTGGAGAAGGCCTTCAGCCGAGAGGATGACAGGATGCCGGTCGGCGAAAGGCTCGTCGACGATGGTGCTATCGTCGAGGAGTCCGTTGTCGTCGATGAATGTGCGCAGCAGCTGGAGATTCTCCCTTTCGCCACGCATGTCACGTGTGACCTGATAACGTGTACCGTCCTCCTCGGCCACACAGGGGTTGAGGCCCGTACCAGGGTCGAAGAGGGTAATGCCGTCAGGCAAGGGACGTGCCATGCAGAAGACGGTGAAGTAGTTGCGTGCGCCATTGGTGGGTGTCACCTGCAGGCGCAGCTGCGGTGAACCATCGCGCTGCTGAAGGGTGGTGCCTCCCTCGACGAGGTCGCTGTACACCTCGACGACGTCGCTCACCTTGGGTAGGAACTGCCTCAGCTGTGCCTCTGCCTCCAGCGGGAAGGCCCCCACCTGAAGCAGGCGCTTGTAGTAGAGGCGCTGCTGTGCGTTGATGTCAATGACAATATAGTGATTGTAGCTCTCCTTGCGATAGACGACAGCCTTGTCGAGATTAGCGCTGCCGATGTTCGACTTGACGGCAAAGGCAGTCTTGGTGCGCTGTATGATAAGATAGGGTTTCTCCCTTGTGATGGAGACCGGCTCGTACTGTCCTCTGCCACCAGTAAAGGCGCGATCAGTGTCGATGAGATGCGGCAGTACAAGGCTGACATCGAGATCGTAGGAATACCAGTTGCGGATGGAAGCCGCAATCTTCATGTCGGCATCGTCCATGATATCAGAGCCCCTGCGGAAGGCGTCGACAGAGATGCGCTTGCCTGCCCCCCACTCGCCCGACTTCAGACGACTCTGCTCGCGTATCTCCACGCGGTCGTTGTTGATAAGGTAGCCGATGCGCGTCTGCCGCTGGTTGTCATCGTGAGCGCCATTAACGGTATCCTTCGGGGTAAGCTCTTCGAGGACAAGCTCCCACTGCTGCTTGAAGTGGATACGGGCTGAGAGAGGCTGCCCACCATATTCCTCACAGAGGAGGCGACGCTCGTCGTCGCTGAGCTGCAGCCACGGCGACAGCTCATGGCGCAGGAAATGCATGCGCGGACTGGCAGGAAGGCTAGCCAACTGCTCTTCTGTCAAGTCAAAGAAACGTGTAACGAGCATATAGAGATGCTGATAGAGGGGCAGCTGGAAGGTGGTGTCTCGTCTCGCACTCTTCATGAGGCTATCGGTAGGCAGCAAACCATCAAGAAGATAAGTGGCGAAACTGAAGGGTGCAAAAAACTTGGCCGACTTAAAGAATACTTCTTTACGGAGCAGTGCCTCGAGCTTTTTATGGTGGTCGCTCTCATGGAGGTGATAGGACAAGACGAGGACATAGCAGCTAAGCACATCGGTGAAGCACCCCAGTTTTCGTGCATCCTTCTCGCGGTTCATCTCACGCAGGGCCAGTGACAACTGCTTGAACGCCACATCATAACGGGAGGTGTAGAGGGCACGCAGACCATAGAGTATATGTGCACAGCAGGTATCGAGGGCAGCGGCATTGGCATCGTAGACCCCTCGTTGGTAATAGTCGAAGAGTGCTGCAAGGGTGTAGGTCTCATGGTACGTAAGAGGCAGCATCAGACCTGAATAGTATGCGACCAACTCGACAAGCAGTCCATCGGGGTCGGTGATGTCGTGCTCCATTTGATATTCCACCACCATCTTGACGAAGTCAGCAATCAACGAAGGGGTCATCCTCGTCAGGAGGGGCATGAAAGCCCTATGATGGGCCAGGGCGACGAGGGTGCGGCTGGCTGCCGTGTCGTTCATCATCAGCGCTTGTGGCTCGTAGCGTCCCATGATGCACAGGCGCAACTGTTGGATGAGCTGTGCGAGGAAGGCAGGCTGCAGGTTGCTGTATTTACGTTCGAAGTTACGCAGCCAGTCGGGATGTTCGCAGAGGAGATAGACCAGCAGCGGTCCCAGGTGCTGGGGCATGAGCTGATGGTCGTCGTCATAGAAGAAGTAGTTGGACATCAGGTAGGGTTTGATGTCGCTCACTAGCTTACTCATATTTGCCTGGGTGATATTCTCGCCCTTAGCATAGGAATCAAGGACCTGCTTGGTGGTTGACTTACCCGTGTAGGCCAAAAAGCAGAGCAGTTTGAGCTGCTCTGCCGTAAGATGGATATATCCCTGATAGATTTCTTCCATAGGCGACGTCTTTCTGCTTTCGGCCAGGTCCTAGAATCCGAAGATCTCGTTGGTGGTAAGCCTACGGATGGGACCTATCTGCTGCAATGCCGCGATGTCGAGGTCGCGCTCGTTGCCGAGGATGATGTAGCGATAAGGCTTATGAGCCATGTTCTCCTGCTCGAAGCGCACGATGTCAGCCAGGGTGACATTGGGCAGTGCCTGATAGATGCGCTCGTTCTCATCATAGTCGATGCCACGCTGACGTGCAATGATCCAGGCGTTGATGAGTCCGAACTTGGTGGTGCGCTGACTGGCCAGACGCTTGGTCAGGGCCTCTTTGGCAATGCCGAATGCTGCCTCGCTCTGCGGGATGGTATCGAGGATCTGGTGGAACTGCTGCACGCAGTCCATCATCTTGTCGTTCTGGGTGATGATGTGCGTGAAGAAGTACTCGGGATCATCCTTGTAACTGGGCTGCACATACATAGCAAAGGCATTGTAGGCCAATCCACGGGTCTCGCGCAACTCCTGGAAGACAACGGTATTCATGCCTCCACCATAGTACTCGTTGAACAATGCCTGCACGGCTGCTTCCTGGTCGTTGGCAGGCCGCTGCTCGTTGTGGATCATACGCATATAAATGTTCTTGGCATCATAGGGAGCAAGGAGAATCTCGTTCTCAGGCGTGGGCTGCATGACATAGTGACGACCCTCGGGCACAGGAAGCAGCTCGCCCTGCGTGCGATGGTTGTCGGCGATGACCTTGCTGAACTCCTGCTCAGAGAGGGGACCATAATAGAGCACGGTGTGCTCATACTGGTTGAGGTTCTTCAGTAAGTCGAGCAGATCCTGTGGGTTGGTGTCGAGCAACTGCTGCGTGGTAAGCATGTTGCGACGGGGGTTGTAAGGTCCGTATACACCATAGCTTACGAGACACTGGAAGTTCTGCTGCTGGTTGCTCTTTGCCTCTGCAAGGGCTTTATCGAGAATGCCGACATACTGCAGGTAGGCTGTGCTGTCGACGCGTGCATTCTGCAGCAGGTCTTCAAGCAACGTGAGTGCCTGAGGCATACTCTCGCTAAGGCCATTGAGACTGACGGTGATAGAACGTGGGGCAACGCTGATGTTATATCGGCAGGCAAGCTTGTAGAACTGCTGTTTGAGCTGCTCGGGAGTGAGGCTGTCGGTGCCAAGGTAATCGAGGTACTCGGCAGCATAGTCATAGCGGATGTCACTCTCGGTACCAAACTCATAGCGCATCTCCAGAGCAAAGCGTCCGTTCTCCTTATTCTGTACGTAGACATAGGGTAGCTTAGAGGTAACGTCGCCAAAGGTGAGATCCTTCTTGAAGTCGACAAAGACAGGCTGGATGGGCTCTACCTTCGTTTCCTGGATCTCTTTGACAAAGTCGCTCACGAGGTCACGGTTGCTGGGGATGGGCGTGATAGCTGGCTTGTCGATCTTCTTCTGAGTCTCATCGACGCCCTTCAACTTGCTCACACAGGCATAGCCATCGGTGAAGTGCTCACGGGCGAAGTTGACGATCTGGTCCTTGGTGATGCCGGAGATACGGTCGAGCGCCTGTACCTGCTGCTGCCAGGGTGTGCCGTTGATGAAAGCGTCTACGAACATGCTGGCACGGGCACGATTGCTCTCCAGAGAATTGTAATACTGCAACTTGAGGTTGTTGATGACAGAAGGCAGCAGATCGTCGCTGAAGTCACCAGCCTTCAGCTTCTCTACCTCGCCGAGCAGCAGCTGTCGCACCTCGTCAAGGGTCTGTCCTTCACGAGGCACACCCATGAGGACGAACAATGAGTGATCCTGCATAGCCATAGAGAAGCCCTCACCCTGGAGCATAGCCATCTGCTGATTGATGTCGAGGTCGATAAGACCGGCAGTACCATTGCTCAGCATCGACTCTACGACCTCAAGCGTGTCAGCCTGAAGCGACGAGGCTTTAGCGAAGCGCCAGCCCAACCATAGCATCTCCTGCTCCAGCCCGACGACGCTGGTGTCGGCAGGTGCTGTAAGTGCGGCCTGCTCGGGGAAAGTGGGCTGTGTCACATCATCACCCGGCTGCCACTGGCCGAAGTACTTCTCGATGGTAGCAATGACCTTGTCGGGGTCGAAGTCACCAGCCATGCAGATAGCTACATTGTTGGGCACATACCACTTTTTGAAGTAAGCCTTGATGTTGCTGATGGAGGGGTTCTTCAGATGCTCCTGCGTACCGATTGTGGTCTGGGTGCCATAGGGATGAGTGGGGAAGAGCTTGGCCAGCAGGGCGTTGTAGACTTTGTCTACGTCGCTGGAAAGGTGGATGTTGTACTCCTCATAAACGGCCTCCAACTCAGTATGGAATCCACGGATGACCATATTCTGGAAACGGTCGGCCTGAATCTTTGCCCAGTTGTCAATCTCGTTCGAAGGAATGTCCTCCACATAGCATGTCACATCATTGGAGGTATAGGCATTAGTGCCCTCGGCTCCGATAGCTGCCATCAGCTTATCGTATTCATTGGGAATGAAATACTGAGCAGCGAGCTGACTCACAGAGTCGATCTCATGGTAGGCCTGACGACGCTCCTCGGGGTCGGTCATTTGCCGGTATTGCTCGTAGCGTTGCTCAATGTCGGCAAGCAGGGGAGCCTCAGCCTGTGGGTCAGTGACGCCAAACTTGTCGGTGCCCTTAAACATCAGGTGCTCCAGATAGTGCGCCAGACCAGTGGTCTCGGCAGGGTCGTTCTTCGAACCCGTACGCACAGCAATATATGTCTGTATACGAGGCTCTTCCTTGTTAACACTAAGGTAGACCTTCAGCCCATTCTTCAGGGTGTAGATGCGCGTCTTCGACATATCGCCCTTCACCTCTTCATACTTTTTCTTGGTGCATGCACCGAGCATGAGCAGCGGCACCAGCAATAGCAGTAGTTTTTTCATATTGATATTTATTTAAAAATGATCCGTTGGCAAGTCATTGACTAGTTCTCGTAGTCAATCTCATGGTCGAGCTTCTCAATGAAGTCATCGTAGACCTCCTGCTCCACATCGCCCATGGCAAACTCTTTGTCGGCATCCTTGCGAATCTCGGCTATCCAAGCACGGCGTGCACGCACATAGTCCTCACGGATGCGCTCGCAAGCCTGTTCGTCGAGTTCTGACAGGTGGTAGTATTTCAGCAACAGCTCATAACTCCATGCCCAGCGGTAGTCGCTATAGTTATTGTTTATCTCTTCAAAACGGTCGAGCACCATACCGATGCTTTCGATAGTTCCGTCCTTGATATCGTCGATGAGACGCTGCTCTTCAGTCAGCGGAAGCAGCAAACCCGACAAGTCGGCCCACTCACCCTTGCCGACGTCCGACTTGGGCATCCCGAAGAATCCTTCCTTCTGGGCGCGCTTCAACACGGCACCCATGTAGATGCGCAGGGCAATATCGTAGTATTTCTGTCCCTTGCGCAGCGAGGAGGCATTGATGACATACTCGTGGACGTTATACGACGAGACATTGTCACCAGAGGCGTCGCGCAGAGCCTGCAACACCTTCATGCCCTCGATAATCTCACCTACGGTGTAGGGCGACAACCAGTCGAAATTGATGATTGACTTTTTCGACTGCTTCGAGCGTTTGTCACGCTTGGGCCATTTCTTGATATCGCGGTAGAGTCCTACTGTGGTGATGTTACGTCCGGGCACAATGTACATTGTTTCACCATAGGCCATGAGGTAGGAGAAGGGCAGGTTGCGTGTGTCAGGATGGTGCATCAGCTTGCCGAAGCAGACGCTGAAGGCTCCGATGGTGGCAGGCATGAGCACATAGGATCCGGATGCCGTCTTCGTTCCTCGCTCCAAAGTACCATAGTGCAAGGGTCCCATCTTGTAGGCATGATTTGAGAAGTTGGTGTTCGAGCCAGCATTATAGAAGGAGAACTGTCCGCCGATGAGCAGGCTCGACTTGTGGTGTGAAGCCGAGAACGGACCGCAGAAGGCTGCGCAGGCCTCACCATTAGCCATAAATGAGTTGGCGAAGAACAAGCTGGCCTCGGCGGTGAAGCCGTTGGTAATCTGGCACGCCTCGCCCACAAAGCAGTCTTGCATCTTCACGCTGTTGTTAATCGAACAACCATCGCAGATGATGCTATTTTCGCAGATAACACCCGTGCCGATGTACACAGAGGCATCCTCCGAGCTAAGGATGGTGCACTCCGACAGTCGTGCAGCGCCGCTAATCTCACAGTCACCCTTGATGACGGTGTTGGTGATGTCCTTGGTGTTGATGATTTTCACGCGATTACCGATGATGCCCCGCTCGGGGGTGCTCACCCGCACCTCATCGTCGATGAGCTGCTTCAGGCGGTTCATCAGCGCCTTGTCGTTGTGATGCTTCACCATGAAGGCGGCCAACTGTGAGTTCAACTCACGGAAGAGAATTACGTTACCGTCGCCCATCTCATTGAGCACCGAGATAGTGCTGCCGGCGCCATAGCTGGCTCCCTCGAGGGTCTCAAGGGTCGAGATATTGGTGATGTAACAATCATCTCCGATGGTATAGTTGTTGATGAAATTGCCCACCTTTTCGATGAGGCAGTCATTGCCCACCGAGACGTTTCGAAGCGTAGCATCATTAATACCCGAATGCTTGAAGAACCCCTTGGCCACCTCGATTTTCTTCTCGAAGCGACCTAGCTCGATATCGCCATAGAACATCACTCGGTGGAAGTTGTATGGCCGGAAATCACGGTCTACTCGCACCCTATTCCAATCCTCTGCCCAGCAAACGTTTTGCTCCAGCACCTGGATCTCTTCACGTGTCAGTTGTCTGTATTCTCTCATAATGTTATGTGTTGTGTAAGGTTCAATCCTCCATGTCGTACAGGAAGTCGTTGTAGGGATACTTCTGCACGTGCAGCTCACGCACCTTCTTATACAATGTGGAGCGCAGTTCATCGATATTCTTTTTCTCACGAGCCGAGATGAACAGGCAGTCTCCTTCCATGCGGGCCATCCACGTGCGTTGCAGCTCGTCGAGCGAGATATTTTCCTTTGTGGGTTCAGTCAGGTCATCTTCATCCTGAGGCGTCCAAGTGTAGGCATCAATCTTGTTGAAGACAATCATCTGCGGTTTCTCAGCACACCCTAGTTCCTGCAGCGTCTGATCCACCACACGTATCTGGTCCTCGAAGTCGGGATGCGAGATGTCGACGACATGCACCAGAAGGTCGGCCTCACGCACCTCGTCGAGCGTCGACTTGAACGACTCTACAAGGTCGGAGGGCAGTTTGCGGATGAAACCAACGGTGTCGGCCAGCAGGAAGGGCAGATTGTCGATGGTCATCTTGCGGACCGTGGTGTCGAGGGTCGCAAAGAGTTTGTTCTCAGCAAAGACTTCGCTCTTCGACAGAAGATTCATCAGGGTTGATTTTCCCACATTGGTATAGCCCACCAGTGCCACACGAATGAGTCGCCCTCGGTTTTTGCGCTGTGTGGTCTTCTGCTGATCAATCTCAGCAAGTCGCTGCTTCAGCAGGGTGATGCGATGCAAGATGATACGACGGTCCATCTCGAGCTGTGTCTCGCCAGGGCCACGCAATCCCACAGTACCCTTACCGCCACCACCACCGGAGCCACCACCCTGTCGCTCGAGGTGTGTCCACAGACGCTGAAGACGTGGCAACATGTAGCGATGCTGAGCGAGTTCGACCTGTGCCTTGGCCTCAGCCGTCTGTGCCCGCATAGCGAAGATGTCGAGGATGAGCGAAGTGCGGTCGAGTATCTTCACGCCCAACTCCTTCTCGATGTTGCGCAACTGTTTGGCAGACAGTTCATCGTCAAAGATGACCATCCCCACGGGTAGTTGTGAATCAAGATTAGAGAGAGGAGAGTCTTCTACCGCATGTTTCAGGGCCTCCTCGTAGGCATCCTGTCGTTCTCTAATGTATGTTTTTATCTCCTGCAGTTTTCCGCTTCCCACATAGGTCACCTGACTTGGTCCGTTGACACGTTGAGTGAAGCGCTTCACGGTGTGAGCGCCTGCTGTCTCGGCCAGGAATTCCAGCTCGTCAAGGTATTCCTTGGTCTTCGCTTCGTCCTGTTGTGGGGTGATAAGTCCGACGAGCACAGCCGTCTCGGCTTGGGCTTCGGAGATGATAAATTCCTTCATTCAGTAGCTATAATCGATTATCGCCTGCAAATGTACACATTATTTCTGATATACACAAGAAAAAGGCAAACTAAATGAGTCTGCCTTTTTCCTTTTTCCGATTGTAGAGCAATGTCTTTCCTTATTTAGCCACCCGGATGTTCCTTATGTAGTGGCTCTTGCCGTCAGCCGCATCACCGGTGATAGTGAAGTAGGCAGCCTGCTTGATGTTGGGCATGTTGGCAATGCGCTTGCCGTTGACAAAGAACTTCAGGTTACCCTTGTCGTAGCTGGCGGCAAAGTGGTTCCAGCCATCACGGCTCGTCAGCTCGTAGAGATCACCCTGGTCGCCGTGTAACCACTCGTCGTCGGTCTTGGCAATATTCCACTCAGCATGTCCACGCCACATGTCGTAATCGCCGATGCCACTGTCTTCAGCATCTAAGAAATGTACATGATACCATACATCGTAGCCAAACATGAACTCAAACTCAAGAGTGTACTTCTCGGGCAGACTCAACTTACTGCCGTCGACTAGCGGTAAGAGCGTGGTCGTGCCACCAAGCATGGTGATATACTTCACTCCCTGAGCCTCGCCAATTTCGGCACTGCCTTCCTTGATTTCCCACTTCGAAGGCAGCTCGCCGGCAGTCTCGCCACCAAGCGTGTCTTCAAAAACAGTGGTCATAGCAGGCTTGAAGTCGCCAGCCTCATAGAGGGCTGTGAGGTTCAGCACCTCAGCCTTAGCAGGGTCGCCCCACACATCGTGAGCATCACCTTCCAGTTCTTCAGCTTCCTGCTCATCAGCCGTCTGCTCGTCTTCGTTCACTACTTCGGTTTCCTCTGCGTCAGCAGCCTTGTCGGCTTTCTTGTCGCCTCCGCAAGCCGTCATCAACGAGAGGCTTGCCATGCACATCAGTGCCAGATAAATCCTTTTCATACTATTGATTGTAATTGATTAATCAAGATTGCCAGTAAGTCCCGGAGCAAAGCGCACGATGATGTAGTTGGGCTCCTTCTCGTTCTCATAGGTGACATAGCAGCGCTGGACGCCACTTTCCGTGCGGAACGACCATGCGGGGAAGCTGTTATCTGTCAGACAGTCGTCGAGCGTAACCTCAGCATTGGCCTGCTCCTCAGTGAGCTTACTCATACCGTCGTAACCGCGAATATTCTTGCCCTCCGACGACAGAGACTTTGTCAACGCAAAGATCTTTTCGGACCAAGCCTTGAACTCATCCTGGCTGATGGAGCTACCGTCCTTCTTCTTATAGACAGCTGCTGCAGAGTTAGCGCCATTGCCCTCAAACTTATCCCAGCCTTCGATCACCTCAGCAAACTCAAAGTCAGGTTCAATCTGCTTCAGTTGGATGCCCCACCCTTTCTCCAACGTGGCGGCACACTTCTCTACGCCGGACATCGCCTCAGATGCCTTCTGGGCCGTTTCCACAGCCTCTTCGGCACTCATTTTCTCACCAGGTACGTCGGCGCTTTTCTTATCGCCTCCACAAGCCGTCATCAACGAGAGGCTTGCCATGCACAATAGTGCTAGATAGATTTTCTTCATAATAAAATAGCGTTTAGGATGATATGCTTTCTCTCTTGGCCGACAAAATTACGAATAATACACCGAACTACCAAATATTTTCCGGTTTTTCTTCCTTTGTTCCGACTTTTTTATGTAACTTTGCCAGCAGAAATGATTTTTAATACAGACGCATCATGAAACAAACCCCTATCAAGAAGGAAATAGTCGATCAGCTCGTCAGCCAGCTAGGCATACAGGATTTTGCCAAAGCAACCATACGCGAGGTGAAGCAAGTGGCAGCGAAGGCCGAGCTAGAGAGCGGCGTAGAGTATATTAAAATGGAGATGGGCATACCCGGACTACCCGCAGCACAGGTGGGCGTCGAGGCCCAGGTAAAAGCCCTGCGTGAAGGCATCGCCCACAGCTATCCTGACATCCAGGGTCTGCCCGAACTGAAACGGCAGGCCTCACGTTTTGTAGAGGCGTTTATTGGCGTCGACATTGCCCCAGAAGGCTGCGTGCCTGTCTGCGGCAGCATGCAAGGCACCTTTGCATCATTCCTTACCTGCTCTCAGGCCGACAAGCGCCGCGATACTGTGCTCTTCATCGATCCCGGTTTCCCTGTGCAGAAGATGCAGCTGCAGGTGCAGGGTGTCAACTATGAGACCTTCGACGTCTACGACTACCGAGGTAAGCGCTTGGGTCCCAAGTTGGAGAGCTATCTTAAGAGCGGACGCATCTGTGCCATCGTATACAGCAATCCAAATAATCCCTCGTGGATATGCCTCACAGAGGACGAACTGCGCACCATTGGAATGCTCGCCACAGAATATGATACTATCGTCATGGAGGATCTCGCCTACTTCGCAATGGACTTCCGGCAGAATCTCAGCGTACCCTTCCAGCCACCCTACCAGCCCACCGTAGCCCGCTACACCGACAACTATATCCTGCTTATCAGCGGCTCGAAGGCTTTCAGCTATGCTGGCGAACGTATCGGCGTGACGTGCATCAGCAATGAGCTCTTCCACCGCCACTATCCAGACCTGGCAGCCCGCTATGAGGGTCTGCCCTTCGGACTTGTGTTCTCCACCCGCATGCTCTATGCTCTTTCCTCTGGCACCAGCCATTCTGCACAGTATGCAATGGCCGAGATGCTCCGTGCAGCCTGCGACGGAGAGTATGACTTCCGCTCAGAGGTGAAGGTTTACGGCGACCGTGCACACAAGCTGAAGGAAATCTTCTGCCGCCACAACTTCTACATCGTCTACGACCGCGACCTCGAGCAACCCATCGCAGACGGATTCTACTTCACCATCGGCTATCCCGGCATGACCTCCGGGCAACTTGCCCGCGAACTGATGTACTATGGCGTGTCGGCTATCTGCCTCATCACCACAGGAAGTCACCAAGAGGGTCTACGCGTGTGTACATCTTTTATTAAGGACCATCAGTATGCCCAGCTAGAAGAGCGCATGGCCATCTTTGCCGAGAATAATCCTGTCGCCTAACTATCTTGCTTCATCTCTCAACTCCCAAAGCTCAACTCTCAATTTTCAAATCTCGAATTAACATGAAACGCTTCCTTCACCTTGCACTCCTGGCCATCATCCTGACAGGATGCAGCACCAAGCAGACATCAAAGGCTTTCAAGTCAGAGGCCTTCACCTATGAGGGCGAAACCAAGCATTCCTCGATCCTCATATCTTGCGCCTTCCCCGTCAGCGGCGATGAGGTGCTGTGCGACTCCATCTACGATTTCATCGTCTCAGCAATGACCGAGAGCCAATGCTATGAAGACCCTGTACCTGACTTCCGCCACGACGGACAAGGCTTCGTCGACTTCTTCGGCCACGAAATCAATAAGAATGCTGAAGAACAATGGCAGTTGTTTACAAAGGGCGACGAGGATAGGGCCGATGATATAGAAGAGGAAATCATCTTTGGCATCAGCGAGTCTACGCCCGAATTCATGACTTACGACTTCGAACACAGCTTCAGTGGCATTGCCGACGGATTCGTTCATCAGTTCAGAACCTCTTTCCTCAGGTCCGACGGCAGCCGCGTTACCAACCAGTTTCTGTTCAGCGATCCCTCATCGTCCGAACTCCTTGACCTTGTCAAAAATGATCTAAAGAATAGGTTGCGTGGCGATGACGCAGAGGAGTATGTCGACAACATCAGCGAACTGCCCAAGCGTCCTTTCTTTCTTACAACCGAAGGTCTAGGCTTCAACTATGAACAGTTTGAGGTGTATATGTATGAACTGAGCGGTTTCCTATCCCTGAAGAAAGTGAAGCCCTTCCTCACGGAAGAGGCCCTGAAGCTCTTCGAGTAGCCAGCGATCATCTCACCTGCTGTGCAAAGAGGGGACCAACAACAGACATGCCCTACCCTAACTGCCAACGCCGCTGACAGCGACGTTGGAGATGGTACGGATAGCAGCAGTAGGAGGCAGCGTGCAGATGATGCGCTTGTTGCGGGTGACCAGCAGCAGATGAGGCTGGACAGCCTGACCGCGATGGCCTTGCCAGTTGGACAACAGCAGGCCCCGCCCTTCCAGATATTGCATACCCGACATGAAGCGTAGGGGGCGGCTAGGCAGATCGTCGTTATTGAGATGCCAAAGGAGTTTGCCCTCAGGAGAGTACTCTTCTATGCGCGGGTCGTTGTTAGCATCAGCAATTGACACGAGCGTATTACCATTGTCAAGACGGATAACAGAGTGAGGACGGCCTGGCGTAGCCACGCTCCAGACAGCACGACCACGCTTGTCGTACTCTGTGACTTTCTCCCCTCCGTAGTGGGCTACCAGATAGTGGCCGTTGGGCAGCCATCGGGCATTTCGCATAAAGGCCATGTCGTCAGAAGAGGCTCCTTTGGGCAGTATGCTGACAGCATGCAGGATTCGTCCTTTAGGCGAAACCTCCAGCAGCCTACCTTTCTCACACTCCCCGACGAAGGTACTTCCATTGGGCAACCGCTGACAGGCAAATACGTGGCAGTCGGAGTGATAGCAGAAGAGGGTGTCGCCCTGCGGTGTCAGTTCGAGCACACCTGTTCCCGTAGTGAAGAGGATATTGCCATCAGGCAACAGCTGAAGATCGTTGGAGAGCGGTGCGTCGTGCTGCCATGTCACCTGTCCGCCTTCTAATCTGAGCAGCTTGCCCTGAGTATAGTCGGTGACATAAACGGTGGAGGGGAAGTGGAAGCGGAAATGATGCTCCACGATGCCAGTACCGATGATGAACGATGCGAAGGCAGCATAGGTGCTGATCTCGCGAGGCTGAGAGATGTAGGCTTTGTAGCTGTCTTTGATGCCGATGCTGCTACAATCTACGAGGTTATAACCGCCATCGCTGTTGCGTACTGCCTTACTGATGATGCCCTGATAGGCACGGTCTACTACCGCCTGATAGCCTGCGGCACTGACATATCCTTTGTTAATGGCCGACTGCAGCAGGTAGATGAACATACCCGTGCCAGAGGTCTCATTCCAGTTGCCTGCCTCGGTGGGCTTGTCTACGACCTGGCACCAGAGGCCTGTCTTCTGATCCTGACTGGCCTTCAGCCCTTTGCACAAACGCCTTAGAGCATCCAGCAGCTGCTCACGTCCCGGCTGGTCGGCAGGAAGATAGTCGAACACATCAGCCAGCAGCACGGCACCCCATCCCAGGCCTTCGCTCCACACCTCCGGCGAGTGGTTGTCCTGATTCTTCGCCCATCCAGCCTTACCCTGCTCTGCCCATCCGTGATAAAACAGACCATCATTGCGCCCGCAGAGGCTGACGAGTCCCTCTATCTGCTTCACCACTTCGCTGAAGTCCTCCGGATGGCCCATTGTCTTGGCATAGCGTGCCAGGAATATCTGTCCCATGAACACACCGTCGACCCACAACTGACGGATGGAGTGCGAGTGATAGAATATGCCCAGCCGATTACGCGGATAATCGTCGAATCCCCGACGAATGGTCTCGGCGGCGCGTGCATAACGTTGCTCTCCCGTCAACTCGTACATCAGCAGACAGGCATAGCCGGGGATGAAGTTGTCGAGAGCCCTGGGAGTGAAGTTGGGCACGCGTCCCTCTTCATCTACATTCTGATCGACGTAGCGGCGAATATAGTTCAGATAGGTAGAGTCGTTGGTCATCCGCCACAGTTTCTCCATAGCAAACATCATGTAGCCTGCCTGCCAAGTGAAGTGATTCTGCTGGGTGCCCCAACGGATGACGTCAGGGTCGGGATGGCTGGTGATGAAACTCTTCGCTATTTCTTCAGAATACTGTTTCGGAGCAGCGGCGGCCGTGGTGAACATAAAAGCAATGCATACTGCAGTAATGATTTGTTTGTACATAGAAAGACTAGTTTTTTAGTAACGCTCTGCAAAGTTACGAATAAGTTGTCAAACCACCAAACGAATAGCCAAAAATAAACAAAATATCATGATGAAGCCCGACGGCCTCCTTGATATACTAAGAGGCTGAGCTTGCTCAACAAGGAAGCCGTCCTTGCTATACAAAAGTGCCGCAGAGCCACATCAAGAAGGCTGCCCTTGTTGACCAAGAACAGCCTGTTAGTTAATGACAAGCATTTCACTCGCTATAAAAGCATGGTCTTTACTTCTCCACGAGTATGCGGGCATCGACGGCGATGACATCATTCTCGTCGGCCAGGAGAGGATTGATGTCCATCTCCTTGATCTCGGTAGCGAAGCGCAGGAGAGTGGAGAGCCGCACAATAATCTCAGCATACTTGCGCTCGTTGATGCCACGCTGACCACGCGTACCACGAATTATCTTATAGCCACGCAGGGAGTGAATCATCGAGAATGCCTCCTCATAGCTCAGAGGAGCCAGACCCGAGCTGACGTCCTTGAGTACCTCGACGAAGATACCTCCCAGTCCGCAGAGCACCACATGTCCGAAGCGTGGCTCGTACTTCGCGCCGATAAAGAGCTCGGTGCCACGAATCATCTTCTGCACCATGACGGCTGTGGCATCCGGAATCTGCATCATACGGTCGAACTCGGCGCTGAGCACCTCTTTCGAACGAATGTTGAGCGTCACGCCGCCCACATCGCTCTTATGGACAGGTCCCACGACCTTGGCTACCACAGGGAATCCCACGCGCTCGGCGAAGGCGGTCACCTCATCCTTTGCTGCGCTGACAAACTCAGGCACAGTGGCGATGCCGGCAGCAGAGAGCAATTCATGTACTGAGGCAGGATCGATGTATCCACTACCGGGGGCGAGACCATCGATGATCCGTCTGATGCGCGGCACATCGACACCATTAATGACAACATTCTGGTCGGCAGGCTCTGGGGTCTTCATAATCTGAGTAAGGGCGGTGGCCAGCGTCACCTCGTCGCTGAAATTCACGTGACCCCGGCTGAGGAACTCCTGCACCTCGGGGCCGGCAGTGTTGACGCTGGGCAGGACGGGGAAGATGGGCTTATGGCATTCGAGTATCTTCTTGTGTAGCACGTCGTAGGTCTCGTAGAGCTGCACCAGTCCCGGCGTGCCGAAGATGACGGCGATGGCATCAATCTCGTCGAAACGATGCTCACAGTAGTCAATGGCGATGCCTAGGTGTTCGGGCGTACCTGTAGCCAGGATATCAATGGGATTAGCTGTTGACGAGCCGGGGAAGAGCTGTGCCTTCAGTTCGTCGGCAACGGGGCCGCTGAGTTGTGGCACCTTCATGCCTCCCTTCGAGAGGGCATCGGTGAGCATCACGCCAGGACCTCCGGCATGGGTAACGATAGCGAAGTTCTTGCCGGTGAAGCGGGGCAGCGTGAAGATACAGCCCACGGTGGTGAGCTCCTCACGGCTGAAGCAGCGCACGATGCCGGCCTTGCGGAAGAGGGCCTCTACGGCAGAGTCGCTGGAGGCGATGGCACCGGTGTGACTGCTGGCGGCACGGCTGCCTGCCGACGATGACCCTGCCTTGATGGCAGCGATGCGACAACCCTTGCGGATGAGGCTAGTTGCATGGAACAGCAGCTTGTCAGGATCAGCGATGTTCTCAATATAGAGCAGTTTCACCAGCGAGTCGCGCTCAGCATCGAAATGCTCATCCATATATTCCAGCACAGCCTCGATGCCTATCTGCTTGCCGTTGCCCACACTCCACACCGAATTGAAAGGCAGGCCCTTGGTCACAGCACTCTCAAGGATAAACACAGCCGTGGCACCCGATCCACTGATAAAGTCGACACCCTTCGGGTTCAGCTGTGGTATGGGTTTGGTAAATACGGAGTGATGATGCCGCGTGAGCAGGCCAATGCAGTTGGGGCCTATCAGCGCACAGCCATATTTCTCGCATGTGTTGAGAATCTGCTGCTCGAGCACAGCACCCTCGTGGGTCTCCTCGCTGAAGCCTGCCGAGATGATGATGAATGCACGCACGCCCTTCTCAGCAGCAAGGTATTCCACATACTGCGGGCAGAACTTAGCCGCCACGACGAGAATGGCAAGATCGGTAGGAGGCACCTCTTTGGCATCGTGGAAGGCCTTGATGCCCTGCACCTCGTCCTCTTTGGGGTTTACCACACGCAGCACGCCTGTGTAGCCTCCGCTGAGAAGATTGCGCACTACGGCGCCACCTGGTTTATGTACATTGTTAGAGCCGCCAATAACGACGATGCTCTCCGGTTGCAATAGCTGTCGGTTGATCATAGTCTTAAGTTTTAATGGTGCAAAGTTACGAAGAAGTGAGCAAAACGCCAAAAAAAAAACATAAAATCAGACAAATAATTGCATAGTCGGGAAAGATTGTGTAACTTTGCAACCAAAATTGCAGAGAAGAAGCACATGATGACTAGAAAACTGATTGTGGCACTGACAATGATAGTGCTTGGACTTACGATAGATCCTGCCTTGGCCCAGACCGATTCTGCGGCCAACGATATCCCCACCCTGCTGGAGACCGACTCACTGGCGGCTACCGCCCTTGATGGCGCGTCAGTGGAGGAGCTGATAGGCGACGAGGACATGAACGCCCTACAGACGATGGCCATGGGCGAAGGCTCAGGGCTGCACGAACAACTGAAATCGAAATTCGTGGAAGGCTCGGCAGAGTTCATGTCGCTGGTGGCGCTGGCGCTGGTCATCGGTCTGGCACTCTGCATCGAGCGCATCATCTATCTGACACTGTCGGAGATTAACTCCAAGAAACTGCTCATCGACATCGAGAAAAAGGTGAATGCGAACGACGTGGAAGGTGCGAAGTCGCTATGCCGCGAAACACGCGGTCCCGTGGCCAGCATCTGCTACCAGGGGCTGATGCATGCCAACGAAGACATGGCCACCGTGGAAAGGAGCATCGTAAGCTACGGAACAGTGCAGTCGGGCAAGCTGGAGAAGGGATGCTCGTGGATCAGGCTGATGATAGCCATCGCTCCCTCGCTGGGCTTCTTGGGCACGGTGATAGGAATGGTAATGGCCTTCGACCGCATTCAAGAGATAGGCGATATCAGCCCCACCATCGTTGCCGAGGGCATGAAGGTGGCGCTCATCACCACCATCTTCGGTATCATCGTGGCCATCATCCTGCAGATATTCTATAACTTCATCCTCTCGCGCATCGAACGTCTGACGAC
>ODAI014226617.1_pt1 | contig 20509 bp, 20 predicted proteins | sample 1539321 | NCBI WGS metagenome assembly ODAI01 (sample SAMN02144231, study PRJEB22623) | gut metagenome | biome: sheep rumen | host: Ovis aries | place: New Zealand
GATTTTCTCCTGTAAAGCACTCACATACTGATCCCATTTATAACCCTGTTCCTCTCCGTCCTTTGAATAGAGAAGACAAGCATCCTGTATCGCGCGGGCAAAAGTGTCTTTATTGTCAGCCTTGGTAGTAACAGATAAAATATAGTCAGCACCTCGATCTATATCCACTCCATTCTTTCCTGTCACCCTTCCAAATCGTTTCTTTTTTTCTTTATACTCTCTGTCGAATACCAACCAGGAATCAGATACGCACTCTTTTGCCCAGTTCAATCCCATATACCGCTTTACATCCTCTGTCGGATAAGTCAACAGGGATGTACCGGCTCCACAATACCGATTGCGTCCTTTTTCCGCAACTAATCTACGGATAGTATTATCCTCAGAAGAGTTACTTCTCTTGTTCATAGGGCCTATAGACTGAGCATATATGCAATTTGCTGCATGATCCAAATACTCATCAAATGAGCTCAGGTTCTTCCCATCTACATTCTGTCCATCAAACAGGAAACAAAAATCGTAAGGACTAACATTATATTCTTCATATTCACCTGAAACAGCGTCAGGAAACTCTATCTTGAATGTATTCTTATATCTTGATGGAATTGTTGAATCACCCTTCATCAGAAATGCATCGATTTCTCTTAAAGTCGCATATGCATTACATTTAAGATTATTTCTTTCTGCCTCACTTGGAATCACGTGGTAGAATATTTCGGGCAATAAGAAAAAACCACGTGTAATGTTCGCTCCCTGGCGATAGTGGGTAGCCAAATAGTTTCTTATATACAATCCAACCGGAACAATTAGACCAGATCCAGTTCCACCCGCAAGTGAACTCACAATAATAACTCTCAGTGCCTGACTGAAATCTTCTCCCTCCAATTCATAGAGTTCCCCTATAGCTTTATGCAATTCTTCAAGCCCACCATTGCGAATAGCAGTATCAAAAGCAAGTCTTGATATTGCTCTAACCTGTCCCGCTCCTTCAGTAAGCATTTTATTATTCAATATAGAGTTTACAGGAAACCAATTATCCTTCGCATGATTATCGATATCCAAATATTCACCTACTGTCATCTTTATAGATGTTTGTATTGTGTGAATATGAGGATTAGCAGTACGTATTTCTCTCAATTCATTTACATCAGTATCAAAAACAACGAATCCTATTCTTTGACGTTGTTCTTCGTTTACCATTTTAGATACTCTTTTTACTACCTCAGACCCTTTTCCCCCAAGACCTACTATTAATGTCGGTGCATTCATTGTTTCTCCTCCTAATTATTTTGTTAATGAACAATCATATAAAAATTTGCCTTCTTTTACTTCTATCCCTGTATGAATTGATATTTTAGTTTTCCCTTTCTTTATGACGACAAGTGGTTCCCCGTCAAACTTTATATTAGGGTTATTTGCAAACTCTGTGTCATTAAGTAGAATCATATCAAGGCTACGTGTAGCCTTAACTTTTAGTGGTGGACAAATCCCTCCTAAATCTATAATTGCTTCTTCGGCCTTATATGGTACGTATACGTACTTTTTCTTTAACTTTCCAATTGGACTAGGAGCTAACGCTCCATGTACCTTTACTGTTGCATTTATAGATGGTCGTTTTAATCTTCTAGGCAATCTCTTTTTTATCGAAGTATAGCCAAAAAGGATAAGCAAAATAGCTAAAAGGATAAGTAGAAATATTGTAAAGTCAAGTATTCTTCCAACTCTTGAGTCTTTTACAAATACATCTGTTTCACATTCCCCATGCCATAACTCATTTCCATAAATGTGTTGAATCTTCAGTCCAATATGATCGGTTTTAGAATAATCACGTCCTCTATATTTATCAGGGAACTTTAATGTGATTCTATATACCCCTATTTCATCAGTTTTCTCTACATTGTATCCTATGTCATATAACACATTAAGCTTGAACCAAAGGAAACGTTTAACTTTGGTATTATCTGTAACAGATACTATAGGAAGCCCTATTTCCTCCCACTGTTCCCTCGTCAACTGCTCTCCTTCCAAACGCACATCTAATTGAATAGGATTATCCGGCTCAACATATCCATCCTTACTAAATAGGTTATTCGACTTGATTGTATAATTTGTAGCCGGATCAATGGTTAACTCAAGTTCTTTATCCCTAAACGCTTCAAACCCAATTTCTGAAGACGTTGTATTATATCTCAAATAATCGGCTACTACATGGATGCTGTATTTACCTTCATTGAGTGTAACCTTTTGATTGGGATAATATCTAATTCCACTATCCTCTCCATTGTATTTCATTGTTACGTCATAACTGACATCACCAAGGAGAGTAGAACTGGGAACCCTGTCCATTGTACCAGTCTTCACAAAACCAACATCTAAATAGTAGTCACCTTGCTTAATTCCTTTCGAATAATCTACCTCTTTACCATCCTCATTCGCTAAAAAGACCATTATTTCAACGTTTGGCTTGTAATATACCTCTAACGTTTCTGCACCGGAAATATCAATGGTATATGTCCCGGGATCAAAATCACCCGTGAATGTTACTATTTTTCCCCTCAATTCCTTGTCCACTATTGGATTATCGTACTTTTCATGTCTTCTTGAAGTTGCAACCTCGCTGTATACAACTTCTACCGGTTCTGCTGATCCAACAGACTTTCCGCCTGGACCGAACAATCCTTTTATCTGTACTGATTCCCCCTGAGCAAATACTGTTAGTTCGGACATGGGAATATCAAATGATATCTGGTTATCACTCACATTCGTAAGCTTATCAGTACTAAAAATCCTAGTGCATATATCCGTGATTTTAGTGAGAATCTGACTACTAGTTTCAGCTTTCTCAGCGAAAATACGCTGAGCAGGACTATCAGTGATGCTTGCCGCACTTGGCCCCATTCCGAGAAACATGACATTCACGTTAGGATCTTTGTGGGAAAGATACTCATCGACATCGTTGTTTGTCATTCCGTTAAAGGCTCCGTCTGTCAGAATAACAAGCCATTTCTCATCTGCATCCACTTTTACTATATCTTCATATGCCTTTTTCACAGACTCAAAAGGGGTTTCGCTTGCATCAGTTAGTAGATTATGCACTTTTTCAACATTTGCTGAAGAACCATCGGTTCCATATAGAGTTAACCTTGGAGTGCTTGCCGTCTTATTGTAATAATCACTCATTACATAGACATTCATAATGTCTTTCTTTCCAAGCATGGCAGCAAATACTTCCATTGAATACTTTGCCTGGCACCAAGTATCCACTTTCTGTTGAGTATCATCGAAGTCAAAGATCATACTTCCTGAATCATCATATACTACATTAATAATCTTTGTGGGCTCTTCTACCGCATACGCTTTAATAGGAAGAATCACAATAGTTAGTAAAAATGTAAATATAGATAAGATTTTTACTAATGCTTTCATAGCAGACTCCTTGCATTTATGTATTATTTCTCGATTGAAGTTTAAAATAACTCTTTAATTCTGTATCTTTAAGTCTGTTATTTATGGTCAGAACATTTTTGACATTTTCGACCATCTCTTTGTACCCTTTTATGGCTCTTTCTTTCTGGCCACTGTTTATCATTCCGATAATCTTACACACTGAACTATAGATACCTTTAAGTATAAACTCTTTGTTTATTGAATTCTGTATTCTGCTTACTATTCCCGGTGCCATTTTATAGTAATCGGATATTAAGTTTTTCCCGTCTGGTAATTCTTTAAGAATATATTCATCCCTAAAAGATCTCATCTTTTGAAGTTCATAGCAATCATCCGCCAATCCCTTGTACTCACAGCAAGCTGTTGTTAAGAAACACCCTGCGGTCCCGGAATGAAAAGAATCGCTCTCTTCCCAGTTACGACAACTATCAGTTGGATAATAATAGGCTTTGTACCAACTACAGTATCCTTTTGAATTTTCTCCCTCGAATTCATAGTACTTACAAGATCCACAAGTGTATTTTGTTATCCATTCGCTCATAGTTATTTGTTAAAATTCCATAAACTGGAATTCTATTCCCTCCTAAAATTTTAGAATTTTAGTGTAAATTGCACAAATAACCTCAATTATTATACCATATTTGTCGCATTTTTCAACAATTTTCGTGCAATTTACTACTATTCGGACTCTTTTATGGCTATATTTTAATCTACTGAAAACTGTTTACATATTTTCTGTTTCCATTGTATAGATTTCTCAAAAATACTGGATAATATCTCCTATCCCTTCGAACGGAGTTTTCCTCATTTTCGCACCTGATTCCTTAAGTCTTTTTATCAATCTCCCCGATAAATCATTTCTTATCCTTATAAGCTTAAGGCACTTGATTGGCATATCCCTTACCCAACGTGCAGCGCTTACCTCATCAATTCCCAATTCTTCACAGATTATTACTCTCATTAGCTTAGGATCTCCGTCCGTAATAAGGATGTTGAAGTAATCCGCACCTTTTTCCGCTTCATTAAATGGCATGACTACTATAATCCCAGCCTTCTCAACCTCAACCATAGCCTTTTCCTCTCAAGTTTGTAATCTCAAAGATCTAAATTCTTTTTTTAACACCTTCAATTTCGTCATTTGTTAATCTTTCCAAACATTTCATCCTCTCACTGCATCTGCGGAATCCGACCTGGTCGTATAACACCCCTAAAGCCCAATAAGATGTAGCCCTTGCGCTTATGATTGACCAAGAGTTTGAGTGTTCTTCTGGTTCATCCTCTTTAAGTGTTAAACACTTAAACTCATATCTTATCGCTTCCTCAAAGCAATTGAGTGAGACGTAGGTTCCTATAAGATTGCAGTATATGGTCTTTATTAACGATATGCTCCTGTAGTACTGTTCATTAGTGAATTTTTCTGTTATTCCCAAAGCCTTAAGAAACTCCTTCCTTGCACGCATTTCCAAGCCTCGCTTGCTAAGTGAAGCTCCTACGCAGTTGTGAGTCAGGGCAATATCTATTTCATACTTTCCCGGAGTTAGTCTTGCCAGTTTTTCCTCAATAGCTAATTCCATACGGTATGCTTCTTCGGCATCCCGGAAACGGTCATCGTAATACAAGCAGTCTGCCAAGTTTCTGATCGTTTTCGCTCTTCTTTCCTCGGCTTTTATGTTCATATTGGCCTCCGATAGTTTTTTCTTATTTCCCTTGCTATAGGATAACAAAGCAAGGTTTAACCAATTAGTTCTTCTCTGTAATATAAGTATATACAAACTATAATAAGGTTCTGCCCCCGATTTCCATTTGCCAGAAACCTCGAGTTTTAGGCAAAAAATAGGGATCTTCGCAAAGTAAATTGTGTGTGACGGCCACAAAACAAACAGCAATCTAAAGATTACTTAAAAATAAGTTCCTCCATATTATCTTTCACATTCATTAAGTCAAAATCATACTTTGGTGCTTCCTTTTTTACAACACTCATGCCTGACCATAAAAAATCTCCTTTCTGCCTTGCGGCAATTTGCTATCCATTAAGATTTCCAGACGCAAAAAGACCGCTACCTATTATGGTAACGGTCTGATATTGCGTCTGTATTAATTGTTTCCCTACCCTTAAAAATGCGCTAAATGGCTTCAAGCGCTCTTGTTCCATTCGGCATATACCCGCATCTTTAAGATAAAAATAGATTCAATATCATCTTATATGAATCCTTTCAGAGTTTCAATATCTGATTTACGACAAAGATAGCAGAAATATTTATCATAAAAGACTATTTCAACTGAATAAGTGTTTCACTTCTGAAACAATTGATGTTGTTCCCAGAATAATTATAGGCTTATTAAAACTTTTAGCTGTCTCTACTGCCTCACTGATAGATTCTTTCCATATTGTTACTATTCCTATTTCCATCGCTTTTTCGCATTGAATATCAGAAAAAACATAATGCGGATTCTGAGATTTTGTTAGAATTATTTTATCCGATATATTCTCCATTTCTTTTATAACACCTAAATAATCTTTGTCGTTAGGAATTCCAATAATCAAAGACACATCATGGATATTTAGATAATTAAGAGTTTCTTTAACGTTTTCACAACTAGCCGCATTAATACATGCATCTAATAAGACAAAAGGCTGTGTGGAAAGAACCTCCAATCTTCCCGGCCAATTTAGTCTTCTAAGCTTATCCTTAACCAAGTCGATGTTTATTTCACCGAGAACATCTTTACATAAGGCCATTGCCAAAGCACAGTTCTTCGCTTGATGCTTTCCCATAAGAGGAATCATAATTTCCTTATAGCATGTATCATCTACTATAATATCGAAAATCATCCCTCTCTTATCATACTGGATATTCTCCGCCCTAAAATCTTTTCCATATCTTTTTACTATTGTTCCACAGGATTTAGCCCTTTCTAATAAGACTTCCATTACTTCGTCTTGTTGTTCAGAAATAAATACAGCCTTCTGTTCTCCAGTTATCACATGGCTTTTATCTTCGGCTATAGCAACTAAAGACCCACCCAGCTCTCTTGTATGCTCTAGAAAAATGCTGTTAATTACTGCATATTCATGAATAATATTGTTTACATCATCGTATTTTGCGCCTTTCCCGCACTCAAATACATTAAAATCAGTATTATTATCGAAAAAATAATCCAACGCTAAAACTGCTTGTATACCCATCGGACTAACGCAAATATTATCATCTATTCTCTTGTCAATGGCCTCTATCAGTGGTTCAACATTTTCCATATATCTGACGAATTCGTTATCTGAAATAATATCATCATTAATTCTAAATCTTTCATTAAAAAATGTAATGTGTGGACTCGTCATAAGACCTATTTTGTATTTAGTTTGCAAAATAGCCGAAATCATATTAGAAACAGAGCCTTTTCCCTTACTACCAGTAACTATTGCACAAGGTGTAAGCGATTTAGATCTTATAAGGTCTCTTGTCAAATCTGGTCTTCGTTTTTCTGCATCTTTTGAAGCATAATCCTGATGCGATTCAGCCTTTAAATATGACTTATATACAAAATCCTCAGCCTCTTTTCTTGTCATTATTCAAAATCTCCCTTTATAGTCTCAATGATTTTTCTTGCTACATTTACACCAGAAGCTTTTTCTATCCCTTCAATGCCAGGCATAACATTTATTTCACAAAAATAAGGCTTATCCTCGCCAAATAATAGATCTATTCCAAGAAAATCCAGCCCTGTCTGAGTATATATATCCATAGCACATTGACGGATCCACTCGGAAATACTGTATGGTTCCACTGTTGCTCCTAATGCAACATTTGCTCTAAAATCCCCTTGTGACTTCCTTTGCATACATGCTACAACATTTCCTCTTATACTATAAAATCTTATATCCCTTCCATAACTAAACGCTATATATTCTTCAAACAGCCATTCCTTACCCTTCCCCCACGTCTTTTCCAGCCCAATATACTGTAATTCATTCTCAATTAAGAATACTTCCTCCCCCATAGAGCTTTCCAATCCCTTTGCAACAAACGGAGTGCCTAAACACTCTGTAATCTTAGTATATGGCAGTGTCGCAATTCCTAGACAATATCTTGGAATTTTATAACTTGACGAAAAAAGGCGTTTTACTTGTTCAAACTTATTAACATAAACATTGAATGCATCAAGCGAATTGTATGATTTTATAGCGAGCGTATTTAAGATATCTTTAATCGCTCCCCATTTATATCTATTAATTACAAAATCGCAATCCTGTAGTCTTTTTTCTACATTAACTGGTTTTTCCTGAGATATCAACGTATCATATACTCCTAAAGTACATAAATCAATACCTTCAGCCTTTGCTTCTTCTATAAGTCTTTTACATGTATATGAATTGGACATATTGTTATATTTTTCAACTATATAGCCAGTTAATGACATCTCATTTCACCTTTACTCTCTCTTCGCTTAACACAAAATACATAATAAGCGGAGTAATAATTATGCAAAGAACAACTCCTATCCAAATCTTTGAAATTACTTGAAAGACCGCTAACACTGTACCCAGAATAGCTATTGTTTGTTCCTCTGAATGTCTCCAGAAAATATGTACCATATCTCTTTGAACAATTACAATATCATTAATACTGTTCATCCCAAGAAGTTTTCTTGCCGGCGCGGGGATGCCTATTTGATAATCTGTCAAGTTTTCGTTTGCAAGTACCCTGAGTATTATTTGATTATTTCCGAAATTCACAAGAATTTTATCATTCTCTGAAACACCTAAAAGACTCATCATATTGGGACTAATCCTCGCAATATTATTTCTATCATCAGTTTCACTTGTCCATTCTGTCTTCAACAAGTACTCAGACTGTCCAATAACACGCTTAAGTATTCGAAATCTTATTTTACTCAATTTACTAATAATCTTATCCTTAAATGAAGCTCTCTTTGTATCAGCCTTAGGTATTCTCAGCAATTCTATGTTGCCATAGAATCCCATACGCTTAAGAACCCCTATCACCGTATCCTTATATTTCCTGTCAACCAAATCATTATCCGATTCGGACTCTCCATTTTCATCATCGATAAATCTGCTTCTCAACCTATAGAATGCCTCAGATTCAATCCGTTCATAGCATATCTCAAAAGCCTTTTTTTCGTCGTCACCTAATCTATTTATTATACCATCATACTCTTCTCTCCGAATCAACTTAATCGGATAATCCAAATACCCTAGTAGTCTCTTATAATATCTCGGAATCATTATTCTTTTTGCAGGTTGTCCATCTGAAGACTTAACTCTTCCATGATCCGAATAGTCTGCTTTTTTATAATCTAAGTGAAGCCTTGAATCCGTGCATCGGTTAAACAAAACATAATCATAGAATTCAGCCTCCTCTTTTTTTTCGTCAAATAAAGCTGACGAAAAAAATACGCCATCTATCTGGTTAGCTTTTGGTAATCCAATAGGATATGTTTCAGACTTGTTTGAATAGACGATTATTGGAGCCCCTTTTAATCCCGGCTCGTTTTCATTTCCTTCAATCCATTCTCTATTAAACAGAATCTCTATCAACCGATTTGTCAAAAAAACATATTCAAACCTAGATTCTTCTTCTGATAAATTCTCCTCTATTTCCTTAACAGTTTTTGCATTAGGCTTATGTAATCTTACTTTTTCTCGTCCTGACCCATATGTACATATATTCAGTAGACTCTCATTTTCAAAATGATTGGTATTTGGTAGAAATGATATTTCTATTTTATCTTGAGGTTTATGTAAACTAGATTGCCACAATCTATAAACTTTTATTTCTTCCGCATTGCTGTCTATGTTCGAAATCATTATCAAGGATTCCTTCAACACAGAAAATAAAAACGAAAAAACATTATCGTTTTTATTCTCGATGTATTTTCTATTAATTCCTAAATAAATACGTGAAGTGCCCTCCTCTCCCGAAATTCCAGACACTATACCACGTGGATAATTCGATATACAATCAACTACTTTGTCATTCTCTTTACATCCATATCGATATTCAAATGAATATCTAATTGCTTCCATCAATGAATCATATTTATCACCTATTGAATTATCGTTATTCAAAAAAATAACTGTTTCTTTTTCAGATTCTAAAATGTGCAAATCTATAATTATTTTTATTCTGTTGTTATTTATGTATTCCTGTATTTCCTCGCTAATTCGCTCTTTATCCTTTGCTTCATATTTTTTTCTTGCACAAATAGCATGAGCACCTATTTCTTTGGCAAGAATTAGCGCTAGTGAACCCAGTTTTTTTTCTGCCGGTTTCTCCGCTTCATCGATGTGCTTAACTGAATTCGTTGCTACAATTGCAATACTGTTCTTCCCAGTCAAGTATTCGATATAGTTCTTTCCTTTCCCCGAGTATTTGTGAGCAGAGAATATTTTCTCATATTTTTTTATTTTTCGATTTCTCGAAGATATCATGTGCTTTTCTCTACGCGAACATATAATACTCATTTCCCTATAACTCCTGACTACCTTATAAACTACTTTATTGTTTTATTCCAATCAATTCTTGAAAAATGTAGAACAATTTCATTTAAGGCGTTTACTAATGATGTAAAAGCTTCTTCATTATCGGGATCTCTGTATAATCCATTTATTTCTAGCTGAATACAAGCCGTATTTGTAACACTCGATATATATTTTGTTACTGTATTCTGGTCACCTGCATCAAAGATGATATTTTTCCATATTTCTTTTTTTTCAACCTTCAATTCTTTAAAGCTATTCTCCAGAATACTCTTAATGTCTTCCGAAATAAACGTATTGCCCAAAAGAGACACATCATCGGTGACTATTTCACCACTTACAGAATCTCTTATCGGTGCAGTGCCCATTTCTACAGCATATTCTCTTTTTTTTGCAGCGCCATGAATATCTATCAGTAATCTTATATCGTGACTTTTAATATATTTCTCCAACTCTTCTTGATACTTATTTTTTCCTGGCTCATCATAATTTGGATCAGTTTCAGTAAATTTACTTGAATATATAATATGACAATGAGTATTATCATATACATACTTAGATATGCCTCCCGTATACATATCGGCCCATTTAACTTCACCATCCCGGTATTGATTAATAGCATGCGGTGCAGATATCATAACCGGAATATCTCCTTCGTGAATCTCAAAAGCAGTTTTTCCTACTCCATCATACTGGTTATCGGAAAAATTACGCTCATATTCTTTTATTTTTGAAATACATTCGTTCATTCTATTCTCCTCAAATTTCTTCATACTCATTAACATGTGATTATATAATACTACATTTTATGTAGGACTATTCTAAAAACTTCTTCCGCAAAATGAAATATTCTCGGTATATCTGCAATCGGGATAACTCATGCATCCCAAGAACTCACCGAACTTCCCGCTTCTTTTTCTTAGAATATTCCCGCATTTAGGGCATCTCTTCAGATTTCTGGCGGCTTCAGAAGGATTCTCCATCTCTTTCTTTAGGCATTCGAATACCTTTTGGTTCATCCGAAAGTCATTAAGGGCCCTATAGGCTCCCTTTGAAGAGATATTATAATGAGCAGCAAGATTTGTAAGCGCATGGCTTCCTATTTCCAGAAGATAGATCCTCGCAATCTCCAAAGTATCGATATAATCGTTTCCTATGGACTTTCCCAATATTTTTCAGCATCGTGCCAGATAAACTTCATATCAAAGCGGTGGATATTGTGACCTACAAGTACAGCATCTCCAGCAAACCTAAGGAAATCAGATAGCGTAGTCTTAAAATCCGGTGCATCTTCGACCATGTCATCTTATATTCCATTCACGTCGCTTGCTTCAAACGGAATCGGAATTCCGGGATTAACAAGTGTTGAGAATTCATCCACAACCTCTCCGTTTTTCACTTTAACAGCGGACATCTCAATAACTTGATCAGCCTGGCAATATATTCCTGTTGTTTCAAGGTCAAATAGTACATAATCAAAGACATATTTGTTCAGTCTCTTTCCTGTTTTTGATTGATAGCATTGTTTTCTCTCCAGAATCTATACCATTCTGGAGTATCGAGCCGGGCTTTATGTGCCTTTGAATGCTGAAGTAGTCTTGGAATGTTATATATCTTTCCGTCTTTGACCAGCTTAGCTCCCGTCTGATGATAATAAAACATTATTCTGTTTTCTACACATTGCTTGTGAACATCCTCTACCCATGCATAATCGCAAGGCCTTGCACCCGCTCCGGATTCACCTTCGACGGATACGTGTTTAATCATGGGGCTTCCGTCGTCAGTTCTGTATTAATCTATATACGGACGCAGATTAACTACAGTCAGCATCGGTTCTATCATTACCGAATGGTGGTACAGAGGAAGCGATAAATATATCGGCAGCCTTTTATCCATCATCTCCCGGTTTTCACAGGTGACGGCTATTATCACATGTTCCCATATGGTTCCCCAGGCTTTGGGAAGATGTTCCTCTATCCTTTCCGGTCGTTTCGTCATCATGAAAAACGAACAGTCAGAACGATCTTCGATCATACTCCACGCTTCATCTCGCCATTCATCGGCATCAGGATGGAAGAAATCAGATGAAAAACATGTGAATATATGTGATCCGACCGGTATCTTATACCTTCCCTTATGTTCTCCGGATCTCAGCTTTCTTACCAGCAGGTTAAAGCTTGCCATTTTCTGTACTATAGAAGGATCTTTTCCGTTTCCTTCATCTCGCCGGTACATATAGCAGTGGAGGCACCCTGCACTCACCTTCGTACATCCGTGCCAAAGATTCCAGTTGGCTGAAATGGGAGCCCTGGGATCCATATTCTCTTCCGGAAAAAAAGAAAGCTGCTTCATTCTTTACGTTTCTCATTAATTTTAGTATACATTTAATAATCCAGTGCTTAACCACTATAATCGATTGTAATATATGTAGCAGGAAATATCAATGAAACGGAGATTCTTATATGGCAGTTGTCGGCGGACTTATCATATTTTACTTATGTCTAAGACTTGTCCGTGGAGACTAAAAAAGACCCATACACCAAACCCGGTATTGGAGATCTTTTTTGTATTATCAGTTTATCAACTGGTTATCCGATGTTTTCAATGGTCCAAACGGCAATACCAGACAGTCTGTATCGCAGTTCGACTCGCCTATGTAGTAAGTATATGGTTTTAAAAGCACATCCTTATCAGCCGCATCTAACACTTCCCTAAATTCGCTCCTATCCAAGATAATAGGCTTATATTCTGATGGTTCATCTTTCATATGTTTCCCCTTCTCCGCCAAAGGCGATTTTTCCTACAAAATGAGCAGAGATTTCTCACCTTCTTTTTTACGATAGTAAGGCTTTCTATCGCTCTGGTAAGAGCAACATATATAAGTCTCTGTAGGCTTTTATGGCTCCATGATAGCACCACTATATCCTTCTGACGGCTTCCGGTTTCCATCAGACCTATAGCCGTGTTAACGCATATATTGGGGATATCCCCTTCAATAATGTTTACCGACGCTCCGGGGCCTTTAACCGCAATTATCTCCTCAGGAGATGCACCACGCCATTCGTAAATCGACTGATCATCATCTCCTATCGCCATGAGATTCCTCCTCGTCATACTTTGGAGATGAGCAAGGAAAGCCTGGGATAATTCTCCGGCTTAATATATGTAAAGTGCGTAGTCAATTAGTGACTTTGCACTAATTGAGGTAGGGCACGCTTTATATGCAATCGAGGTAATAAATATAGGCGTATACCTCCTTCCTCCGATCCAAATTGTGTCATATTGGGGAAATCGGGAGAATAAGACCATTTATATAAGTTGTATGATAAAGGATGTTAAAGGGAGATCCTGTCTCCGAAAGGGAGGATTAAATATGGCTGAGATGCATGAATACCACCGTACAGGCGATAAAGGCATATTCCAGATTATGATGGAACAGGCTAAGGCTAAAATGGAAGAAGGAAAAGAGAATTATAAGATTGAGGGAGCTTTCATCCATATTTATGATGTAGAAGATGAGATTCCACCTGATCTTTTTAAGACTTTTGAGAAGATAACGGAAGAAAATAATAAAACAGATAAGGAATCAGAGAAAAAATAATGGAGGTGCAGGATGGGATTTTTCAGTGATTTAAAGCCTGATCTGTCTTTTTTCAGGAAAAAAAAAGAAGAGCCTAACCCGGAGGTGATTTCCCCGGAAGAGAAAAAGCCCCAGGCAGAGTATGCCGGCCTCTGGGAGATTCCGTTTCCCCCACTGCCCAGACCGGAAGCAGAGGAAGTCGCTAACCCCCGCCGGGTAGGTTCTGCGGAGATGGTGGGGCTTGGCGCCCAGTTAAGAAAGGCCCGGGAGAACATAGAGTACTGCAGACTCGCAAATTTTTCCAGACCCATTATGATAATCGGTCCTAAAAATAGTGGGAAATCGCTACTTGCTAAAGTGATCATGCAGGATAATGAAATAACTTATACAGTCATAGATCTGAGAAGAATCAGGCAGCCGGAAGAGATCTACAAACAGCTTGAGTCAATAGGAGCATACAGAAAGGGGATCATTCTGGAAGGTGCGGAAGAATTGAGTGACTGGAACATAATAAACGCCGTAAATACCCTTCTTTCAAGTGGTGAGAAAAATATTTCTTTTAATCATACAATTAGGATGTCTATGGTGGCCGTTATTATCACCTTGAAAAAAGAGAATGTGTACTTGAACCTTAAAAATGCTTGTCCTCTAAAGATCGTTTATAAGCGGGATGATTATGTGCTTATGTTCTTAAGGGCATGCAAAAAGGCAGGGTATGATTTTCCCAATAATCGGTTGCATATTGATAATAAGGCGGTTGCTTTTATGGGAAATCTTTTGGGAAGGAATATTGTTTCATTCGAAAAGTGGGCGAAGCATCTTATGGAGATGACAGAAAAGAAGAAAGGTCTAACCGTGACCATGGATAATATCATGGAATTCATGCCTCAGATGCTTGATTTTAAGAGGCCGTAACTTGTAAAATAACAAAGAGTCTGCTTTCGCATATTGTGGGGGACAAATCAAAGTGATGTAGTAAAGGAATACAAGAAATAACTGAAGAACAGAATGGATCTGTATAGTTAAGGAAAGATTCGGAGCGAATGATAACAGCGGACAATATAGAAGTTTTTAAACACAGCAGCATAAGGATTACGGGAGAAGGGAAAGTCATCTACGTTGACCCGTTTGAGCTTGATGAGCCAAAACCAGATGCTGATATAGTCTTTATTACCCATGACCACTATGATCATTTTAGTGTTGGTGATATACGAAAGGTATCTAATTATGATACAGTTATTGTTGTGCCCAAACGTCTTGCAAAGAAAGCAATGAAAATGTGCACCTGTAGTGAGGATGCTTTCTTGGCAAGATCCTATGTCATGGAACCTAAATCATTTCAGAGAATTCAGGGATTGGAAGTTTCTGCGATAGCTGCCTACAATATTCTGAAGCCATACCACCCGAAGATCAATGGTGGGCTAGGGTATATTATAAAAATTGACGGCAAGAGAATCTATATTGCCGGAGATACTGATGCAACCAAGGAAGCAAAAGCCGTAAAATGCGATATTGCGCTTGTTCCGATCGGTGGAACATACACTATGGATGCGAAAAAAGCTGCGGAACTTGTAAATACGATCAATCCTGAGATTGCAATTCCTATCCATTATGGAAGCATAGTCGGAACCCAGGAAGATGAGGAAGTATTCGCAAAGAATGTGAACAATACTATAAAAGTCGAGTATAAAATATCGTTTGAAGGGAGATAATGCCATCAACGGATAGTTGTGGGGAGCTTTTTATATGAAGAAATATATGTCAAGAATGTTTTTGATTGTATCGGTATTGTCGATGATTATGGTGCTGACCGGCTGTTCCAGCAATAAAACCGGTGACACCCCTGCTTTAGAAGGGAAACCGATACAAAGTGTTGTTGAAAATGAAGTAGAAACTGAGGAAGGTGTAGTTGAGGACTCTGACCTTTTAGTTGAATCAGATGGTTCATATGAATCAATTGAAGAACTATTTAGAAATACCGATCTTAACTGGAATCAGAGTGAATCCTATTCAAATGCAGTATCCGCCTTTGGAAATTCTATTGGCAAAGCTACGTTTGATACATTGGATTCAGTATTTGGAGCAGATAGAGCAAGATTCTCTGTTGCATATATGGATGAAGATGCTATTCCAGAGCTTCTGTGTGGGTTAGGAGATAATCACCCCTGCGGAATACATGTTTTCAAGTATGATGCGGACACTGACAGTGTTGTATGGGTCGGAGAGTTCGGATCATATGGAAATATGAGCTTTTCAGAGAAAAAAAACCGAATTTATTCATCCTATGGTAATAACGGCCTTTTTCACAGTTATATTTCTAAGATTGAAGGCGGAAAGCCTGTTTTAGTCGATGTTCTATGCAAAGACGGAAATGGCCTAAGATATGATGGAGAGGCATATTTCCATAATCCTTCACTTCCTGATTATACCGGAACCAGGACGGAAACCGGGGAGGATCCCGATTATTATGACGATTACAATGATAATTGGAAGATCACTGAAGAAGAATTCAAAAGGATAGAATCGGAAGCAATGCTTGCTGAATCTGTGGATTGGGTTTCTGTGAGGTATAAATCCATGAGTCTGGTCAAGCTAAAAGATGATGGAGATAATTTCAAATGATGATAATAGGCGGCAGAATTCTCTGCCGCCTATATTATGGTTTTATTCAGAAACACAAGCAAAATACGTACAAATATCTGTCCAAAAATCTTCCGGTATTTCACTGGGATTGGGGATATAGAAAGTAATATTGTACCCCTTGCTCTTAGCGTAATTATCGAATTCTCTTGCTTCATTGGATGAACCACCGAAACCTTCGTAAACTGCCCATCTATATCCTAAAAGATCTCCACTGTCTCCTGTAACCTCATAAAGACGCTTGTAATATGGCGCAGAATCAGCGAAATCGAAGAGTGAATAGTACGAATCTGCTATGTGTTTCAAGGTGTCGCTATCATATGGTGATAATTCAAGAGCACTGAGGTAATAACCAATAGCGGTATATGAATCATCATTGCCAAAGTAAACTGTCTCTGTCTGATTCGTTATTTGCGCTTATGATACCACCTCAAATAGGGGCACTTCGATATGGGTTTCCAAAGGAGTTTGTTTTCTATATTTTGTATGAAATACATGAATATCTACCATATATAGTTAACTAAATAATTTTTATGCGTATTATATAAACTATAATAATGGATATCGGGATAAAGATGGCTATCATCTTGGTGCTATAATTTCATTTGGAAGTTTTGGAAAGGAGTTTTCCTATGGATGAAAAAGAAAGGCAACAGATCAAAGATTATGTGATAGGTACTACTAAATTAAGTTATCCGGATATGAGGAAAAACGAAATTGACCTTCTCTTGGAGGATTTAGACGCAATTCTAGATGGCACTTATGTTCCGTATACAAAAGAAGATATAGATAGAAGACTAAAGCTATTAAATGATATGGAAAAGTATTATCCGAAAGGAAGAATTCAGGTGGTTTGTGATCCACTGATAAAAGAGAATCTTCATTTTGATCATGACTGGTTCAGTGACGAGTCAGAAGCTCCTGATGAATATGGTATGCGGATTATAGTCTATCTAATCAGCATAGAAATATATTTCCCGGAAGAAGGCCCCTATAGTATCAATGTATCAACTGATCATCGGGTGGAGCTGTTAAATCAACTATTCTACCTTATTCGTGGTTGTGGAGAAACAGATTCAGGATTAGATTATATTGATTTCCCATCCGCCATAGATAAATGCAGGTTCAGATATGAAAAGATAGAACTTGAAAACAAGAAACAATTTGTAAAAATGGCGGAGAGTATTGTAAAGTCGACACCTTCGGAAGTTACCATTTTCGCAAATGGAGCGATATCGTTTGCAGATATTCAAGCTTTTCATCGACCTTTTGAAGATTACAAGGGGAATATCAGACTATGTTGGCGATATACTGAGGAATATGGGGAGAATGCAGCTGTTGTTTCGATTTTTTTCAAAAAAGAGGGATGAATGATGGGTAAGATATTTGAAGATTGTTTTGTGGTAAATGGTGTTTTAGGAGGGTTTGAAAACGATGAGGAGGTTTGTTCGAGATGGATGAGAGAATATCCGAACAAATGGGTTGATTTTATCGGTAGCTTGGTAGATGAACACTATACTACCGAAGATGAGGACTTCAGTTTTTCAGAGCTGGAATACCTTGTTCAGATGGGGAAATATTATATAGCAAAGTATGGAAAATACCCCGAAGATTGGGATGGCCTTATATATGCCATAAAACAAGATTCAGATAAAGGAATCTCAGAATGCCAGTATCTGTACGGTTATTACCTTATGAATAACAAAGCCGGAGCAAATTGTAGAGAAGAAGCGCAAATTCTACTGCAGCACGCAGCAGATGATGGCATTGTAGAAGCACAGTTAGAGACAGGATATAGTTATGGGTTTAATGGGCAAAATATGGAATTAGCCGAGAAGTATTACCGGTTGGCTGCCGAGCAAGGAAATCCGGATGGTATTCTCTCACTGTGTAACATTCTTTATTCTGAAGGAAGGTTAGAAGAAAGACTTTCCTGGCTTAAGAAGGGAGCGGATACGAAAGACCCTTATGGTATTCTCGCCTATAATCTTGGAGAAGCTTACTACAAAGGAAAAGGGTGTGAACCAGATAACACAGAAGCACTGAAATACTTTATTAAAGCGACTGATTTCAAAATCGCTATGGCGTACTATGGGGCCGGAAACATTCTTTATTCATCAAAAAAACCTGGAGATGTTGAAAAAGCCTATGAGATGTATGAAAAAGCCATAGATTTGGATGAAATAGACCGTCCGTATAACATTATAGAAGCTTATATTCGTCTAGGGTTACACAAACTTAATCTTTCTTACATAGACAAAAAAAATGGAGAAGAGGGCGTTGATCTCATAGAAGAAGCCATATTTAAACTTGAAGATGATGGGGATTTCAAGAGAGCAGGTGATCTTGATAACATATTGGATGAATATGAAGAACACAAAGATGACAGGTTTCATTGCTTTGTTCTCCCAAATGAAGAAGAGTTTATGCAAATCCCGGAAGGAATACTTGAAGATCTAAAGGGTATTGATAACGCTTCGGAGGTTCCAGAACCACTACCATTTATAGTGAAAGAGGAACACCCGAAAGCAGAAACCGATATAGCTGAAAAAATCCGCCTAAACAAGCTGGTTCTACGTGGCATCGAACTGCTTCAGGGAAAAACCGTAGAAAAAAATGTTGATGAAGCGTATTCCCTGCTCAATGAAGCGGCAGAGGCTGGAAGTTCTGCAGGTATGATGTGGCTCGGACTCATTTTTTCCAGAGAAAAAGAGTATTATTCTCCTGAAGATTGTAAATACTGGCTTCTAAAATCAGCAGAATTCGGTTATGTATCAGCGCAGTATCGTATAGGATTCATGCATTTTTATGGCAATATCTTCGAACAGGATTATGCCAAAGCGCTTGTGTGGTACACCAAAGCAGCACAAAATGGTAATGCTATTGCTCAAAATGCGATTGGAAATATGTATTTCAAGGGTATTGGTGTAGAACATGATTCAAAAGAGGCTTATAAATGGTATATTATGGCGGCTAGGCAGAAATATACTCCCGCCCTTAATAACCTCGCTTTGTATTATGAAAATGGTGGAATTGTAGAGAAGAATCCCAGAACAGCAATAGCTCTATATCGTTTATCCGCATTAGATGAGACTGATGGATTTAGAGCCCTGGAAAAGCTGAAAAAACTCGCAGTACCATCTGAGCTGACAGAAGAAGACTGCAGAATCCTTTACAAGTTGTTTTCCATAGTTGTTGATGATGATTTTGAGTACATAAGGCCATGGGAATAATTGCATGAAGGAGATACAGAACTGTAGTAACATTACTTTCATTTTAGATGCCTTGAATCAGCATTTCTCGTTCTGGCTTTCCAATTAAAAACGGTTATGATATCTCATAACCGTTTTTTCACATTATTATACTTACTCTCCCCAGAAATCAATTGACTCTTGGCTTCTAAGTCTTATCCTAAACATCTTCCACATGAAATCTTCGCGTTCGTCATATATATCTGTGATGTAAATGACATCTTTTTCTATTTTGTAAAATGCGTAATTCCTTTCTATATGCAAAAATCTATATGGGGATGGAATTCCAAGCATTGCCTCAACAGATGTTCCCGTCTCAGGATTATCCTGTAGCCCCCTAATTCCTGTCAATATTTTAGAGAGGATTTTATTAGCTGTATCTTTGCCATTTGATGCGGTAATCTGACTTTTTAAGTCTTTGAGCTTATCACTTGCATCCGGGGAATACTTTAATTTGTACCTCAAAACTACTTTACCCCCAGTTCCTTTTCAAGATCATCGGCATCGATCCAGCCTTCTTTCTCTGCTCTTTCTTCTGCTTTTTGAAGCTTTGAAAACAGAGTATATGCAGCCCTGTATCTATCGAGTTCATCAATTTCAGCCATAGTAAGAATACCATATTCCCCATGACCGTTTCTCGTGAGATAAACACGGCTGGTAACATCAACTTCTTTTAATACTTCTGTGTAATTTCTTAAATCTGATACTGGTTTTATATTAGGCATAGCGATTACTCCTTTGAAATCATAATACACCTATAGCCCGAAAAGCGCAACAAATTAACACGTGAATTCATCAACATGCTAGGATAGTATGAAATGAAAAAAATAGTGAAGGTGGATTTACAGATTTTTTTGATTCAGATTGGATTTCAAATTAGAATGGGGTGAATTATTAAAATGATAAATCTGGGTATAGGAATGGGTATAGGAAGAACAGGCGACTTGTCCAAACTCCTTTCCTTACTGGGTTTCAGGAATCCCCTGATTCTTCGATTCCCATCACCCGCTCTCTTTTTTTACCCTAAAATAGGGGCTTTCGGGCGGGTGATTTTGTTTTTGGGGTACGGTACCTCACGGTACCCGCATCTTA
>ODAI011793468.1_pt1 | contig 20503 bp, 17 predicted proteins | sample 1539321 | NCBI WGS metagenome assembly ODAI01 (sample SAMN02144231, study PRJEB22623) | gut metagenome | biome: sheep rumen | host: Ovis aries | place: New Zealand
ACGTACGGTGATTGTTTTATCAGGGTTTTCAATAAGTTGAGCTGCTTTACCTCTGATGAATCTAATTCCGTATTTTTCTTGTGATTGTCTGTAGAATTCTTCGTATCCTTTACCGAATGCACGAATATCGATGTAGTATATTGTTACTTCGGTGTCAGGTTCGTGGTCTACACATAATTGTGCGTTTTTCATTGCGTACATACAACATACTCTGGAACAGTAAGGGTTTCCTACTTTTTCGTCACGAGAACCTACACATTGGATGAATGCAACTCTTTTTGGAGTTTCACCAGATGATGGTTGGATTACGTGACCTTGGGTAGGACCAGATGCGTTGATGTATCTTTCGATTTGTAATCCTGTGATTACGTTTTCTGCTTGATCAAAGATGTATTCTTCTTTGAGTGTTGGATCGAATGTGTCGTATCCTGTTGCTACTACAATTGTACCAATTTCTAAAGTAATTTCTTCAGGTTCTTGTTCGTGATTAATTGCACCGATTTCACATGCTTTATCACATAAGTGACAGTTGATACAGTAATCTTTATCAATTGTAGCTACGAGTGGTACAGCTTGAGGGAATGGGATGTATGCTGCTTTTACCATACCGGTTCCTTCGTCGAAGTAGTTTGGTATTTCGATTGGACATGCTTCTTGACATACTCCACAACCTGTACATGCTTCTTCATCCACATATCTTGCTTTTTTCTCTACTGTTACTGTGAAGTTACCTATGTAACCGTCTACATCTTTTACTTCTGCATATGCAATGAGTTCGATGTTTTCGTGTTTTGCTGCATCTACCATTTTAGGTGCTAAGATACACATTGAACAGTCGAGTGTTGGGAATGTTTTATCTAATTGTCCCATTCTTCCACTGATGGTTGGGTTTCTTTCAATTAAGTATGTTTTGAAACCTAAGTCACCTAAGTCAAGTGCGGTTTGAATACCTGCAATTCCTCCACCAATAACCATTGCGGTTTTTGTTACGGATACTTTTTCAGGTGTTAATGCGTTGAGTAATCTTACTTTTGCAATACCCATTCTTACTAAGTCTTTTGCTTTTTCTGTTGCACCTTCAGGATTGTCTCCGTGTACCCATGAGTCTTGTTCTCTTAAGTTTACGAATTCAAATAAGTATTTGTTTAATCCTGCTTCTTCTACACATCTACGGAATGTAGGTTCGTGTAAACGAGGTGAACATGCTGCTACTACTACTCTGTTTAAGTTTAAATCTTTAATGTCATCTTGAATAATTTTTTGTCCTGGGTCAGAACACATGTATTTGTATTCACGTGATACCACTACATCAGGGAGGGTTTCAACGTATTCAGCTACTGCTTTACAGTCTACTACTCCACCAATGTTTACTCCACAGTGGCATGTGTATACTCCTATACGTAATTCTTCATTATTTTCTGCCAAGTTAAATCACCTATTTATTAAGACTATAATCTTATATGACTTTTTTTGAGGTAAAAATCAGTTAAAAACCTTTAAGTTAAACTATTAAAAATTTAACAAATTATATCCTTTACTGCAAGATTAATGATTGTTTTTCAGTTAAAATTACAGTAGCCATGATACAAATTATATCCTATACTTTAAGATTATTAGGACTTAATATATAAACTTTTATTTTGTTCGTACAAAAACAAATTAATTTTTTATTGAAAAAAAAATATTAAAGTAAAAAATAGATAAGGCCAGTTAAAGTAAATAAAGCCAATACAGTATTAGTAAAAATCATAGAACTCATCAATTTAATATCCAAATCATAATTAATAGACAATACCAAAGCATTCATAGCAGTAGCCATACCCGCCTCAAGAACTGCAACATTAAAAGCTAATTTATTTAAACCAACAAATCCCAATATTAAATACACCACCAGAGGAGCAATAATTAAAGTAACCAAAGAAACAAATAAAGAATCCCCAATAGAATGCCTAATTTCTTTAAAATCTAAACGTAACCCCATAGTAATCATAATCAAAGGAATAGTTGCCTGACCAAGATAATTTAACATATTTTCAATCACAACACCATACTGTAAATTAAAGAAGTTAAACACAAAAGCCAATATAACTGCCCATAATGGCACAAAAGTAAGGGACTGTTTCAAGACTTCTCTCCTATTACCACCAAAAACACCTACAAGAACCATACCAAATATTACAAAAAGTAACGTAGTTTCCAAGTCATAAAATATTGCATACAAAAATCCATCATACCCAAATACACCTATAGTAATAGGAAAACCTAAAAATCCAGTATTCATCATAGAAGATGCAATCATTATTGTCCAAGTTTTAACCTTAGAATAACCTCTTAACTTACAAAACATATAGGACAATACTATACAAACACCACTAACAATAAATGCAGTTACAGGTAAAAACAACATATCATGAGTAATATTTGCAGCAGCCAAATTAACAAAAATTAAAGAAGGCAATGTTACATCAAGAACAATTTTTGATAAAACAACACTATCTCCACTCTTAAGTACACCCTGTCTTTTAAGAGCATAACCTAATATTATCATCAATGTAGGTACTAAAATAATTTCCAAAGGACTTGTCAAAACATCAACCTCCCAAACTAAACATTTAATAATTAAATTTACATAAAATAATTACAATATCCCTATAATCAATGGTAAAGTAATTAAACTAAGTATCGTAGTTACAAATATAACAGAACTTACCAATTCAACATCCAAATCGTAAGTTATGGCTAAAACCAATGAATTCATAGCAGTAGGCATAGCTGATTGTAAAACTGAAACTTGCAACATTAAAGAATTGAAACCACATGATACCAATATTCCATATAATATTAAAGGTGCAAGAATTAACCTAGAAAATGATATGAAAACTGTATCAAACAGATAAGATCTAACATCTTTAAAACTAATTGTTAAACCTAACGATAACATTATGAGTGGTATTGCTGAATTAGCCAGATATTCTAATGAATTTTCCAACACATAACCTAAAGGAATATTAAATATATTGAAAATTAATCCAATAATAACAGCCCATAATGGAACAAATGTAAGGCCACTCTTAATTACCTGCTTTTTATTTCCGCCAAACAATGTTGATAATATAACTCCAAAAATTACTAAGAGTATGCCAACAGCCATATCATAAAATATTCCATAAACTAAACCTTCATTACCAAATGCTCCTAAAACAATAGGGTACCCAATAAAAGCTGTGTTCATCATTGAAAGTAGTATTATAATTGTCCAAGTTTTAATCTTATTATAACCCCTAAGTTTAGAATAAATATAAGCAATAACCATACATATAAAACTAAGACCAAATGATATAATTGGCAAATAAATCATCTGACCATCAATATTAGAAGTTGCTATATTAGTAAAAATAAGGGCCGGCAAACTTATATTTAAAACTATTTTTGACAATAAGGAGCTATGCTTGGCTTCAAGAACATTAAACTTCTTTAATAGCATACCCACTATAATCATCAATGTAGGTACTAAAATAATTTCAACAGCATTTACCATTATAATTCACTATAATTAGTTTGTAAACACTTAGTATAAAAAAGTTAAAAAAAATAGGGATGGGTCAATAATATTAATCTACTAAACCATCAGTAGTTACTTTAAATACAGCTTCACCTTCAGGTAAATGAGGACTATCTACTAAACGTGCAATTCTTTTACCTGACAATCCTTTTTTAAGTAATATCCTATAAGTTGAAGCGTGACCTAATACGTGTCCCCCAACCGCTTTAGTTGGAGTTCCAAAGAATGCATCTGGTTTTGATTGAACCTGGTTTGTAATTAAAACTGCTACATTATATGTATTTGCAATTGTCTGTAATGTGTGTAAATGCTGGTTAAGTTTTTGTTGACGAGTAGCAAGTGATTCCCTTCCAACATATTCTGCTCTGAAGTGAGCCATTAATGAATCCACAATTATTAGTTTAATGTTAGCTCCACTTTGTATTAATTCATTAATTTTATCTGCCATTAACATTTGATGACTACTGTTAAATGCTCTTGCAACGTGAATATTTTTTAAAACATTTTCTATTTCCAATCCAAAAGCGTTAGCTATTTGTTCTACTCTTTCTGGTCTGAAAGTGTTTTCTGTATCAATAAATACTACTTCACCATCAAGTCCGCCTTCTTCAACTGGAAGTTGAGTGGTTACGGATAATTCGTGTGAAATTTGACTTTTACCGGAACCGAATTCACCATAAACTTCTGTAATGGATTGAGTTTCAACTCCTCCACCAATTAGTTCATCTAATCCTTTACTTCCAGTAGTGATACGTCCCACGTCTTCACGTCTTTCCATTACTTCAAATGCAGTTTCAAAGTCTATTTTTTCTGCTTTTCTTGCAGCTTCAATTACTTTTGCAGCTACACCTTCTCCAATTTCTACTTTAACACTTAATTCTTTTGGAGTTGCAGTTGCTAAACGCATCATATCTGCAAATCCTGCATCTCTTAATTTTTGTGCTGTTTTTTCTCCTACACTTGGTAAATCTTCTAATTCTGCCATGTTTTAATTCTCCTTTTATATTTTTTTGTGTGTTTTTTATAATACTATGACTAAACGTCTGACATTTAATCTTACATCTTCATTATAATCATTATATTGAGCATCAGCTACGATAGTTACTTCATGTCCTATTAAATCTTCAATTTTAGAGGACATAGAAGATTCATCTCCCGTTTGTTGGAAGACTTCAATAACTTCATCTGTGGTAGTTTGTATTAATTCTTCTGCCTGTTTTCTGAAGAATGTTGCAGTTACTGAACCGGTTTCATCTTGTAGTACTGTTTGAATTATCATAAGATAGTCTGGTTCTTCTATTTTTTCTCCACAATGATCACATATGTATCCTTCTTCACTCTGTACTATACGTTTGTTACAGTTTGGACACATTGCATATAATATTTTTTCTCCGTTGATTTCTTGAATATTACCTTTTATTTTAATGTGTTGATCATCATCTTCAATATCTTCTATCATTTTTTCAACAAAGAGCATATTTTCTATTTCATGCATTGTAGGCATTAATTCTGCTTCTTCAGGTCTTGCTTGTCTGAGGGTACTACCTCCAGATATTGATAATCTTAGTCTGTTTTCTTGTAATTGTACTACAGGATTTTCTATGATTATTGCAGCGCCTTCTGTGAATTTTATATCTGTTGCATCATCCCAAAGTGATACTTGTATTTCTCCAGTTTCATCTGCAACATATACTGCTCTTACCCTACCTTCTCTTCCATCAGTTCTTGTGAATGTGTTTATTTCGTTGATTGTTGTTACTCTTACTCTTAGTTTTGTGTTTGTTTCATTTTCTTCTAGTTGACTTATTGTTCTGTCATTGTATCTGTCTTGTTCTAATGATTCATATGATGGTAAGTTTGTTAGTTCTTCTTCTTCAGGTATTGTTATTCTGGATGATTTTCCTACACTTAGTTCCATTGTTCCTTGTCCTAGTCTTGTTCGTGCATTTTCTATTTTTAATGCGTCTCCTAGTCCTTGGTTGATGTCTGCTTTATCATCCCATAATGATGTTCGTACTACTCCTGTTTCATCTGCTAGTTCGATTGATCTTACTTGTCCTTCTGTTCCATCTACTCTTTGGAATTCTCTTATGTCATTCATTGCTAGTATTCTTCCTATGACATCTACTTCTCTTCCTTCATCTTGGTCTACGTCGAGTACATCTTTTATTTTTGTTATTTCGAAGTTGTTGATTTGTTCTAGTTTTTCTCTTAGTTCATCGTCGATGTCTGGGTTTAGTACTATTGCTGCGTTCCATCCTGTGTTGTATCTGTAGCTGTCTCCGGAATAATCATCGAATTCTATTGTTCCTCCTTCTATTTTGATGATATCTCCTTTGTTCATTGCTATTTCTGTTTCTTTATTCCATAGGGTTACTCTTATTGATCCTGTGTCGTCTGTTACTTCTATGCTTCTTACGTGTCCTTCTGATCCGTCATTTTTTTGGAATGTTATTGTGTCATATATTTTTGTTAGTACTCCGAGTATTGTTACGTTGTCTTTTTCTGTTGCATTTCCTATTTTGAATATTTCTTGATGGTATTCTGGTAGGTCATAATCTCCTTTTACTATTCTTCCATTCCAGCTGTTTGATAAGGAGAATATTCCGTTTCGTTCTTGTGCTCTTGCTTTGATGATTTTTATGGTATCGTTTTCTTTGAGTTCTAGTGTTTCTACTAGTGATGTGTCATTGTTCCATAGTGTGAATTCCATGTTTCCTGTTGCATCCATAACATCTATTGTTATGATTTTTAGGGTTCTGTCGTCTTTTTTTATTTCTCGTAATGTGGCTATTTTAGTTATTCTTACTATGACATTGTATTCTCCGTCTACTGTGATGTCTCCGAGGTTTGTTATTGTTTGTTCGAATTTTGGAAGGTCTGGATCTACTTCTTCTGGCATTACTTGTATTGAGGAATTGTTTCTCATTTGTACTTCTAAATCGCCTGTGTATCCTTTTCTTACTTCGAGGTTGTTGATTTTTACTATGTCTCCTTCGTTTATTCTGGACATGTATTTCATGTTGTCGGTCCACATTACGACTCTTATTTTACCTGTTGTGTCTTCGACTGTGAGATTTGCTACTTTTCCTTCTCGTCCTTTTTTGGTTGTGAATGTTTTTATGTTGGAGATTGATAACAATCTTCCTTGGATACTTATGTTTCCGTTTCCTTCAACTAATGAAGAGATTTTTTGTACTTGGTTGGTGTGAGTTTGTTGAATATTTTCTCTACCTGCATATTTTTCGACGGCCATGTTAACTACTTGTTCTTCAGTGATGAATGGTGAGTCACTGTTTTCTATTGTTATTTCTTCAATATCTTTTAAAAAGTCTTTATATTCAACTTTATCTTTAACTTCTTGATATCTTTCTTTGTAATATTCTTCATTTTCTGAAGTCATATTATCATATCTCCTACGTGGGTTTTTACAATAATTTATTTAATAATCATTTATTGATTATTTGATAAGAAATTTATGAAAATTATATTTTTTCATATATATTTACTTGTGTATGATTAGATTTTTGTAAACCATATATAAAGGTTTTTATGGTAGCATTTGATAAGTAATTTTTTTTAAAATTTTTCCATAAATTTTTTTGTTTTTTTATATTAATTAATAATTTTTGCTAGTTTTTATAAAAATAATGTTATTTTAGAATAAAAATTATTATATAATATGTTGTATTAATTATTATACATTATGTAATACTTAAATGTTTGTGTATTATATATAAATAAAATGTTCACCGTTAAGAACATCTTATAATATTATAGTGAATGCTTCATTAGTTGAGATTATATCATATATATGATTTAGGATTATTATCCCAATCAAAACATTTATATAACATTGTTAATTAATAATATAATTGTAAGAAAAAATAACAATGTTACAAAAACAATATTCACAAAAATTAAATTAACAAAACAAAGACAATAATCACCACCCCAAATAACAATTAACATAATATAACCTAAAAACATTAAACACCCCAAAAAATAAAATAATGGAATTACTCCCACCATTATTTTATAAAAATCACTTATTTTAAACAAAATATTCTACTTTAAAAAATAAAATTAATAAAAAAAACCCCCTAAAAAATAGACAATAATAATAATCAAAATTACCAAAAATATATATAAAGTGGAATTATCTTTCAACAAAGATTAAAATATCATATATCTATTAAAAAAAAATCACTTTAAAAAAAAAGAATATTATGAAAAAACGGGAGGTAAAAAAAACTATGTCAATGACAATAGCTGAAAAAATATTAGCAAAAGCTTCAGGAAAAGAAAAAGTAGAAGCTGGAGAAATAGTAATGGCAGACATAGACATTGCTATGGTACACGACCTAACAGGACCACTAACACTCCAAGCACTAGAACAAATAAACACCGACAAAGTATGGGATCCAGAAAAAATAGTCATCCCATTTGACCACCAAGTACCTGCAGACACATTAGATGCAGCAAAAAACCACCAAATTTTAAGAGAATTTGTAAAAGAACAAGGAATAACTAATTTTTACGATGTATACGAAGGAGTATGCCACCAAGTAGTGCCAGAAAAAGGACACGCACTACCAGGAACAGTAATTGTAGGAAGTGACTCACACACATGTACAAATGGAGCATTAGGAGCATTTTCAACAGGTATCGGTTCAACAGATATGGCAATGGTATTTGCAACAGGACAATTATGGTTCAAAGTACCTGAAACAAACAGATTCAACATAACCGGTAAATTACAAGAAAACGTAACAAGTAAAGATGTAATCCTAAACATAATTGGACAAGTAGGACAAGACGGATCCACCTACAAATCATGCGAATACGCAGGAGAAACCATTCAAGAAATGGAAATGTCAGACCGTATGGTACTAAGTAACATGGCAATAGAAATGGGTGGAAAAACCGGTATCGTAGAACCAGATAAAATAACAGACGAATACCTTAAAAATAGAACAAACAAAACATACACAAAATTCACAACAGACTTAGATGCACCAAGCTTAAACACAATCGACATAGATGTAAGCGATTTAGAACCACAAGTAGCATGTCCAAGTCACGTAGACAATGTAAAACCTGCAAGTGAAGTAGAAGACGTGGAAATCGACCAAGTATTCATTGGATCATGTACCAATGGAAGATTAAAAGATCTAAGACAAGCAGCAAAAGTACTTAAAGGCAACAAAATTAAAGAAGGTGTAAGAACATTAGTCATACCAGCATCAAGAACAATATACCAACAAGCACTAAAAGAAGGCTTAATGGACATATTCGTAGAAGCAGGAGCACTAGTATGTAACCCATGCTGTGGACCATGTCTTGGTGGACACATAGGACTAATAGGTGACGGAGAAGTAAGTCTTTCAACATCAAACAGAAACTTCAAAGGAAGACAAGGAAGTCCAGAAGGAAAAGTATACCTAAGTTCACCTATAGTTGCAGCAGAAAGTGCAATAACCGGACACATCACATCACCTGAAAACAAATAATAATATAGGAGGTTAAAAGTTATGGAAAAAATAATTGAAGGAAGAGCCCTAAAATTAGGAGATGACATAGACACAGACAGTATTCTTCCAGGAAGATACTTAACCCTAAGCAAACCAGAAGATTTAGGAAAACACGTTATGGAAGGATACGACCTACATTACAAAGACAAAATACAAGAAGGTGACCTAATAGTAGCTGGAGCAAACTTTGGATGTGGATCAAGTCGTGAACACGCACCAATAGCACTTAAAGCAGCAGGAATTAAAGCAGTAGTAGCAAAATCATTTGCAAGAATATTCTACCGTAACGCTACAAACATAGGATTACCATTAGTAGAAGCACCAAACGGACCAGATGAAATAGAAGAAGAAGACATACTCAAAATAGACCTTGAAGAAGGAACCCTAAAAAACAAAACCCAAGACAAAGATTATGACTTCACAAAACTTCCAGAATTCATGTTCGAAATTGTGGAAAACGGTGGATTAATAGAATACTTAAACAAAACAAGATTTGACTAAGAGGCTTAAACAATGTATAACATAGCAGTAATTCCGGGAGACGGAATAGGAGAAGAAGTAGTTAAAGCAACAACAACAGTCCTTGACAAACTAGACATTGAATTTAACTACACCCATGCAATAGCTGGAGACAAATGCAAAGAAGAAACAGGAGTACCACTACCTGAAGAAACCATTAAAATTGCAAAAGAATCAGATGCAGTGCTATTTGGAGCTGCAGGAGAAACAGCTGCAGATGTAATAGTAAGACTAAGACATGAACTTAGTACCTTCGTAAATTTAAGACCAGTAAAATCATTACAACCAGAAAAATATGGAAACATAGACTTCATGATTGTAAGAGAAAACACTGAAGACCTATACATAGGAGACGAAGAAGAAACTCCTGAAGGTGCTATTGCAAGAAAAAAAATAACCAAAGCAGCATCAGACAAAATTTCCGAATACGCATTCCAATATGCTAAAGACACCGGAAGAAAAAAAGTTACCGCAGTACATAAAGCAAACGTTCTTAAAATCTCTGATGGATTATTTAAAAAATGTTTCTATGAAGTAGCAGAAAAATATCCTGAAATAGAATCAAACGATTTTTATGTGGATGCAACAGCAATGTACCTAATTACAAATCCATTAGACTTTGAAGTAATTGTAACAAGCAACCTTTATGGAGATATTTTATCCGATGAAGGAGCAGGTCTTGTTGGTGGTCTTGGAATGATACCATCCGCAAACATTGGGGATGAAAATGGTTTATTTGAACCGGTTCATGGTTCTGCACCAGATATTGCTGGACAAGGTATTGCAAACCCTGTTGCAACAATATTATCAGCATGTATGATGTTGGATTATCTTGGAGAATCTGAATCAGCACGTAAGATTGAAAAAATAATAGTGGACGTTATTCAGGAAGGTAAAACTGTTACTCCAGACCTTGGTGGAACAGCTTCAACCCAGGAAATGGCAGAATACATTGCAAGTAAAATATAATCTAAAAAAAGATGATAATATTATATTAATTTAAGAAAAAATAAATAAACAATAATACATAACGGAGAAAAAAACATGGCTAAAAACGGAGAAAAATCATTCATTGAAAAAATTAGTAATTTAAACACAACACAATTAGTAGCATTATTCATAATATTCATTATGGTTGTCAGCTCAGTATCAGCATTTGTATTATACTTAATTTAAGATAAATCCAAATAATGTATTATTAATTAATGGAGAATAGATATTATGATAAAAATAGGAGCAGTAGTAGCAGAATTCAATTTTGATATTACAAGTATGATGTTAGAATTAGCAAAGGAACATGCAAAATTTTTAGATGCTGAAATAACAGAAATTATAGCAGTTCCTGGTGTATATGATATGCCTATTGCAATCAAAAAGTTATTAGATGATGGAAATGTTGATGCAGTAATCACATTAGGTGCAGTAATAGAAGGAGATACAGACCACGACGAAATTGTTGTTCAACATGCTGCAAGAAAAATTACTGACTTATCCCTAGAATATAATAAACCTGTAACATTAGGTATATCAGGTCCAGGAATGACAAGACTTGAAGCTCATCAACGTGTAGAATACGGAAAACGTGCCGTTGAAGCTGCAGTAAAACTTGTTAAAAGGTTAGCATAATTTAATCCCCCTTTTCTAATATTCTTTTTTAGTAATATAAACAAAGGAAAAATGAAAATATGGAAATTTTAACACCTGAAGAATTAAAAGAAAAGTATAATGATCCATGGATATCTCCATATCATGAAATTCTAACAGTAACTGATAATGATGAAGAAGAAATCGAACTTATAGAGTACCATCCTTGTCCTATAGGTTCTGATTGGATGATAACACAATATAAACAAACCAGTCCACTCATTACTGATGCTAAACGTGACGGAAATAAACATACGTATTATGTTAAAAAAGGAAAAACAGAATTAAATCTTAAACCTAGTTATCAGGCAGCAGGAATAAAAGAGGCAAGTATTGATGAAGATGAAATAAAAATAGTTCATGCAGGACTTGCTGGTGCTGGAGTTGGTGCAGCATATTGTCGTGGAAAAGCTAAAGGAGTAAAAAGAATTGAATTGCTAGAAAAAGGTGGAGGATCTAAAGTTGGAAGTGCTGCAATTATAACACCTAAACTTAAGAAGGTCATAATTGGATTAGATGATACAGATATTCCAACCGAAGGTGCAACTTGGACATTAGCAAACAATATTGCTTATGAAATTCAAGAAGAAAAGGGTTATAGATACCTTGAACATATCACCTGTCAATTATATCCGAATAATCCTAACAAGACAAAAAATTGTGTTTCAATAATTTTAGTATTTGCTGTTAAAGAAGATGAAAAAGAAGATTTAATCTCAAGTGTTAAATCTAAACTTAAAGAAAAAACATTATCCGAAAGTACTGCATTTGTAGTTTATGAAAAATTAGAAGTTCCACAAGCTGTACAGCAATATGGTTTAGAAGCTAAAAAGTCAATGAAATACTTTGATGAAGCTGAACGTATTGCCAAAGAAAATGGCATACGCATAGAATATGTTACAGGAAAAGGTGGACTTATCGGAGCACTTGCAGCAGTAGGATTATATAATAATCCTGAAGAATATGCTAAAGTCTATTATGAAGAATAGACTCAAATATATACTTTTTTTTAATAATTAGAGTTTTTTTGCCAACCTACTATGGCGCATTGTCCCATTGATACACTACCATCACCGGCACATGTTTGTTCGTGTTGTACAAATGTATATCCTTCTTGTTCTACATATGTTTTAACTACGTTTGATATGAATTCATTATAGAATACTCCTCCAGTTACTCCTACTACTTTTGTATTGTAAGATTTTGCTGTTATTACTGCTATTTGTGCTAATTTTTCTGCAAGAGCTCTTTGACATGCACATGCTATTTCTTCTATCATCACTCCACTATTAATTAAGTCAAGTACGTCTATTAATAGGGCGCTTGTATCTATTACTGCTCTGTCATCAATTATTTTTGATTCAAGATATATGTCCAGTAGATCAAATCCTTTTTTAGCTGTTGATTCTAGTTTCATTGAGCATTCTCCTTCATATCCCCTGTTACGGCTTATTCCTAGTAGTACGCTTATGCTGTCCAGTACTCTTCCCATACTACTGGTGTATGCTGTGTTGAAGTTGTTTTCTAATTGTTTTAGTGTTATGTCAACTTCTTTTTCTCCATATTTGAAGTAAGATGCATAGTTTGTTTTCATGAGTGTTCTCAATTCTTCTGTGTCCATTGCTCCATATAATATTCCCATTGCCATTCTTATTGGGTATTTTGTACTTAAGTCTCCGCCGGGCATTGGTTGTAATTCTAGTCCGCCATGGTTTTTGTAGTGTCCTGTATTGTTTAGATATAATACTTCTCCACCCCATATGTTTCCGTCTTCTCCATATCCTACTCCGTCAGCTGCTATTACTACCATTTCATCTAGTTTGTGTTCTGCCATTAGGCTTGCTGCATGTGCATGGTGGTGTTGAACTTGTATCATTTCTGCTTCATATTCTTGGGATAATTCTTTTGCTAGTTTTGTTGTGTTGAATTCTGGGTGCATATCTGCCACTATATAATCTAGGTTATTGCATCTTGTTAGTTTAAGCAGGTGTTTTATGGCATCTTCCATGAATTCTAGTGTTTGGAATTTTGATGTGTTTCCTATGTGTTGTGATGGATAGCATTTGCCTTCTTTAAGTATTGAGAAGGTTACATCTAATTCGGGTCCTACTGCGAGTATATTGTCTTTTTTGTTTATTTGTGAGAAATCGAATGGTTTTGGCACGTATCCTCTTGATCTTCTTATGAAGCCTGGTAATCCGTTTCTGAAACGTATTACACTGTCATCACAACGATTTAGTATTGTTCTGTTATGTAGTAAGTAGTAATCGGCTATGCCTTCTAATTTGTCAACTATTTCTTTATTGTTTATTAACATTGGGTTTCCGGGCATGTTTGCTGATGTCATTACGTAGGCTGGTTCTAGTGTGTATTTAAATAGTAAATGATGTAATCCTGTGTATGGTAACATTACTCCCTGATTGTGTAGTCCTGGTGATAATTTTTTTGATAGGGAGTAGTCTTCTGATTTGTTTAGAACTACTATTGGTCTTGCTACTGATTCTAATATGTTTTTTTCTTCTTCGGTATAATCAACAAAGAGGTTGGCTGTTTGAATATCAGGGGTCATGCATGCAAATGGTTGTGTGTATCTTCCGAGTCTTTCTCTTAATTTTTCTATTGCATCATCTGTTGAGGTTTTGCATACAAGGTGTGTTCCGCCTATTCCTTTTATTGCCAGTATTTTTCCTTCATCGATTAGTTGACTGGCTTCTCGTATTGGGTCTTTTGATGGTATTTCTCCATCTTTATATAGGTATACTTGTGGTCCGCAGTCTGGGCAGCATGTTGCTTCTGCATGGTATCGTCTGTTTAATGGGTCTGTGTATTCTTTATCACAGAATGAGCATAATGGAAAATCGTTCATTGTTGTGTTTTTTCTATCATAAGGTACTTCGTCTATTAATGTGAAACGTGGGCCACAGTTTGTGCATGCGGTGAATGGATAGTAATAGTGTTGATCTTCTGTGTTAAGTATTTCTTCTAGGCATTCGTCACATATACTCATATCTGGTGGTATTACTGCGGAACCTGATATTTTGTTACTGCTTTCGATGATTGTGAAATCGGTGTATTTGTTTTGTTCTGTTACTTCTCCTTTGATTTCTAATTTGATATCATTGATTTCTGAACGTACTGGTTTATGTTCTTGTAGTTCATCTACGAATAGGTTTATGTCATCGTATGTTCCCTGTATTTCTATTTCTACTATGTTTCCCATGTTACGTACGTATCCGTTTAGGTTCATTACTTTTGCTAGTCTGTATACTGTTGGCCTGAAACCTACTCCTTGAACTATTCCATCTACTAATAAGTATGCAGTATATTCTTTCATTGATATCCCATTAAATTTTTTTTTAATGTATTAGTTTATCTTTTTTCAAATATTAATATGGATAGGTTTAAATATAATTGGGTACTATGAAAAAATATATGAATTATTATGATTAATATGAGGGGATGTTATGCGAGATATTTTGAAAAAGTTAATTGATGGCGAAATTGGTATTGAAGAGGCTGAAAGTGAGTTAAAGGTTATGCAGGTGCAGGAAATTGGGGATAATATTAAGTTTGATTCTACTCGAGAAAATAGGGTGGGTGTTCCTGAAGCTGTTTATTCTCAGGGAAAAAGTGATGAAGATTTGTTGAGAATAATAAATAATATTGACTTTATAGACAATTTAATTATAACTAGATTACCCCATGATAGATTTAATTCATTGAAAGATAAAATTAATGAGAAGGTTCTAGAAAAATCAACATATTATAAAAATGCATCTATATTAACCATTAATAAAAAATGTCCTCAAAAATCTAAAGGTAAAGTAGGCATAATAACTGCCGGAACAGCAGATGTACCAATCGCAGAAGAATCTCGAATAACACTAGAACAGGCAGGATATACTGTTGTAACAACATATGATGTAGGAGTAGCAGGAATACACAGATTACTCGACAAAATAACATATTTAATGAAAGAAAAAGTAGATGTAATAATAACACTTGCCGGAATGGAAGGAGCATTACCCTCAGTTGTTGCAGGCATTGTAGACATGCCCGTAATAGCAGTTCCAACATCAACAGGATATGGAGTAGGAGAAAAAGGATTCACAGCACTATTTGCAATGCTACAATCATGTGCACCAGGTATTGCAACAATGAACATAGATAACGGATATGGTGCAGCAGTATACGCAATAACAATACTAAAACAAATAGAAAAAAGAGTAGAAGAAGGCTATTAAAAGGAGAAGAAAATATGATAATAGAATTAATATTTATCATACTACTAATTGCTGTAGCATCAATAATTATGAATTTCATACTAGACATTGGAAGTACAATACTAAAAATTGCAGCTCATTTCATAGCAGGATGGATACTGTTAAGTATAATTAACATCCTACCTGGAATCCACATACCTATAAACATAATTACAGTTGCAATATCCGGATTTGGAGGAGTAGTCGGTACAGTTCTACTAGCAATACTCTATTTAATTTTCTAAATCCCCCTATTTTTTTAATTGATTTAAAATATCTTCTATACCATAATTAAAACCTTTTTCATCAAGAACTTTATCAGCAGCACAGCCAAGAATAAATGATGCAATGTAAGCTGCTTCAAATGGATTGTGTTTAGTTGCAAGTGCAACTGTTAAACCTGCAAGCAAGTCACCAGTACCTCCAATAGTCATACCCTGATTACCTGTTTTATTTAATTTATAATCATCAACACAAGTTATAACATCAACAACATCTTTTAAAAGAATAGTTACACCATATTCTTGTGATAATTCAGACAACAATCCAATTTTATCCTCCAATTTTTTCGGAACATCCACTCCGAATAATTTATTAAATTCTTGTCTATGAGGAGTTACTATAATGTTTTCATTTAATAAATCCTTAGAAACAAGTTTTAATGCATCTGCATCAATAACGAATGGTTTTTTAATTGATGAAACAATTTCATTAAATAAATCAGAAGTTTCATCTTCCACACCACTTCCTGAACCAATTAGTATTGCATCCACTTTATCTGATAATTCTTTTATTGTGTCAAAAGCATCCATGGTCAATATTTTACCTTCAACACCTCTTACTATGAATTCAGGATTATACTGTTTAATTATATTTGCTGAATTTTCTGGTGCTACAATATACACTAAATCAACCAGTTGTGTTAAACAAGCATTTGCCGCAAAGACTACTGCACCAATATAATCAGGATTAGATCCAACAATCAGTACAGAACCATTCTGTCCCTTATGAGAATCAGTTTTAGGCTTTTTAAGTTTTAATAAATCTCCCTGTCCAACATATTCTTCAGATACTTTTGGAATTCCAATATCAAGAACGTTTATTTCACCAACATAAGTTTTTTGTGCCTTAAGCAGGCCGGTCTTCATCTTATGTAAAGTTAAAGTCGTATGTGCTACCACTGTTTTATCTGCCACCTGCCCATTTTCTGGGTTCAATCCAGATGGAACATCAACTGAAACTACTATTGCAGGTGAATAATTAATTGTATCAACTGCACCAGATATTGGTTGTCTTAGTTTTCCATTAACACCAGTACCTAGTATAGCATCAACTATTATATCCGAATTATCTGGTTGTATCTGTGTAGAATCGGTTATGATTGATAATTTAAGGTTTTTATCTGTTTGTGCTATTATCTTGATTGATTCATAATTTATTTTTGAATCATCATTTTTAATGTTTTCTGGTTTAGACAGTAGGAATAAACGTACTTTATAACCATGATTTAATAGGTGTCGTGCTATAACAAAACCATCACCACCATTTCCACCAGTACCAGCATATATTGATACTTTTTTCTTTTCAGGAAAGTTGTTTATTATATAATCTGCTATTTTAGATCCTGCGTTTTCCATTAGTACCAATGTTGGTATATGATTATACTGTGTGTTTTTATCTGTTGCCTTCATTTCTAATGGTGTCAGTACGTCTTTCACTTTTACCACCCAAAAAATTTTTATTCAATTAAATTTATTTTATATTTACCTAAGTTTCCACCATAGTTACCTGCAGATATTTTTATTACATCAGGAACTGATTTAATAGCTTTTATTGCAGCTTGTGTTGCCTCTTTTATACTTTCCTCAGATAGTCCATCAAATACTATTTCATATATTCCGTTTACTTCTTCAGGTAATTTTGTAGTTTCTACTGTGTCCTTAAGTGTTGGACAGTATTCCTCATTTGTTGTTGCATGCATGAACTTATATTTTTTAGAACCTACTTTTGAACCTGAAGCCACAATCCCTCCAGGGAATGGAGTTATTACACCAGGTACTTCTTTTATTGCATTTACTGCTGCTTCTGCTGCTGTTAATGCTGATGCCTGAGTTCGTGCCATTATAAACAAGTTACCTCCTGCCACAGCATCCACTATTCCGAAATTTTCTTCTATTAAAAAGTCACCAGACATTACAGGTATTTTATACATTTCTTTGCCATATACTTCTACTTTCTCTTGGTATCCATCTGCAAAGAATGCTAATTTAAATCCTAGATTTGTTTGTTTTTCACTATCTGGTAACAAGTTGAATACTGCTGTTGTTGCTGCAGTTAGTACTGCTTGTCCTATTCTTTCCAGTAATTGTTCTTCTACTTTTTCGGTTTTATTTTGACATATGATAATAGAATATCCTGGTCTTCCATCAGGAGTTTTTTCTGGTGGAACGTACTGGTCAATTCCTGCTTCTGCAGGACATCCTATAAATGATGTTGCAAATCCTGTTGCTTCAGTTGCTGCAATTTTTGCTAAATTTTTGGTTGCAGCTGTAATTAGTAAATGTGATGCTTTTGTATTAAATGCTTCTGCATATGTATCTTCAATAATTAATGAATTCATAAATATAATTTCTCCTAAAAAATAATTAAAAAAAAGAGTTTGTGAGCATTAAAGAATCATACTTGATCTAATGCTCCTGCTCCAAAGAATGGTATTAATATTACACCCAGTACCAATACCATCCATAATGATATCATACGTTCTATTAGTGTTGCTGCAGTACTTATGGAAGCTGATATTCCAGCCATTGAGTATAATAATATCATAACACCATCAATTGAACCTAAACCTCCAGGTAGTAATGGTATAACACCTATTAATGATGAAACCAGGAATACAGCTGCTATCATTCCAAGAGATACGTTAACTCCAAAAGCTTGGAATACTATGAATACTCTTAGCAGTTCTAAAAACCATACAAGGAATGATATAAGAGATGCTATTAGCAATAATCGTTTATCCTTTAACAAGTATTTTAAATTACTTTGAAAACCAACTAATGATGTTAGAACCGTTTCCTCATATTTATCTACTTTGTTGGTGAAACGTTTTATTAATCTGAATACCCATTTAACAGTATTTATTGCTATTGTTTCATTAAAGCATAATAGAATAATAAATGCTAAAGCAAGAACGAACAATACTAATGAAATCAGTAACAGTAAGAATAATGTGGCACCCAAATTGAAATATGTCATAAGATAAGCTATAGCAAATATTGCGAGAACCATGAATGGAACTGTGTCAAAAATCTTATCTCCCATAACGGATGCAAAGGTTGTTTTAAAATCTTCATTTGACTGTTTACTCAGAATATATGCTCTAACAGGTTCTCCACCACTACGTCCACTAGGTGTTAAATCATTTATTGCAAGTCCGATAATTGTCATTGCAAACAATGATACCTGACCGTGAGGTATATCTAATGATTTACAGATGATACTCCATCTTGTATTCCATAAAATTAAAATAATAAATTGTACAATTACGGCTAATATTACATAATAAATATTAGCAGTTTTTAAGGCCGAAATTATCTGATCAGGACCAATAATCAATACCATTACAGCTAAAATCAGAATCCCTACTGCTAATAATATTCCAACTTTTTTATAATCCATAATACCATCCAACATTATAAGAAAATATTACTTGTATATATTTATACAGAAACTATTTAATATAATTAAGAATAATTATCAAAATTTTGACATAATTATATTGCAGTATTAATATTCCCAACAAAAAACAATAGAAAATGAAAAAATAATAAAATAAAAAAAAATAGGATATGCATCTTCTTTCATTATATTGTTAAATTAATTAAACTGTATATTTTCGTAAAAAAAAATGTGTGAAATAACTTTTTGCATAATGAAGATTAAGTTTTGTATGCTTTGTAATTGCTATCCAGTAAAAAAATATTATTAAATATTGGATAATATAATATGATTATTATACGAGGATGAATTAATATGATTAATGTTATTATTGTTGGTGGTGGTAGGGTTGGTTTACATTTAATTGATGAATTAAAAAAGCGTCACAACTATAATATCACTGTTGTAGATAATCATAAGGAAAATATTAAAACAGTAGAGAAAAAATATGATGATGTTACTATTGTTCTAGGTGATGCTACCGATAGAGAAAATTTAATTAAAGCCGGCATAGAAGATGCGGATATTCTTGTCGTTGCAACAAGTATTGATGAGGTTAATTTGTTAGTTGGAATTATTGCCCAGGATTATGATTTAGATAAAGTTATTGCCCGTACAACAAATCCTTCCCATATAAAGATGTTTAAAAAGTTAGGGTTGAATGAAGTGGTTAGTCCTGAACTTGCTGCTTGTAGTGATATTGAAAAGAAAATTGTTCCTCAGAACATTTCAGAAATTGCTGTTACTGGTAAGGGTGATTATGAATTAATAGATGTTGTTGTGAAATCGGGTAAGGTTGTTGGTAAAACTATTGGTGATATCAGTCCCAGTAAGGATTTTATAGTTGTATTATGTCAGAAAAATGATAAAACTCTTATTGCTCAGAACGATATTGTCTTAGAAAAAGAGGATGTTGTTAGTATTCTTGTTAAAACGAATGCTATTAAGAAAACTAAGAAATATTTTACAAAAACAGGAATTTTACCATTGAGTACTTGACAAAATTATTTTTGATAGAAAAAAAAGTATTACTCCCATGGGGTAATCCTTTTATATCTTATAAAAATAATGATTGTCTTTGCAAAATCAAACTAACAATTATTACAAAATAATTATGACATGATCATAATTTTTTTGTAAAATGTTTAAATGGGTTTAATTTTACTTGGAGCGTACTGGACCCACTTATACAGTCGTTCAACATGGAATTTCTGCTTACATTTACGTATAATATTGGCAGCAGCATTTACATCAGCATTGAT
>ODAI013485222.1_pt1 | contig 20503 bp, 16 predicted proteins | sample 1539321 | NCBI WGS metagenome assembly ODAI01 (sample SAMN02144231, study PRJEB22623) | gut metagenome | biome: sheep rumen | host: Ovis aries | place: New Zealand
GACCAATATGACGATAATTTTATAAAACAAACACAAATGAAAATTAACAAAAGACCAAGAAAAAAACTCAAATTTGAAGCACCTATAACCGTGTTTCAAAGATTAATGAAAAAAGTTGCACTTGCGGGTTGAATCTGCGGTGCGGGGGATGATGTAGGATTTTTTTGCCGTATTCAATTTTTTTTTATTTTTTAATTGCTTAATTATAAGATGTTTGTATTTAAATTGTAAATTTTGTTTTACCCCCCCCCTAACAAAACTTTACATTTTATCATTTTTTTTACTATATTTGTGGCGTTGAATCATTAAACAATTACAGCTATGAAAAACAAAACTTCAATACTGCTTTTGTTTCTGACATTCTTGTTTGTAAATGTCGGCAATGCAACTGCACAGCAATATGTTGACCTTGGACTCCCATCTGGCACACTCTGGGCGACCTGCAATATCGGCGCATCCAACCCCTGGAACTACGGCGACTACTTTGCCTGGGGGGAAACATACTCCAAATATGCCTATAAGTGGAGTAGTTACAAATATGCCAACGGTATGTCTGGTAGACTCAATAAATATTGTAACAACTCGTTATATGGCTACAACCGCTACACCGACAGTCGCACCAAACTCGATAGATCCGATGACGTTGCCTATCAGAAATGGGGGAGTAATTGGTGTATGCCGACGCAAGCACAATTTCAAGAGCTATTTGAAAATTGTACAAATGAATGGACTTCCAATTATCAAGGCAAGGGTGTGGCAGGAATACTATTTAGAAGTAGGAAGAACGGCAATACAATATTCTTCCCTGCCGCTGGAAAGTATGATTATGATGAGAAGCCCTTGCGCGTTGGTTCTATGGGGTACTATTGGTCGGTCTCCCTATATAAGGATCTTCCGAATTACGCCAAAAGCTTCGACTTCAATTCGACCAGAGTGTACACAGACAACAACAATCGCAACTCACGCAACTGCGGTTTGTCGGTTCGTGCCGTGCGATGCAGCAACAGTGCGACATCACAAACTCGATCAAATGGTCACCAATACATCGACCTAGGCCTCCCCTATGGCACCCTTTGGGCGACCACCAATATTGGAGCATCCAACCCCGAGGATTACGGCGACTACTTCGCTTGGGGTGAAACCACAACAAAGTCCACCTATTTGTGGAGCACCTACAAGCACGGCAACGGCAGCGATTCCGATGTGTCAAAAAAATACAATAAAAGCGATGGAAGAACCAAATTGGAGCGCATTGACGACGTAGCCTATAAGAACTGGGGCAGCGACTGGTGCATGCCAACGCAGGTGCAGTTTCAGGAACTCAAAGACAAATGCACATGGACAAGGACAACGCTCAACGGCAAGAAAGGTTACAATGTAAAAGGACCAAACGGCAAATCGATTTTCCTCCCCGCCGCAGGATATAAGGGCTGTTATGAAAAAACAACCTCGTTCCGCGGGTCCAACGGCTACTACTGGTCGTCCTCTCTCTACACGGACGACCCGGGCGCCGCCTACCAACTCCGTTTCTTTTCGAGCTACATCTCTCCGTTCAATAATAGGTTCGTACGTTACTGCGGTCTTTCTGTGCGTCCCGTGCGGTGCAGTAACTAAACCATGTTCTCCCAAAAGAAACGAAAACGAAAACACGATACCCACAGTTGGCCTGGTGAGGTGTGGCGGTAGGGCGTGGGCTGATGTAGGGACGTGGCGCGCCGCGTCCACTAAAATACCCATCGTGTCGCCCATTCTGCCAATGGCAGCGGGCAAGTCAAAAGTCCGCCATTCATTTGTAGGTTGAGCATCGAGAATCTGATGCGGATTTATGTCACTTTTTACATTGTTAAGTGGGGGAAAGTGTATATTTGATACACTTTCCCCCACTTAATAATGCAGTTGTATGTCTTTTTGCTGGTTTGCAAAAAAATGTTTGTTCCGTAAACACTTGTCAAAAAAAATTTGTCTTCCCCGCAAAAAACATTATCTTTGCGCATTGATAAAACCGAAAAGGCAAAGTATTATGATAAACTATCCGCTGAGCATACAGAGTTTTGAGAAACTGAGGCAAGATGGTTGCTTGTATGTCGACAAAACCGATTATATATACAACCTTGTTACACATGGCAGCACGTATTTCCTCGCCCGTCCGCGCAGGTTTGGAAAAAGTCTGTTGTGCAGTACATTGCGTGCATATTTTGAAGGTAAAAAGCATCTCTTTGAGGGTTTGAAAATATACGATTTGGAGAAGGATTGGATTAAGTATCCAATAATATACCTCAACTTTGTGAGCGGCGACTATACCGTGGGATCAATAACGCTTATTGACAAAATTAAGATAGCGTTACAGAAGTACGAAGACGAAAACGGCATCCAATTTGATGAAACTGTTATTAAGAAAAGAATCGAGACTCTTGACGAAAAGATTAAAAAAGAACCGGTGAAGGTCGAGAGTTATTCATTGTCTTTCCGCCTGGAGTATGATTTGGAGGCAGTATTTAACAAAACAGGTCTCCAAACGGTGATGATTGTCGATGAATACGACAATCCCTTGATTAAGAGTGTCAACCTCGAAACCGACAAGGAAATCTACCGTGGTTTCTTCTCCGTCCTGAAATCTTCTGACGAATATTTCCGTTTTGTTTTCCTGACGGGCGTCACTAAATACGCCAAGACTTCGATTTTCAGCGGCACCAACCAGCCATACGACATTTCGTTGGAACAAAACTATTCGGCAATCTGTGGCATCACGCACGAGGAGTTGCTCTCGTATTTCAAAGACGAAATCCAGGCCTTTGCCAATCAGGAGGAAGTTTCGTTTGACGAGATGCTCGCCGAACTCAAAAAATGGTACGATTCCTACTTGTTTCACGAAAGGGGCATAAAAGTATTCAATCCTGTAAGTCTGTTTTCTGCGTTGCAGGGCAAGGATTTCCAAAATTATTGGTACAAGACGGGAACGCCCACAATCCTTATGCAACGTATTAAGAATACATATTTTGACATCAAGACCCTTCGTGGCGACTTGGAATATGGCAAAGATGCTTTGATTGACTACAAGGACGACGAGTTTAGGACTGACCTCGTGCCGTTGTTGTATTACACCGGCTATCTGACAATCAAGTCGTATGAAAAACAATACAGGACATATACTCTCGGATTTCCCGATTACGAGGTGGAGATGAGTTTTTTTGAATCTCTCGCCAAGGAGTTTTACACCACAATGGAAAATCCGTCAGGATTGGATTACACCAAATTCAAGGAAGATTTTCGTACTGGCGACGTGGAGAGCGCAATTGAGCGTATGAAAGCCTTGTTTTGCTCCCTGCCATACGCTCAAAACAAGAGTCTTCGCTTGATTGAGCGCGATTTTCAGAACGTCATCTACTTGGTGTTCACCATATTGGGCGAGTACATCATCAGCGAGGCGCACTTCTCCAAAGGCCGTGCCGACAGCATACTCATCAACAAGAAGTATGTCTATCTTTTTGAATTCAAAATAGACCAAGACGCTCAGACCGCTCTCAATCAAATCAACATAAAAAACTATGCCGGACGTTTCAAGATGGACGACCGGCAAGTAATAAAGGTTGGTGTCAACTTTTCGAGTGCGGAAAAGAATATTACAGATTGGGTGATGGAAGAAATGTATTAATCAAAATTATTCCGTAAATACCTGTTTCTTTGGCGAAATCCTTTTTTCTGTAGTGAATGACGATGCGGGCAAGCCTGCGCCGTTGAAGAGGGAGGCGGTGCGGATGTAGTTTTGCCAGCAGTAGCGGACATTCTTGGGCTTGGGGATTTCGGGGCATTGCACGATTACCTTGTCGCCGGAGATGGTGGCTTCGGCGGGCAGGAAGTTGCCGCGAGAGTCGCCAATCTCAAACCCAGAGAGCCTGCCGCCTTTGGCAACGAGACCGCTCTCGGCATGCTCGAAGGTGAGTTCGATGGTGTTTTTGTTGATTACCATCGATTGAAAGTCGGGTCCCGAGGTCTCGCATTTTTTGCCGTAGAGGTCGTTGAGAGCCCAGAGAGCGAGCCTTTCGCCCACTTCCCTCTTGCGGACGGGGTGCATAGTTTCCTTGCGTCCGATGTCGATAAGCGATGCCATACCCACGCCGTTCATTAGTTTCATGCACCTGCGTTGTGCCTCTCGGATTTCGTATGACGGCGAGGCATATCCAAAGTCGTATGGCGCAATCTGGCAGTAATAGAATTTCATCCCTTGGTTTTTGAAGGCGTCGCGCCAGCATTGCACGAGGGTTGGGAAAAGTTTGCAGTATTCTTCTGCGCGTCCGATATTGCTCTCGCCTTGGTACCAAATAACTCCAGCCACCTTGAATGGCATCAACGGTTTCAACATACCGTAGTAATTGGCGGCAAGTGTCTTGTTGCTGAGCGTAACGTCCACCTGCGGGCGGCTGTAATACTCGCGGGTCTTGTGGTCGTATTGGTAGAGTACGTCGTCGAGGTATTCGCAAGTGGGCAGGTATTTCCAAAAACCGGCGATATATACTGCGTTTTCGGGGTTGTCTTCCTCGCCTTCGGGGTATATCTTCATAAGGTCGGCGCGACCGTAGATGCCGCCGCCGTTGCCATTGTCGAGCATACGTACCGCAATGAGCATTTCGCCTGCACGGACGAGACCCGGCTGAATGGTGTATTTGCGCTCCTGATTCCAAATGCCCGGTTCCATAGTTTCACCCACCTTTTCGCCATTAACGAAAGCCGCGTCCATGTCGTCGATGGGACCAAGGGATAGTATGAGTTTTTTGCCCTGCCAATCGGAGGGGATGTTTACCTTGCGGCGAAACCACACCACGCGGTCGTAGTTGCCGATGTTTTCGGGGTTGTCGTAATAGCAAGGAAGGCGCATCTCCTGCCATTGACTGTCGTCGAAAGAGAGCTTGGCACATTCCTCGTCATTGAACTTCATCGCCGAAAATTCGTTTGCCCAATTGTCGCCGGGCTTCACTACGGGGTGCTTTTTTATCCAGTTGTGGAGGTTTATCTGCAACGGGAGGCTGGTCATGTATTCGGCGATTTTGTCCTTGAACTCTGGCAAGGTTTTCAGGTATTCGATGTCCACCCAGCTCTCGGCGTTGCATCCCGCCCAGCTTGCATTTACGATGCCGACCGGGATGCCCGTTTCGGAGTTGATTTTTTGTGCATAATAATATGCTACCGCACTACAAAAAGTGGCAGTCTGAGGGTTTATGGCGTTCCAACTGCCGTCGAAATCTTCCTTCGGCTCAAAACCCGCCTGTTGCTTTACGTTGATGAAGCGGATGTTGTTGTTGTTGGCATTTTGAATGTCCTTGTGTGCGCCGAGAATGGTGTCCTGAGGCTGCCATCCCATCATCGGGATTTCCATATTGCTCTGACCAGAAGCCAGCCAGACTTCTCCTATCAGCACATCGTTGATGACAATGGTATTATTGCCGGTGATGGTAATGGTGTAAGGTCCACCGTATTTCTTGGTGGTGAGGCGGGCTTCCCATTTGCCGTCGGAATTGGTCTCTGTGATGGTCTCCGAGCCCCAAGAGGCTTTGATGGTGATTTTTTCGCCCGGCGCCCCCCATCCCCATATCGGACAGGTGCTTTGCTGTTGTAGCATCATGTGGTCGCCAAAGATGTGCGGAAGGCGTACATCGGCTTTTGCCGTTGTTATCGACAGCGCGATTGCCGCCATTAATAGGAGTAGTTTCTGACTGGTTTTTCTCATGAGTATGTAGTTTTCAAAGTTAAATTAATCGAGCCCTTTGGTGCAGAAGGAGCTTGCGGGCAGCCCGGCGGAGTTTACGATGCCTTCGCCATTGGTGCAGTTGTACCAAATATAACGGGCTGCCGTAGGTGCTTTTACCTTCGGCGATGTGAGTTCTATCTTGTCGCCAACGACTTTTGCCGTTGCTTCGTAGTATTTGCCGTCTGCGCCGCAGATTTCAAAGCCTTTGGGCGATGCGAGTTTGAGACCGTCGGCATAGTCGAAGGCAATAGTCAACTTATTGCCCGAAGCCTCGCACGATTTGTAGAGCGGGCCGCTTACTTGCACGTCGGATTTGCCATAGACCTTGTTGAGAGCCCAGAATGCAAGGCGGTCGCCCACGTCGTGCTTGTTGGCGGGGTGGATGTTGGCGTTGTTGCCGATGTCCATTGTAACAGCCATGCCGGTATTTTCTGTGGCGAGAGAGAGACGCTGAGCCTCGCGGATTTCTTGTGATGCGCCGTCGCCGTAGTTCCACGGTGCTATCTGGACGTAATAGAATGGGAACGCACCTTGGTTCCAATTTTTGCGCCAAGAGTTGATCATCATCGGGAAAGTCTGTGCGTATTCCTTTGCGCGACCTACATTGGCCTCGCCCTGATACCAGATGGCTCCGGCGATTTTGTAGCCTACAATCGGTGCCACCATTGCATTGTACAATGTGGTGGGAGTCTGCTCGTTGAGGTCGATGGAGTATGTGGGACGTGAGAAGAATTGCTGCGACTTTATGTCGAAGATGTGGAATACGCCGTTGATGAGTTCGGCAGTGGGCAAGTATTTCCAATTGCCAGCCAAACTAACGGCGTTTTTCGGGTCGTTGGCGGCGTAGAATTTGAGGACTTCGGGCTTGTCGAAGAGTCCGCCACCGCCCATATTGTCGAGTACGCGGACAGCGAGTACGTGAGAGCCTGCCGTGGCTTGTGCGGCGGATATGGTATATACTCGCTTCACTTGGTATTTGCCCTCCTCCATTGTGGCGCCAATGAGTGTGCCGTCGAGGTATGTGCGGTCCATGTCGTCGATTGCGCCGAGGGAGAGCGTGATGTCTTTGCCAGCCATCGATGCAGGAATCTCTATCGTGCGTCTGTACCACATCACACCGTCAAAAGAGCCAACATTCTGGTCAGACTCGTAGAGGCGTGGCAGCGACATTTCTTTCCACTGGCTGTCGTCGAAATCTTTGGCGGCAAGTGCTGCGTCATTGAGGTCGATGTCGGCGTATGGAGTGTCGCCCTTCTTTACAGTTGGGAGCTTGGAATACCATTCGTTGATGGAGGCGGTCTGGGTCTTGCTCTGATTGATGCGCTTTATTTTGTCTTCGTAGCCCGGCACGGTGGCAATGTCGCCGTCAGGTATCCAGCTTTCTACCGGCGTGCCGCCCCATGAGGTGTTGATGATGCCTACGGGTACGCCAAGCTCTGCGTTGAGTTTTTTGGCGAAGTAGTAGCATGTTGCGCCGAAGTTGGGGGTGTTGGCGGGGGATGCCGCCTTCCATGAGCCTTGGATGTTGTCTTCCGGCACAAAACTTACCGCCCTTTCCACCATGAATACGCGGATGTTGTTGTTGTCGCTTGCGGCGATGTCTTCGGGGCCGTTTTCTACTGGTGCGTCAGCCCAGCCGCCCATTGGCATCTCCATGTTGCTCTGTCCCGATGCGAGCCACACTTCGCCTATCATTACATTGTTGATGGTGGTTGTGGATGCGCCTTTGATTTCGATGGTGTAGGGTCCGCCGAATTTTGGCGTCGCGATTTTTGCACGCCAGTTGCCTTTGTCGTCGGCTGTTGCAGTAGCCGTCTGTCCCCATGAGCCGCTGATGGTAAGTTGTGCGCCGGGAGTAGCCTTGCCCCAGATGGGTGCGTCGGCGTTTTGTTGGAGCACCATGCCGTCAGTAAACATTGTCGGCAGCCAGATGTTGTCGGATTGCTGTTTGGCAGGCTGGTTGCCACAAGCGGCAAGCATCACAGCCACAGCGAGGGGGAAAAGTATTTTTCTCATTTTTTTGTGATGATGTGTTAATAATTAAGTGGTTTGTAACGACAAAGGTAATCTATTTAACGGAATAAGATGAAAAAGGGTTCACATTTTTGATTTTTTTATGAAAAAAAGGCGGACGGTGGGGTTTTGTCCTCCGTCCGCCTCTTTTTTTATGCGGTTGGTATGTCAGGCGAGTGCCTTAGTTGCATTGATATTAATCGTTGCTCTGCGGAATGTTGTCGATTTCGGTGTCGCCGCTCGCCGATGTGTCGCCGTTGTCGTTGAAGCGGTAGTTGTCCTGCTCTTGTTCGTGGTTGTACCTCTGACCATAGCCGTAGCCTTGGTTGTTGTAGCCTTGGTTGCCGTAGCCGTTGTTGTAGCCGCGATTGTTGTAGCCACGGTTGTTGTAGCCGCGATTGTTGTAGCCTTGGTTGCCGTAGCCGTTGTTGTATCCTTGGTTGTTGTAGTTTTGACGGCGGGGACGGAATCGGTCTTGGTTGTTGAAGCCCTGGTTGCCGTATCCGTTGTTGAAGTTGCCCTGCTGGTCGTCGCCCTGCTGGTCGTCGGTTTTGTTGTAGCCTTGGTTGTTGTAGCCTTGGTTGTTGTAACCTTGGTTATTGTAGCCTTGGTTGTTGTAACCCTGGTTGTTGTAGCCTTGATTGTTGTAGCCGTTGTTGTAGTATCCTTGACGGCGGGGACGGAATCCGTTGTTGTTTTGCTGGCGGAATCCGTTGTTGAAGCCGCCTTGCCTCCTCTGCTGGAATCCGTTGTTGTTTTGCTGGCGGAAACCACCCTGCTGGTTGTTGTTTTGCTGGCGCGGGCGTGCTACGGATACTTTCACCACTTTCTTCTCTACGCTGCCTTCTTCCCCTTCTACTGCGAATTCGATCTCGCTCTCATTGAGAGCGTCGATGGCGTTCTGGCCTTCTTCTTCATTGGGCATCTCCACAAAGCCGAAACCCTTGGATTTGCCGGTCTCCTTGTCGATGATTACTTTTACTGAATTGATTGTTCCATAAGGGGAAAATAACTCTCTCAGGTCTTCGTCGGTGACGTTGACGCTCAAGTTTGCGATATAAATGTTCATATTAAATGATTAATAAAATGTAAATAAAATCTGTGTGTCATTTTGCTTAATGTGAATTGACGCGCAAATGTATGTTTTATTTTTGAAATAACAAACATTTTGCGGATTATTTTTTACATTTTGTGCAGTTTTTTGCTTCCGACAAAAAAATGTTGGTGTCAAAGCGGTTTTTTTGGGGATTATTAGTAATTTTGCGGCATATTTTTCGTTTATGAAAATAACGGCGAGTTGTAGCCGTTGTTGTAATTAACATATAAAATAAAGAGGACGTTATGTATAGAATATTATCGATATTATCGCTTTTGGTGGTGCTGGCGCAGGGAGTGCTGGCGCAGTCCACCGTGATAGGTTTTAGCTTGGGCGCCAATTTTTCCAATCTCGTGGGTCAAGGCAAGATAGAAGGCTCTAAGCCGAGGTTTGGTTTTTGTCCGGGCATTGTATTAAATTTCCCTACCGCGCTGGAATCTTATTTAGAAGTGGGCGCGTATTATTCGCAGCAGGGTGTCAATATCAAGTCGGAGGCATACGGTGCTGATTATGATGCACTTGTGCCTTACATGGGTGCTGAATTGTATAAAAAATATACGCAGCAGACTATCCGTACACTGCGCTACAAGACCAATATCTCCAAGCATGTGGATTACCTCTGCATACCCGTGATGTGGAAGCAGACCTTTGGACAGCTATATGGCAAGATAGGCCCGTGGGCGGCGTTTGCCGTGGATGCTTATTCGCAGAAGAAGGTTACTATCAATTGTGGTGCCGACACCGTAATCAAGTACGACAGCAGCAAGGACACCACTGCTATCGGCAAGGCTTTCAATCAGTCGTTTATCAACAAGCTCCGCAAGTATGACGTGGGCGGCGCAATGTCTGTTGGCTTTCAGACCGCGATAGGACAGGGGCTCGACCTTTTCATTGACGCCACGTACAAGATTGGCTTTTTCTCCGTGGAGGACGAGCCGGTCAACCGTCAGTCAACTATCCGCAATATGTATTTCACGATTTCGGCGGGGTTGCTGTTTGTGAGGGATCGCAGGTCGCGGACTTACAGACGGCGGTAAGGTTTTTGTAAAAAACGCTTTTCTATTTTAGTAAAATAATGCTTATGCATCATAATGTCATTATTAGGTTTTTGTTGGTGGCGGTGATGGCTTGGTCGGCTATCAACTGCAACGCACAACAGATTACAATGAAGGCAGGCGCAGCCCTTGGCAAGGTGGATTCTCGCGAGATAGGCGGCGAAATCCATCGTATGCTCAATGTATATTGGGAGACCAATTATGCATTGCGCATTGCTACGTTTAGGTTTGTAACTTTTGGTCTGTCGTACCTTGGCACCGGCGGCAAATTCAGCGACACTTATGTCCCGACTTATTACAATTATGATTACCACGTGAAGGCGAGGTACAATAATGTGCTTGCTCCAATCAAATTTAAGGTAACTACGGAGCACCGCAAAAAGCCGCGTTTGTATGGTTTTACGGGTTTTGCGCCGGGCATTATGTTTTATGAGGCACGCGACATCACCTTCGACGGCAAGGAGCCCGACCCAAAACACGATGCTTTCCTGTTTGACTGGACGGCACGTCGTTTTCAGATTTATCTGCTCGTGGGCGGCGGCGTGTATTACCGACACATTATTTTGGATATTGGCGCGTATGTGAGCACATTCAAGAATTACAAGGAATTTATGGCTCCTATTGTGCATAATTCGGGATTGATGCTCACTGTCGGCTACCAAGTGTCGCGGGACGAAACCAAACGCTGGTAACGACAATATTAATGGATAAACGAATGAAAAAATATATATTATTATTTTTGTTTTTGATGATTTGTGGCGTTGCGATTGCGCAGCCCGAATTTCAGACGAGACCTACGGCTTGCACCATCGACAAGCATAGGTTTGAATTGTCGCTATTTGCGCCGTCGCGGTATGGCATAGGCGAAAAGACTGAGGTGTTTACGTCCGTATTGGGCGACGTGATGATTCCAAACGTCGGATTGAAACACCGTTGGTTTACCAAGCCTGCGCAGGACGAAGGCGGCTTTCTCCGCACACGCGAATTGCATTTTGCCACGGTTCATAATATCGACTATCCCGGCATATTCTTCAAGGGCGTACAAAAACACAAACCTTCATACGTATCCGATACTTGCACCGTGCCGAGCGTCATCACTCTGAGAAACGAGGCGCGTCTCACCATTATGCTCAAAAAGAAAACCAACTGCGAGCCGGGCAACTTCCTGTTTACGCTTCGCGCCGGCGTGAAAAATTCGTTTAAACTCAAAAAAAATGCTACAATGCCGCCCATCGACCGCCACACATTGTGGTACAGGGAGAGCGTCGTGTGCCTTGATACGATAGTTTGGTTTGTAGGCGTTGATTTGGACATCCACATCACCGGCAAATTGAACCTTCTCGTTGACGCCGATTTCTATTCCGTGGATTGGAACGTGAAAGATTGGTCGGGCGAAAACAAATTGTTCTTGTACGGATATTTTGGCTACAAGCAAAACATAATGCTCCAAGGCGGTGTAAAACTTATGTACGGCACTGTATTCGGAGATATGAAATTCCACGCGTTGCCGATGTTGGACGTGTCTTATTTCTTCTCCTTGAAGAAAAAGCGCGACAAGGGACTTTTTGGCAACGATGTTTCTATGCTCACCCACAAATACAGACGTTAAATTATGGAAAGCAAGATAGACCTCGAAAACCTCGACCCGGTGGACTTGTACGGTGTCAATGAGCAACGCCTCGAACACGTGCGCACTATGTTTCCGAAGATAAAACTCGTGGCGCGTGGCAATCAAATAAAGGTGCTTGGCGAGGCGGCGGAAGTGGAGCGTTTCACAGTGTTTTTGGACAAAATCAAGCGTCATTACGCCACTTACAATTCGCTTTCGGACACCGAATGGGACAGCCTTCTCAATGACAACACCACCAAGGCGTCTCTTCACGCTGGCGGCGGCGACGTGATATTGTTTTCCACAACGGGCAATCCCATCCGTCCGCGCTCCGAGACGCAGATGCAGATGGTGAAGGAGTTTGACCGCAACGACTTGCTTTTTGCGACAGGTCCCGCCGGTACTGGCAAGACATTTTTGGCAGTTGCGTTGGCGGTAAAGGCGTTGAAATCGGGAGCGGTGCGCCGCATCATTCTCTGCCGTCCAGCCGTGGAAGCGGGCGAAAAGATTGGCTTCCTCCCCGGTGATATGAAGGAAAAACTTGACCCCTATATGCAGGCTCTCTATGACGCGCTCAACGAAATGATACCACAGCGTCGTCTTGAAGATATGATAGAGGAACGCATCGTACAGATTGCGCCGTTGGCATTTATGCGCGGGCGTACTTTGGGCGATGCAGTTGTAATACTCGATGAGGCTCAGAATGCCACGGTGGCACAACTCAAAATGTTCCTTACACGTATGGGCGACAATTCCAAATTCATCGTTACCGGCGACGAGACTCAGATAGACCTGCCGCGACATTCAGATTCGGGACTTGTGCACGCGCTGAGAATTTTGAACGGCATACGCGGCATTTCATTCGTGGCGTTTGGCAAGGACGATGTGGTAAGGCACAAGTTGGTAAAGAAAATAATTGACGCATACGAAGTTAATGCATAATGCATAGTGCATAATGCATAATTCACAATGCATAATTCATAATTCATAATTAAAAATGAAAGCATTAACAAACACAGATTTCCATTTTAATGGACAGAAAAGCGTTTACCACGGCAAGGTGCGCGATGTGTATAATATCAACGACGAAAAGTTGGTGATGGTGGCAACGGACAGAATCTCGGCATTTGACGTTGTATTGCCCAAGGGTATTCCGTTCAAGGGTCAGATACTCAATCAGATAGCCGCCAAATTCCTCGACCTGACCGCCGACATTGTTCCTAACTGGAAACTCGCCACTCCCGACCCGATGGTAACAGTTGGCAGGAAGGCTGAGCCATTCCCGGTGGAGATGATTATTCGCGGATACTTGACAGGTTCGAGCTGGCGCACCTACAAATCGGGCGCACGTTCCATCTGCGGTGTGCCGATTCCCGATGGTATGAAGGAGCATCAGAAATTTCCCAAACCAATCATCACCCCGACCACAAAGGCGGCAGAAGGACACGACGAGGACATCTCCAAGGAAGACATCATCGCCAAAGGTCTTATCTCAGCCGAGGATTACGCCCAAATCGAGGACATCACCTACAAACTCTTTGCCCGTGGCACAGAGGTAGCCGCCAAGCGTGGACTCATCCTCGTTGATACCAAGTACGAATTTGGCAAGATTGACGGCAAAATCGTGCTCATCGACGAAATCCACACTCCCGACAGCTCACGTTATTTCTACAAGGAAGGATACGAGGAGCGTTTTGCAAAGGGCGAACCGCAACGCCAACTCAGCAAGGAGTTTGTACGCGAATGGTTGATGGCAAACGGTTTCCAGGGCAAGGAAGGTCAGCAAGTACCCGAAATGACCGACGAAATTGTTGCTGGCATCTCCGACCGCTACATCGAACTCTACGAGCACATCACCGGCGAAAAATTCCAAAAGGCAGACGTCTCGCAGGACATCGCCAAGAGGATTGAGGATAATGTAAAGGCGTATTTGCAGTAATAAGATTTTTGATCGTTAGATAATAAAAACGGCAACCGTGGATTTGTTACGGTTGCCGTTTTTTTATTGTTGATAGCGGTCCATCATAAAAAATTGGCGCGGCGTATCTCACGACAGCCGCGCCTGTAAAGAATAAAGAAATCTTAGAAATGTTAATATTAATTGAGTTACTAAATACGTGATTATTTCACCTTGTCGATAGCCTCACAGATGGTGTTGAAGATGTCGGTGATTTCGCCGATGCCGTTGATTTCCACCGATTTGCCTTGGTTCTTGTAGTATTCGGCAACTGGGAGAGTCTGCTCGTTATAGACCTTGATGCGGTTTTCGATGACATTGACATCGGCATCGTCGGCGCGACCCGAATCTTTTGCGCGGTTCAAGAGGCGAGCAACGAGAGTGTCGTGGTCGGCGGTAAGGCAGAGGAATGTGTCGAGTTTCAAGCCCTTCTTCTCAAACATCACGTCGAGAGCCTCGGCTTGCTTTACTGTGCGGGGAAATCCGTCGTAAAGGATGCCTTCTGCATTGATATTTTCGTCAACCTTCTTCTCCAACATATTGATAATCAAATCGTCGGGAATCAATTGACCTTGCTCCATATACGACTTGGCCTTCAAGCCGAGTTCCGTACCTTTGGAAGTCTCCTCGCGGAGAATGTCGCCCGTAGAGATGTGTACGAGATTGTACTTCTTCTCAATAAGAGCCGATTGTGTGCCCTTGCCAACGCCCGGAGCACCAAAAATTGCTATGTTCAACATTTTTATTATTGTTTTTACGTTAATTGTCTTTTATACACCGCCTTGCGGCGGATTTTCTTTTTAGCCAAAAATTATAAGAATTATAAAGAATTAAAAGAATTTTCTAAAACAAGTAATTCTTTTGATTCTTGGTTAATTCTTTTAATTTTTGTTCCCAAAAAACTCCGACGCCGTAGGCGGCGGTCGTTATTCCTCCACGAGGCTGTAAATCTCCGGGAGGTTGCGGTAATAGCCGTCGTAATCGAAACCGTAGCCGATGATAAAACTTTTTGGCAGGCGGAATCCGATGTAATCAATATCGAAACCGCCCTTGAACGATTCGGGCTTAAACACCAAAATCGCAATTTTCACCGACCGTGCGCCAAGTTTTTTGAGCAATTCGAGCACCTTGCTCATCGTGATGCCTGTCTCCACGATGTCTTCCACGATGATGACGTCCTTGCCGGCGATGTCCTTGTTGAGACCGATCAATTCGGTAACTTCGCCCGTTGTGGATATGCCAGAGTACGACGACACCTTTACGAAGTCGATGTTGCAGTCCACCGTGATGTTTTTTATCAGGTCGGCAGCAAACATAAACGCACCGTTCAGGATGCCCACAAACCGTATGTCGCCGCCCTTGTAGTCGTGGTTGATTTCGTCGGCAACACGTTTAACATTTTTTTGTATTTCGTCGGCGGTGATGCTAACACGAAATTTCTTATCTTTGACGCTGATTTCTTTGTCCATATTTTTGGCAACGGGCGGTTGGTGCCGCGTTACAAGGCGCAAAGTTAATCAACGTAACGAATATTTCAAAAAAAATCTCATAATAATTTCAAAAATATGACACCAATAGTCAGCATTATAATGGGCAGCACCTCCGATATGCCAGTGATGGAGGCTGCCGCCAAGTATCTGAATGATATGCAGATACCATTTGAAATCAACGCATTGTCGGCACACCGCACGCCGGAACTCGTGGCTGATTTTGCCAAAAACGCCGCCACAAGGGGCATCAAGGTGATAATTGCCGCAGCGGGCGGAGCGGCTCATTTGCCGGGCGTGATTGCTGCATCCACGATTTTGCCGGTCATCGGCGTGCCTATCAAGACTACGATGGGTATGGAGGCTTGGGATTCGATGTTGTCGATTATCCAGATGCCCCCCGGCATACCCGTTGCCACCGTCGGAGTAAACGCCGCCCAAAACGCCGCTATCCTCGCCACGCAAATCCTCGCCGTCGCCGACCCAAAAATCCGCCAAAAGGTTGTTACCAAGAAGGCGGCACTCGCCGACAAAATCACCAAGGCAAACGAGGATCTCAAACAGATAAAATTTGAGTACAAGACCAACTAATGCTCACGCACGACCTTGCGATAGGATACGCCAAGCCGTTGATTTCCAACATCAACTTGACGCTCCATAAAAACAGTTTGACTTGTCTTGTCGGTGCCAATGGCATCGGCAAGACAACTTTTTTGCGCACATTGGCGGGGCTTCAACGTCCATTGTCGGGCGTCGTAGAGATTGACGGCAACGCCATCTCCACACTGTCGCCCGCGCAGATTTCGCGCCTTGTTTCCGTGGTATTGACCGACAAGGTCGCCGATTCGTTAATCACTGTCAATGAACTCGTTGCAATGGGTCGTATGCCGTACACAGGATTTTTGGGACGGCTATCTGACAATGACCAAAAGATTGTTTCTGATTCGATTTCAAGGCTTGGCATCGATAATATTTCTGATTGTAGATTGCAAGAGATTTCCGACGGTCAGCGTCAACGCGCCTTCATCGCCCGCGCCCTCGCGCAACAGACCCGCATTATAATTTTGGACGAGCCGACCGCCTTCCTCGATTTTCGCTCGCGGGCTGAGGTGATGGAATTGTTGCAAAATCTCGCTCACAACGACGGCAAGTCGGTGTTATTGTCCACGCACGAATTGGACTTGGCGAAACGGTTCGGGGATTGCTTTTGGCTGATGGAGGAGGGTGCAATTATCAACGTCCAACCTTCCGCTCAATCTCTTGCAGATTCTCCATCTTCTTGGTTTCGAGAAACTCGTTGATGCCGCAGAGGTGCTCTTTTACCTTTTGGTGTCCAAATTCATAGACCTTGGTTACAAGGCCGTCGAGAAAGTCGCGGTCGTGGCTTACGACTATCAATGTGCCGTCAAAATCGAGGAGTGCCTGTTTCAATACGTCCTTGGTCTTGAGGTCGAGGTGGTTGGTAGGCTCGTCGAGGATGAGGAAGTTGACGGGTTCGAGGAGTAGTTTGAGGATTGCAAGACGCTGACGCTCGCCGCCTGAGAGCACCTTTACCTTCTTGTCGATATTTTCGCCCGAAAACATGAATGCGCCGAGCATATCCTTGATTTTGGTGCGGATGTCGCCCTTGGCAATGTCGTCGATGGTCTGGAATACTGTGAGATTTTCGTCGAGGAGCGACGCCGAATTTTGCGCAAAATATCCTATCTGCACATTATGCCCGAGTTGCAACTTGCCATCAAACGGAATTTCGCCCATAATGCACTTCACCATTGTAGATTTGCCCTCGCCATTGCGACCTACGAAAGCCACTTTTTCGCCGCGCTGAATGGTGAACGATGCGTTTTGGAATATCACGCGGTCATAACTTTTGGCAACATTGTCGGCAATCACGGGATATTGACCCGAACGCACCGACGGCGGAAATTTGAGTTTCAATCTTGAATTGTCTTCCTCGTCAACTTCTATGAGTACAAGTTTTTCGAGCATCTTGACGCGGCTCTGCACTTGGAGCGTCTTGGAGTAAGTGCCTTTGAAACGCTCGATGAAATCCTTGGTCTCCTGAATCATCTTCTGCTGCTCCTCGTATTGTTTTTGCTGCTGTTCGCGGCGTTCCTTGCGGAGTTCGAGGTAGTGGGAGTATGTGGCCTTGTAGTCGTAGATGCGTCCCATCGTAATCTCGATGGTGCGGTTGGTGATGGAATCCACAAACCTCTTGTCGTGGCTGATAAGCACCACTGCCTTGGGGCTTTGCTTGATGAAATCTCCGAGCCATTGGATGGATTCGATGTCGAGGTGGTTGGTGGGCTCGTCGAGGAGGAGAACGTCGGGATTTTTCAATAGCAATTTGGCGAGTTCGATGCGCATACGCCAACCGCCCGAAAATTCGGAAGTTTGGCGTTGGAAGTCTGTGCGCTCAAAACCCAATCCCATCAACGTCTTTTCGATGTCCTCGTCGAAGTTGGTCATGTCGATGGCGTAAAATTTTTCGCTCAGCGTGCTCACCTTTTCAATGAGAGCCATGTATTCGTCAGATTCGTAGTCGGTGCGGGTTTCGAGTTCGCGGTTGATGCGCTCGATTTCGTTTTCGGTGTCTTTGAGATGCGAAAAAGCGAGGGCGGTCTCCTCAAAAACCGTCCTGCCATCCTCTGTCATAAGGTGCTGCGGCAGATACGCCACCACGCAGTCTTTGGGTTTGGTGACGGAGCCGCGAGTGGGGACGCGCTCGCCCGCAATTATTTTCAAAAGTGTGCTTTTGCCCGCGCCATTCTTGCCCATGAGGGCGATGCGGTCTTTGTCGTTGATCTGAAACGAAATATTCTGAAAGAGGGTCGTGCCTCCAAATTCTACTGCGAGATTGTCGATGCTGAGCATTGTTATTTTTAGTTTAATGATTTTGTGGGCGCAAAGGTAAATATTTTTTTTGTTTGCCGAAATATTATTTTTGGAGGAAGTATGTTTACTTTTGTAATTTTCAGATATATAGATACTTATATATTAAAAATATAAAATGTACCCAAGGTTGACTCGGTGAGCAAATCTTTTTTTGCTTTTCCCACAAAAAACATTATCTTTGCGCATTGATAAACCCGAAAAAATCAAGGCATTATGATAAACTATCCGCTGAGCATACAGAGTTTTGAAGATTTGAGGAACAAGAAGTGTCTCTATGTTGATAAGACAGATTACGTCTATAATCTTGTAAATAAGGGCAAGACCTACTTCCTTGCCCGCCCACGCAGGTTTGGCAAAAGCTTGTTGTGCAATACTTTGCGTGCGTATTTTGAGGGCAAAAAGCATCTCTTTGAGGGCTTGAAAATCTATGATTTGGAGAAGGATTGGATTAAATATCCTATGATATATCTTAATCTCGTAAATGGTGATTATACTGTGGGTTCGTGGACTTTGCTGACCCAAATAAGGCTCGCTTTGAAAGAGTATGAGGATGCAAATGGCATCCAGTTCGATGAAAAATACATCAATGACAGAATTGATACAATCGATGATGATGCCAAAAAAGACGCAATCAAAAAAGAAAGCCTGATACTTCCATTCCGATTGGCGTACGATTTGAAAGCCGTATATGAGAAGACTGGTCTCCAAACCGTGATGATTGTTGATGAATACGACAACCCTCTGATTAGGAGTGTCAACCTCGAAACCGACAAGGATATTTACCGTGGTTTTTTCTCCGTCCTGAAATCTTCCGACGACTATTTTCGTTTTGTTTTCCTGACTGGCGTCACCAAATTTGCCAAGACATCGATTTTCAGCGGGTTTAATCAGCCTGTTGATATTACAATGGATCCAAATTATTCGGCTGTCTGCGGCATTACGCACGAGGAGTTGTTGTCGTATTTCAAAGACGAAATCCAAGCCTTCGCCGAGCAGGAAGAAGTTTCGTTTGACGAAATGCTGTCGGAGTTGAAAAAATGGTACGATTGTTACCTATTTCATGAGCGTGGCAAACGGGTTTTGAATCCCGTAAGCCTGTTCAATGCATTGCAGAAGAAGGATTTTCAAAACTATTGGTACGATACAGGAACGCCTACAATCTTGATGCAGCGCATCAAGAACTCCACTTTTGATATCAAGACTCTGAAATGCGATGTGGAATATCCAAAGGACGAGTTGAAAGACTACAAGGACGACGAGTTTAAGACCGACCTCGTGCCTCTGTTGTATTATTCCGGCTATCTGACAATCAAGTCGTATGAAAAGGAGGGGCGGTCGTATATCCTCGGATTTCCCGATTACGAAGTGGAGATGAGTTTCTTCAATTCGCTTGCCAAGGAGTTTTATAGTACGGAGGAAAACCCACGTGGATTGGATTATCTCAAATTCAAAGAAGACTTCCGCACCGGCGATGTTGAAGGCGCAATAGAGCGTATGAAAGCCTTGTTTTGCACATTGCCCTACGCCAACGACAAGAGTCTGCGCCTGATAGAGCGCGATTTTCAGAATGTCATCTACTTGGTATTCACCATATTGGGCGAATACATCATCAGCGAGGCGCATTTCTCAAAAGGCCGCGCCGACAGCATACTTATCAATAAGAAGTATGTCTATCTTTTTGAGTTCAAAATAGACCAAGACGCACAGACCGCCCTCAATCAAATCAACATAAAAAACTACGCCGGTCGTTTCAAGATGGACGACCGCCAAGTAATCAAGGTTGGCGTCAATTTTTCGAGCGCGGAGAAGAATATTACGGACTGGGTGATGGAGGAGGAGTAGTAAGTAATTATAATTACTCTAAAAAAAAGCGGAATCCGATATATCATAATCGAATTCCGCCTTTATATTAATTGTCAACTCTCAATTGCTTAGAGCTTGTCGTTGGAGCCGAGTACGTTGACAATCTTGTGGATGTACATCTTCTTCATGTTCTCGCGAGCGGGTTTGAGGTACTGGCGAGGATCGAAGTGAGAGGGGTTCTCAGCGAGATACTTGCGGATGGCAGCGGTCATGGCAAGACGGGAGTCGGAGGCGATGTTGATCTTGCAAACTGCGCTCTTGGAAGCCTCGCGGAGCTGGTCCTCAGGAATACCGATTGCGTCGGGGAGCTTGCCGCCATACTTGTTGATGGTGTCCACTTCCTCCTGCGGTACGGAAGACGAGCCGTGGAGAACGATCGGGAATCCGGGGAGCTTCTTCTCAATCTCGTGCAATACGTTGAATGCGAGCGGCGGGGGAACGAGCTTGCCCTCAGCGTTGCGGGTGCACTGTGCGGGGGTAAATTTGTATGCGCCGTGCGAAGTACCGATGGAGATAGCGAGAGAGTCGCAGCCTGTACGGGTAGCGAAGTCGATTACCTCTTCGGGTTTGGTGTAGTGAGATACGGCAGAAGACACTTCGTCCTCAACGCCAGCGAGTACACCGAGTTCGCACTCTACTGTAACGTCGTACTTGTGAGCATATTCTACTACCTGACGGGAAATCTTGATGTTTTCTTCGTAAGGCAACGAAGAACCGTCGTACATTACCGACGAGAAGCCCATGTCGATGCAGTCCTTGCAGAGCTCGAAGCTGTCGCCGTGGTC
>ODAI013690288.1_pt1 | contig 20503 bp, 16 predicted proteins | sample 1539321 | NCBI WGS metagenome assembly ODAI01 (sample SAMN02144231, study PRJEB22623) | gut metagenome | biome: sheep rumen | host: Ovis aries | place: New Zealand
CCACGCCCCTCCAAAGGAAGAAAGACCGTCGGATGCTTCAAGTTCTTCACAAAAGAATCCCCCCTGCTTCCATCAGGATTGTTGGGTTCTATAGAACTATTGACTACGAAAACAAGATAAACTTCAAGACAGCCCTTGCTGTTAGTGACATTCTCACTTTCTCACTTTCTCACGAAGCACTTTCTCACAAGACCCTTATTCTTTTTCCTGTAAGTCTCTACGGAATTCAGAGGGTGATCTCCCGAAATTCTCGCGGACATACTTTCCGAAGAACGACAGATTACAGAATCCCAGTTTGATGGCAATCTCCTTGATTGACAAGTTGGTGTGAAGCAGATAGTAACGCACGTCATTCAGAACGTATTCGCAAATCCATTCGTAGGCGGTCTTGTCACTCACTTCGCGGCAGACCAGTGTAAGATAGCGTGATGAGACACATAGTTTGTCGGAATAGTAGGATAGCGGATGCTTCTTGATCTCACTCTTCGTCAGCAGGGAAATAAAGCGGTCGAAGAGAATCTTCTTCTGATTCGTCTCCCTGGAGTTTTCTATTTGCGTGTCGAGTGTGATGGAACGGCACAATTCGTAGATGGCCGACTGTATCAGTGACCTGACAATCTCTTTCTGAAACATCAGCTGATTCTTCCCCAGGTTGTATGCCAGCAGGGCGTTGATATGTTCCCTGATGGCTGTATGCTGAGGCGTCAGGTGTATGATATGATGACGCTTCAGGTAGAGTGTCTTGTTCCAGATTCCTTGATTGGGGTAAAGTAGTTCCAGGAGCAACTGCTTGGAGATGCAGATCAGTTGGCAGTCCAGATTCTGGCTCATCTGGAATTGGTTGTATATTGCGTTAGGATAGCCAATAAAGACGTCGTTTTCATGGATGGTATACTCTTCTCCGTCCATATCAAAGGTGAATGTTCCCTTGCTGCACAGAGCAATGAACACTTTGTCGGACCGGGTAGAGTGCATGCGGGGTGTGTAGATCAGATGGTTGATAATCACTAATTCCCCGTCGGAGTAATCGAGTCGCTGATAGTTGTGCTCAGTTAGTCCGATATACGGTTTTGTGTCATTTAGGTTATTGTTCATAATGCAAATTTCGGCATATTTTCTGAATAAACATAAAGAGTAATCAGGAAAAAACGAAAAAGCCCCATGCGGGATTCGTGATAGAACACTATTGTTCCTTATTCGAACATCTTGCTCAAGAATTTTGGTGTATATCCTTTCTTACTTTTTGCAATATCTTTTGGTGTTCCCGTCGAGAGTACTTGTCCTCCCTTGCGTCCTCCTTCCGGTCCCATGTCGATAATCCAGTCAGCCTGACGGATGACGTCCAGGTTGTGCTCGATGATGATGACGGTGTTTCCTCTGTCAACCAGTTTCCGCAGTACGCCCATCAGGATGCGGATGTCTTCGAAATGCAGACCGGTGGTGGGCTCGTCGAGGATATAGAGTGTCTTGCCGGTATCTTTCTTTGAGAGTTCCGTAGCCAGTTTCACGCGCTGACTTTCACCGCCGGATAGGGTAGTGGAGGGCTGTCCTAACTTGATGTAGCCAAGGCCCACTTCCTGTATGGTCTTGATCTTCCTGAGAATCTCGGGCACGTTTTCAAAGAACTCCACAGCCTGATTGATAGTCATGTTGAGTACATCGGCAATGCTCTTGCCCTTGAAACGTGCCTCGAGTGTTTCGCGGTTGTAGCGCTTGCCATGACACTCTTCGCATGGCACCTGAATGTCGGGCAGGAAATTCATCTCTATCGTCTTATAGCCATTGCCGCCGCAGGTCTCACAACGGCCGCCTTTCACGTTGAATGAAAAGCGCCCCGGTTTGTAACCACGGATTTTTGCCTCCGGCAGGTTGACGAAGAGTGAACGGATATCGGAGAATACACCGGTATAGGTGGCTGGATTGGAGCGTGGTGTACGTCCCAAGGGCGACTGGTCGACAGTGACGACCTTATCAATCAGTTCCAGTCCTTCTATGCTGTCATAGGGCATCGGTTTCTTCAGCGACCGGTAGAAGTGCTGCGAGAGGATGGGCTGTAGGGTTTCGTTGACAAGGGTTGACTTACCGCTGCCGCTGACTCCAGTGACAAGGATAAGTTTTCCTAATGGGAACTCCACGTCGACATGCTTGAGATTGTTGCCGGTGCAGCCTCGCAAAATCAGTTTCTTGGAGGTGAGTGCTGAAGGCTGAGAGGTGGGCGAGATGTCTTCTGCGGTGGTGGCTGCAGCTGTCCTCTCACCTCTTACCTCTTGATACTCCCCTCTTAGGTATTTAGCTGTGAGCGTATCGGTCTTGAGCAGTTGGGATGGCGTGCCTTGGAACATCACCTCGCCGCCTTTCCGTCCGGCACGAGGGCCGATGTCCACGATGTAGTCGGCACTGAGCATCATGTCCTGATCGTGCTCCACCACGATGACGGTATTGCCCAGGTCACGCAAGTCTTTCAGCGATTTGATCAGGCGCTCGTTGTCGCGCTGGTGGAGGCCGATGCTCGGCTCGTCGAGGATATACAGCACATTGACCAGCTGCGAACCAATCTGGGTAGCCAGTCTGATGCGCTGGCTTTCACCGCCGGAGAGACTGGCCGACTGTCGGTTGAGGGCCAGATAGTCGAGCCCCACCTCGAGCAGGAAGTCGAGGCGCGTGCGTATCTCCTTCAGTATCTCGCGGGCTATCTGCTGTTGCTGGTTGTCCAGGTGTTCTTCCACTTCGTCGAGCCATTCCCGCAGTTCGGTAATGTCCATCGAGGCCAGTTCTGAGATGTTCTTGTTCCAGATACGGTAGGAGAGAGCCTCACGGTTCAGTCGTTGTCCGTGACATTCGGGACATTCGCATTCGGCCAGGAACTGGTCAGCCCATCGGTGCCCGGCGGCAGACTCGTCGTTTTCCATCACATTGCGCAGATACTTGATGATACCGTCGAAGCTGATGAAATAGTCGCTCGATGTGTGTACCAGTTCCTTGTCGATTCGTACGTTCTCCAGTGAGCCGTAGAGTATCTCGGTCATAGCTTCCTCGGGAATCTCATCTATCGGAGTCTTCAGGTCGACATCATATTTCTTCAGCAGGGCGTCGATCTGCCAGAAAATCATCTGGTTCTTGTATTTTCCCAATGGCAGGATGCCGCCTTCGTGGATATTCAGTTTCCTGTCTGGAATGACTTTCTTCATGTCAATCTCGTTGATGATGCCTAGGCCTTTGCATCGGGGACAGGCGCCCATCGGTGAGTTGAATGAGAAATTGTTTGGTGCAGGGTCACTATAGCTGATGCCCGTGGTTGGGCACATCAGACGCTTGGAGAAGTGCTTGATCTCGTCTGTGTCCTTGTCGAGTATCAGGATGAGGCCTTCGCCCTGTTTCATGGCGATGGAGACGGACTTCTGCAGGCGGCTGCTGTCCTTCTCACTGACTTGCAGTTTGTCAATGACCACCTCGATGTTGTGATTTTTATAGCGATCCACTTTCATGCCGCGTACAATTTCCTTCATCTCTCCGTCTACCCGGATGTTCAGATAGCCTTTGCGGCGCATCGACTCGAAAAGTTCGCGGTAGTGACCCTTTCGGCTGCGTACCAGAGGAGCCAGGATGAAAATCTTGTGCCCATCGTAGTTGTGCAAGATCATGTCGAGCACCTTTTCCTCAGTATATTTCACCATCTCCTCGCCCGTCATGTAGCTATATGCCTTTCCTGCTCGGGCAAAGAGCAGACGCATGTAGTCGTATACTTCGGTAGTGGTGCCGACGGTGGAGCGCGGATTGCGGTTGGTGGTCTTCTGGTCTATGCTGATGACGGGCGAGAGACCTGTTATCTTGTCCACGTCAGGACGTTCCATGCCTCCCAGGAAGTTGCGGGCGTAGGCTGAGAAAGTCTCGATATACCGCCGCTGGCCCTCGGCAAAGATGGTGTCGAAGGCAAGCGATGACTTGCCCGAACCGCTAAGTCCGGTGATGACCGTCAGAGAGTTGCGTGGAATCTCTACATCTATATTTTTTAAATTATGTACGCGCGCGCCGTAAACGTTTATCTTGTCGTCTTCTCTTTTCATGGATTTATTCAGTCGTCGTGGTGTCGTTAGTATACCCTCTGAGCAGGTTCACGTCTTTACGGATATTGAAGTTTTGGCCGTCTGTTCCACGAGCCTTCACCAGTATGAAGTAGGTGCCTTGTTTCACGGGCTTGCCATTGTAGGTCCCGTCCCAGCCTTCGGCAGCTACATCGTCCCATTCGTAGAGCTTCTGTCCCCAACGGTTGAAAATGTAGGCGTGGAACTCCTCAATGTTCTGATACTGCTTGGGTTTGAACGTATCGTTGATAGTGTCATCGTTGGGTGAGAATGCATTGGGGAATGTCAGAATGCTGGTGGCTGTATCGTCATCATCTGAATGGTCTGTGTCAGTCACTTCCTGTGCCTGCACCAAAGTGACCGAAAGGGCTGCGAATAACAGCAGAAATATCTTCTTTATATTCATTTTCTTTTGTATTAATGTGCAAAGATACTAAATAATTCATAATTCTTAATTCATAATTCACAATTATTTTGTACTTTTGCACGGTAAAAGGCAAATTTTTGAAATTATGACACGGTTTTTAAGATATTTTGTGTTGCTGGTAATCATTCTTTTCGCTGCTGATACAGTGATAGGCCAGACTACCGATATACGTGGATTGCATCAGGTAAAGCGTAAGGAGACAATCTTTGGCATAGCTAAGTTGTATGAGATTTCCATTCAACAGCTCATCGATGCTAACCCGGAGATGAAGAATCCCGGCTATGAACTGAAGAAGGGCGACGTGCTCCGAATCCCCTGGGCTAAAAGTCACCAGCAGGAAGGAACGGTCCCGGCTGTCCAGGCCAATCCTCAGCCGTCAGCTCCCGTGGCTCAGTCTGTGAAGGCCAACGATGATGTGCGTCATCGGACCATCCGTGTGGGAGTCATGTTGCCGCTTCATGACATCAATGGCGATGGCCGTCGGATGGTGGAGTACTATCGTGGCATTCTCATGGCTTGCGACAGTTTGAAGAAATTGGGTATTTCTGTCGATGTGCATGCTTGGAATACGGCAGAGAACAGCGACTTGACGCCCGTCCTCTCCGATAAGGCTGCTGCCCAGTGCGATCTCATTTTCGGTCCCCTCTATTCGGCCCAGATGGATGCACTGTCTGACTTTGTCACCACGAATGATATTCGTCTGGTGATTCCTTTCTCTATCAGTGCTCCTCAGTTACTGACCAATAGGAATATCTTCCAAGTGTGGCAGTCGCCTACCAATATCAACGATGCCACCATCGTGCACTTTCTGGAACGATTCAAGGATTATCATCCGGTATTCATCGACTGCAACGACTCAACGAGCAAGAAAGGTGTCTTTACGTTTGCACTCCGCAGACAGTTGGAAGGACGGCACATTGAGTATAGCGTGACCAACCTGAAGTCGAGCGAAGATGCCTTTGCCAAGGCGTTCAGTCAGAACAAACCCAATATTGTGATCCTCAACTCGGCCCGTTCGCCCGAACTGAGGATAGCCTTTGCCAAGATCAACGGCCTGAAGTTTAATCTGCCCAATCTCAGTATTACCATGTTTGGCTATACCGAGTGGCTGATGTATACACGGACACATCTGGATAACTTCTATAAGTATAATGCTTATATTCCTTCTGTGTTCTATTATAATCCGTTGTCAAGTGCCACAGACCGTCTGGAGCAGAAATACCGCTGGAATTTCCATGCTGATATGATGCAGTCGCTGCCGCGTTTCGCCTTGACGGGATTCGATCATGCCTACTTCTTCCTGATGGGACTCCATAAGTATGGTAAGGATTTCAATGGTGCTAAGGGTATGTTCGGCTATCCTCCCGTCCAGACCCCGCTGATGTTTGAGCGCATGGGCAACGGAGGTCTGCAGAACCATAGCATGTTGTTCGTGCACTATACTCCGGAGCATCGGGTGGAGACAATCAACTTTTAGTGAATAGTGAATAGGGAATAGGGAATAGTGAATAGTGAATGAAACAGTATAATAATAGAAGGCATAGGGACGTGATGGTGAGACTGGTAGCGATACTATTCACTATTCACTATTCACTATTCACTACCCCTGCCCGTGCTCAAGTGGGTGAATACCGCACTGATTTTGCCGTCGGTGTCAATGGAGGCTATATCATGAGCAATGTGGCTTTTGTGCCGAAAGTTCCTCAGGGCATGTTGGGAGGTCCGACCATTGGTCTGACAGCACGACTCACCAGTGAGAAGTATTTCAATAGTATCTGTGCCATCGTGGGAGAGCTGAACTATGCTCAGATAGGATGGAAGGAGAACATCCTCGATTTCAGCGACAAGCCGGTACCTCGCCATGACGACAAGACGCAGTTCCTGGACTATTCTCGTAAGATAAACTATGTTCAGATTCCTGTTTTTGCCCGTCTGGGATGGGGAAGGGAGCGCAAGGGACTACAGTTCTTCTTCCAGGTAGGTCCTCAGTTCGGACTCTATTTGAACGATAAGGTAGAGACCAACTTCGATGTTCGTCAGACGGAGTTTAATCCCGGATCTAAGGAAAAACCCAATCCAGACTACAAATACAAGACATCCCGTGTGTCCGACGTGGTGGCACAGGACACGATGGCTATTGAGAACAAGTTCGACTATGGCATCGTTGGCGGCCTGGGCTTGGAGTTCAGCCACCCCAAGGTAGGCCATTTCCTGGTGGAGGGACGCTTCTATTATGGTCTGGGTAACATCTACGGCTCATCGAAGCGCGATTATTTCGCCCGTTCCAATTACAACAATATCGTCATCAAGTTTACCTACTTGTTTGACATCATCAGGACTAGAAACTCTAAAATTAAATAAAAATGTTCGAAGGACAACCTAAAGGTTTATTTGCGTTGGCATTGGCCAACACTGGCGAGCGATTCGGCTACTATACGATGCTCGCCGTATTCGCATTGTTTCTCCGTGCCAACTATGGCCTCGATGCTGGCTGGGCAGGAGAGATCTACAGTGATTTCCTGATGCTCGTCTACTTCCTGCCCATCGTGGGTGGTTGGCTGGCAGACCGCTATGGCTTTGGCCGTATGGTCACCACGGGTATCATCATCATGTTCCTGGGCTATGTGCTGTTGTCTGTTCCCTTGGGAGGCGACACCTTTGCTCTCATCGTCATGTTGCTGGCTTTGGTACTCATCGGCTTGGGTACGGGTCTCTTCAAGGGTAACCTCCAGGTGATGGTAGGCGACCTCTACAATGAACCGAAATATGCTGCCAAGCGCGATGCCGGTTTCTCACTGTTCTACATGGCCATCAATATTGGTGCACTCTTTGCTCCGACAGCTGCAGTGCGCATCATGGAGTGGGCACAGCAGAACCTTGGCACCTCGGTCAACGACTCTTATCACTTTGCCTTCGCCGTAGCCTGTGCCTCGCTGATTTTGTCGATAGCTATCTATTATATCTTCCGTCCTACCTTCCGTCATGTGGAGGGTGGTAAAGGCAAGGGCGACAAGGCTCAGGCTGCTGCCAATGAGCCTGAGCTCACGAAGGAGGAGACCACTCAGCGCATCGTGGCCCTCTGTCTGGTGTTTGCCGTGGTAATCTTCTTCTGGATGGCTTTCCACCAGAACGGTCTGTCGCTGACCTATTTCGCTGATGAGTTTACGGCGAAGTCGGCTTCCGGTGTCCATACGATGCCGTTCGATGTGATCAATCTGGTAATGATTATCTTCATCGTCTATGCTGGTTTCTCACTCTTCCAGAGCAAGACTTCCAAGGGCAAAGGCATCTCGGCCGTGGTTATCGTGGCAGCCTTGGCCGTGTTGGGCTACAACTATTCTCAGGCCACAGGTGAGATTGGCATCTCGGCTCCTATCTTCCAGCAGTTCAACCCCTTCTATGTGGTGGCGCTGACTCCGGTATCGATGGCTATCTTCAGTGCGCTGGCCAATAAGGGCAAGGAACCCACACCGCCGCGTAAGATTGCCTATGGCATGCTGGTGGCTGCTCTGGCCTTTGTCGTGATGGCCATTGCCTCGCAGGGACTGTTGACGCCCAACGAGCAGAAGGTGGCTGGCGATGCTGCCATCTACGTCTCTCCTTACTGGCTGATTGGTGTCTACCTGATTCTGACCTTCGGTGAGCTCCTGCTTTCGCCGATGGGTATCTCCTTCGTGTCGAAGGTGGCTCCTCCGAAGTACAAGGGACTGATGATGGGTGGTTGGTTTGTATCAACTGCCATCGGCAACAAGCTTGTGGGTGTCGGAGGTTATCTCTGGGGCGATATCTCCCTGACAGTTGTCTGGGGCGTATTCGTCGCCGTCTGTATCGTGGCTGCTGCCTTCATGTTTGCCATGATGAAGCGTCTGGAGAAAGTATGTTGATTTCTTGGCAGCGGGCTGTGTAGTCCGCTGCCATTTTTTTAGTAGCTATGTCGTTCATCCCGTTTCTGGTACTCATTATCCTGATTACGTGTTGTGTTGCTGTGTTTGGCAATGCCACTCTTGACGGTGCTTCCCAGGTTTCGCTCTTGGTCGCATCAGCTGTCAGCGTACTGATAGGCCATTTCTCCAAACGGCTGGAATGGGAGAATCTGGAACGGGAGATGACTGATAAGATTGCCAGCTGTACGCCTGCCATTATCATCCTGCTGCTCATTGGTGCTATTGGTGGCACCTGGATGGTGTCAGGCATTGTGCCCACGATGATTTACTATGGCATGCAGATCATCCGTCCCGAGGTGTTCCTCGTCAGCAGTTCATTGCTCTGTGCACTGGTGAGCCTGATGATAGGCTCTTCCTGGACCACAGTCGCCACCATCGGTGTGGCACTGATGGGCATCGGCAAGGCTCATGGGTTTGACGACGGATGGATTGCAGGCTCCATTATCACAGGTGCTTATTTCGGCGACAAACTCTCTCCGCTCTCCGACACCACCGTGCTGGCTTCAAGTGTGGCTGGTACCCCGCTGTTTACCCACATCCGTTATATGACGTACACCACTGTACCGACGTTTCTTATTTCTCTTACCGTCTTTCTCATAGCCGGACTGGCCATATCGCCTGAGGGTCATGGCAATGTCGGTGAGTTTATGGAGGGCCTGCAGCAAACGTTCGTCATATCGCCCTGGCTTCTGTTAGTGCCAGTGCTGACGGGTGTGATGATAGCTCGCAAGTGGCCTTCGATGGTGGTACTCTTCCTGGCCATCATGCTGGCAGTCGTGACGGCTCTTGTTGTACAATCCGGACTTATACGCACTATTTCCGGAGATGACGGAACAGGTCTGCTGGCCCATTATAAGGGGATGATGCAGGTGTGCTATGGCTCCACGGACATAGAGACGGGCATCCCGATGCTCAACGAGTTGGTGCATACCAGTGGCATGGCCGGCATGATGCCTACCATCTGGCTCATCATTTGTGCCCAGACTTTTGGGGGTGCCCTGACTGCTACAGGACAGTTGCAGGATCTGATGCGGGTGGTGCTTCGCTTCGCTCGTGGTACTGCCTCGCTGGTTGCTTCTACCGTGGGTACGGCGCTCTTCTGCAATATCGCCATGGCTGACCAGTATCTGTCCATCATGCTCAGCTGTTCGATGTTCAAGGATACGTATCAGAAACGGGGCTACGAACCCCGATTGCTCAGTCGTAGTTGTGAGGATGGGGCTACGGTCACCTCGGTGCTGGTGCCCTGGAATACCTGCGGTCTGACGCAGAGCACTGTGCTTGGTGTTGCCACGCTGACCTATCTTCCTTATTGCTTCTTCAATTTCCTTCAGCCAGTAACGAGTATTGTTGTTGCTGCGATAGGATGGAAAATCAAGCGTAAATGATTCTGAGTTTGTTGTTGTCTGGCCTGCTGACATTTGTGGAACTCAACTGCGAGAACCTCTTCGACTATTTCGACGATGCAGGGAAGCAGGATGAGGAGTACCTGCCTGAGGCGACGCGCCACTGGACCCGGAAGCGCTATTGGCGAAAGTTGAACAATATTGCCCAGGAACTACTCTCGTGCAGCGATGAGGGGATTCCTGACCTGATAGCTCTCTGCGAGGTGGAAAACGACTCTGTGATGCGTGACCTCACGAAGCGTTCACTGCTTCGAAATGCGGGCTATGAATACCTGACGACCTCCTCTCCCGATCTTCGTGGCATCGATGTGGCTTTGCTCTACAGCCCTTTCTCGTTTGCACCCATCAATAGCTGTCAGATTGAGGTGCAGCCAGTGGAAGGAATGCGGCCTACACGTAACATCCTCTATGTTAGCGGACTAACGGAAGGTCTCGATACCCTTCACATCTTCATTGTTCATGCTCCCAGTCGTTTTGGTGGCGAGCGTTATAGCCGGCCCTTCCGTCTGGCTGTTGCCGATCGGCTCTGTCAGTCACTGGACTCCCTCCGTGACGTCTCTCCTGAGGCACATATCGTGATAGCAGGCGACTTCAACGACGGTGCCGATGGCCCTGCCCTGCAACGTATCTATCAGCATGACATTCGTAATGTGACGAAGGATGCCAGAGGGGCTCATGGTGTGAAAGGCACTTATCGCTACCAAGGAGGGTGGGAGAGCATCGATCATGTGCTGGGTAGTCCCTATATATATAATAAGGTGGATACGGCCTTCATCCATGCTCCCGGATTTTTGCTCGAGGAGGAGAAACTTTATGGTGGCTTCAGACCTCGGCGCACTTACAACGGCATGCGCTATCAGCCTGGCTTTAGTGATCACTTGCCCTTGGTGGTAAGGTTTCGCCCTTAAAAGATTTGAGGGCTGGCAATCGCCAACCCCTTCTTTGAAGGGGTGACCTTAAAAAATTTGAGGGCTGGCAATCGCCAGCCCTCAACCAACACAAAAACTAAACTAGACTTAACTAAACATTTCGGGATTTTCACAAACCCTCGAATGCAGTGCAAAGTTACTGCAAATATTTGATATTCGCAAGTATTTTAACGAATTTTTTTTCAATATTAATGCGAATTCAGTCATTTTCAGCCTTATTGAGCAGAAAGTGGTCTAAAATGGTCATGGCTGCCATTGCTTCTACCACGGGTACTGCTCTGGGCAGCACACAGGGGTCGTGACGGCCTCTGGCTGTCATTTTCGTGGGGTTTCCCTCCTTGTCTACGGTCTCTTGCTCCATCAGGAGTGTGGCTACGGGCTTGAAGGCTACTCGGAAATAGATGTCCTGTCCGTTGCTGATGCCTCCCTGAATACCGCCACTGTGGTTGGTCGAGGTCGAGATACGGCCTCCCACACTGCAGAAACGGTCATTCTGTTCTGAGCCGCGTGCTGTCACTCCTGCGAATCCCTCACCATATTCGAATCCCTTGACGGCATTGATGCTGAGCATGGCAGCACCCAGCGAGGCATGCAGCTTTCCGAACTCGGGCTCTCCCAGTCCTACGGGACAACCTTTGATGACGCAGGTGATAATGCCGCCGATAGTGTCGCCATCGGCCTTTACTTGGGTGATCAGCTCTTCCATCTGTGCAGCTTTCTCAGGGTCAGGACAGCGCACGGCATTACTCTCCGTCAGCGTCAGGTCGTATTTCTGATAGTCATTGTCAAGTGCGATATTGCCCACCTGCGAGGTATAGGCCTGGATGCTGATGCCCAGTTGATTGAGTACCAGTTTTGCCAGGGCTCCTCCCACACAGCGACTGATGGTGACGCGTGCTGAGGAACGGCCACCACCCCGATGGTCACGGATGCCGTATTTCTGCTGGTAGGTGTAGTCGGCATGCGATGGTCTGAACGTGCACCGCATGTTTTCATAGTCCTGAGAGTGCTGGTTGGTGTTGCGGACGATAAAGCCGATGGGACAGCCTGTCGACTTTCCCTCGAATACACCGCTCAGGATTTCCACCCTGTCTGGTTCGTTGCGTGATGTCGTAATCTTACTCTGGCCAGGACGACGACGGTCCAGTTCTGCCTGGATAAAAGCCAGGTCGATATCGATACCTGCTGGCATGCCGTCTACCACGCCGCCGATGGCCTCCCCATGACTCTCGCCAAAGGTAGTCAGTCTGAATAGGTTTCCAAATGTGTTGCTCATTTTATTGCTTGATTTTGTCAGTTACAGCAGCCATCGCCTTCGCAGTTGCCGCCTTTACAGTCGCAGTCGCCTTCTTTGCAGCCTCCTTTCTTGCAGCCTCCGCCACAACCGCCGCAGCCTCCTGTCAGCTGACGGATGAGTCCTTCGACTTCGGCCTCAGTGGCTTCACGGTTTTCAACCACCTTGCCCGTGAAATTCAGTGTCTGTCCTGCGTAGGGGTGGTTCGTGTCGAGTGTCACCCCGTCGTCTTCTACCTTGACAACGGTGGCCATTTGGTATTGCTGCTCACTGTTGACGAGGGTGATGACAGCTTTCGGATAGATATGCTCTTTGTCGAACTTGCCGTCGATGTTGAAGGCGTCACGCTCCATTTTTATCACTCCTGCCGGATCATAGATACCGAAAGCGTCCTCTGGCTGCACGATGAAGTCGAACTCCTGGCCCTGTTCCATGGCTGCTACATGCTGCTCAAAGGCATCGAGGGCAATGCCGAAGCCTGTGATGAACTGAAATGGATTGGCTTCAGAAGTCTGCTCCACTAATTCCTTATTGCCTTCGGCCACAGAATACAACTGATAGGTGGCCGAAATAAATCTGTTTTTTTTCTCCATATATTTATAATAATGTATGTGGGTGCAAAGTTACTATTATTTTTTGAGATATCTTTGATTTGGGTCAAAAATCGGGCTGTTTTCGCACACAATTGCCAAAAATGCTTGCGAGATACCAAAAATCGCCGTACCTTTGCACCGTCAAAAGACATAAGTAAGGATAACATTAATTAAAGTAGGAGCGACTTAACACATCGCTCTGAGTAAAGAAAAGAAAGGGTAAAAAGATGAAAAAGATGATTTTGACAATGGTTGCTATGCTGAGTATGACAATGGCATATGCAGAAGGTGAGAATGCAAACAGTGTGAACAACGTAGCCGCTTATGACATGAGCGTGAATATGGATAAACTTTCACTGGCTCTGTCGCTGACCGCTGATCAGAGAGAGGCCGTTGCCGACATCAACCACACATTCGCATCTGAGATGATGTTTGCTGCACAGTACAGCAACGACCAGCGTCGCGAGATGGTCAAGAAGGCTATCGAGAAGAATGTGGCTTGGATGAACTATGTGCTCAACGAAAAGCAGCAGCGCACATACCTGATGCTTCTGAACACCACCATCAACAACCGTGGTCTGAACAAGTAGTAGAAAGTAGTTTTTGTTTCATGTTGAGGGGGCATTCCGAGAGGAATGCTCCTTTTTTTATCCTTTTTCTTGCCAGTCTCGATTATTTTTATTTACTTTGCAGGCAGAAACGTAACAAATCCAAAAGTATATGAAGTTTATTAGAGTTTTTCTTATGACGATGGTGGCTGCCGTGCTCGTTAGCTGCGGCACTACCAACACGGTGCCCATCACTGGGCGCCAGCAGAAGCTGATGGTCAATGATGGTGAGGTGCTCGGACTCTCCACCCAGCAGTATCAGGAGTTTATGAAGACGGCTAAGCTCTCCACTGATGCCAACAAGACGGCAATGGTGAAGCGAGTAGGGCAGAACTTGGCCAACGCAGTGGTCAACTATCTGAATGCCAACGGTTTGCAGAATGATGTGCAGAACTATAAGTGGACCTTCAACCTGGTGCAGGACAAGCAGGTGAATGCCTGGTGTATGCCTGGCGGACTGATTGTGGTCTACGAGGGTATCCTGCCCGTCACTCAGGATGAGGCTTCGCTGGCCATCGTGCTGGGGCATGAGATAGCACATGCCGTGGCCCGTCACTCTGCCGAACAGATGAGCACCCAGATGAGGCAGCAGTATGGACTTCAGATCGGTTCCGTGGTAGCTGGTGCGCTGGGAATGGGCCAGAACACGCAGTCGATTGTCCAGGCCATCGCTGCCCAGGGTTTCAACTTCAAGAATCTGAAGTATTCTCGCGACCATGAGAACGAGGCCGATCACATGGGACTTATCTTTGCCGCTATGGCTGGCTATGATCCTCAGGTGGCTGTCACCTTCTGGCAGCGCATGGCTGCTCAGAGCAAGAACCAGACATCGGAGTTCCTCAGCGACCACCCCTCTGATGCCACCCGCATCAAGAACATCCAGGGATGGATGCCTGAGGCACTGAAGTACTACAAACCGAAGGCTGTCACCACCAAGACTTCTACCGCGAAGACCTCTACTACCAAGACCTTCCGAGTGTCGTCGAAGAAGAAAAAGTAAGTGTGCCCCCGCTGCATACTAAAAGAGCCGCATCTCAGCATTGAGATGCGGCTCTTAAAATATCTGTTGCCTGATGGCTTAGAAACCGAACTTGTAGCCCACGGTCAGTGAGAACACCTCGTTCTTATTCTTGTAAGTCTTGTCATAGGTCGACGCATTCCTGTTGAAGGCATTCTTCATCACGTTGGTCAGACCGCCTGTGTAGCGTGCCTCTAATGCCAGACCGAAATCAAACTCATAGGCAATGCTCATGGGGATAGAGAGGTCGAACTTGTTGGTGAAGTCCTTGATGTCAGCATCGCCTTCAAGCTTTAAGTCGTCAAGGTACATCAAGTCACTTCCTACATTGAACTTCGACTTGGTGAGGAATCCAGGCTGCAGACCAACGTTCAGAGAGAGGCCTTTGGCCACGTAGAACTTAGCCATCACAGGGATGTTGATGTACTCCGTATTGAGCTTCACGTCGTCGCTAACCTTGAACTTGCTGCCCTGCTGAGAATAGAGAACACCGAGTGACAGACCGAACCAGTTGTTCACCTGATACTGACCCTCAAAGCCGGCTACCAGACCAAACTTAAACTTCGTATCGTCTGCAGAGACCGTACCAAGATTGACACCTACCTTCGGCTGAAGACCGAACTGACCCGGCTCAAGAATAGACCTCTGTGCGTTTGCACTCAGTGTAGCTACCATCATGGCAGCAATCATCATCATCTTTTTCATAATTCTTTCTTTTATTAGTTATATTTGAAGTTAATTGATATTCGGCTCCTAAAAACCACTGCAAAGATATGGCAATATTCGACATCCCCCAAGTACTTTTGTAACATTGTGTGCGATAACAGATATTTTTTTGATACAAGTCAATGCCGTTTCGGTTTTTATTCGTATCTTTGTGCCCAAAATATACAGTTTACGACATGAACAGATTTTTTATTACCACCCTTTGCCTCGCAGGCGGCATCATCACCGCTTCGGCTCAGACCAAGAATGGGGGTATCTCGCCCGAGATGCTCCAGCAGATTCAGAAAGAACAGCAGGCGCAGCCCGTGAACCGTGCCATCGCCAATGCCATCGCCGCCAACAGCATAGATGCTCTGGCCAAGAACCACCAGAATGCACGGGCTTTCGACACCTATTTCTCTGTCGAGACCCCCAAGCAGTCCATCACCGACCAGCAGTCGTCTGGCCGTTGCTGGATGTTCAGTGGTCTCAACGTGCTGCGCTCCAACCTGCAGCAGCGCGATTCCGTCAGCATCGAGTTCTCGCAGGCCTACCTCTTCTTCTGGGATCAGCTGGAGAAGGCCAACCTGATGCTGCAGGGGTGTATCGACACGGCCAAGAAGCCCATCGACGATGAGCGCGTGCAGTTCTTCTTCAAGAGTCCCATTGGCGACGGGGGAACCTTCTGTGGTGTGTCCGACCTGGCAGAGAAATACGGTCTGGTGCCTGCCGAGGTGATGCCCGAGTCTTACTCCAGCGACAATACCTCGAAGGCCCGCGCCCTGGTCTCGTCGAAGCTCCGCGAGTTCGGACTCCAGCTGCGCGACATGGTGAATGGCAAGAAGAGCCAGGCTGACATCACGAAGGCTAAGACCCGTATGCTCAGTCAGATCTACCACATGCTCGAACTCACCATCGGCTCGCCTGTCGATAAGTTCACATACGCTTTCAAGGACAAGAACGGCAAGGCCAAGGCCCCTGCCAAGGAGTACACCCCGCTCTCCTTTTATAAAGAGGTGGTGGGTGGCCCCATCAACGGCACCTTCATCATGGCGATGAACGATCCGCGACGTCCTTACTACAAGACCTACGAGGTGGAGTACGACCGTCATACCTACGACGGTCACAACTGGCGCTACGTCAACCTGCCCATGGACGACATCGAGCAGATGGCCATCGCATCGCTGAAGGACGGACGCAAACTCTATAGCTCCTACGATGTGGGCAAGTTCCTCGACCGTAAGCGCGGCTATGCCGATACCGAGAACTTCGACTACGGTGCCCTCTTCGGCACCACCTTCTCGATGGACAAGGCCCAGCGCATTTCTACCTTCGACAGCGGATCCACCCACGCCATGACCCTTACCGCCGTAGACCTCGATGCCAACGGCAAGGCCACCAAGTGGAAGGTGGAGAACTCCTGGGGGGCCTCCTGGGGACAGCAGGGCTGTCTGATTATGACCGACCGCTGGTTTCGCGAGTTCATGTTCCGTCTGGTGGTGGATAAGAAGTACGTGCCGGAGAATATCCTCAAGGCCTCCGAACAGGAACCTGTGATGGTGATGCCGGAGGATCCCCTCTTCCTGCCTGACGAGTAAATAAAAACTGTATAAGATAATGAATATCAGGACATTTATGACTATCTGTGCAGCATCGGCCCTGTCGATGCAGTTTGCTGCCTGTTCCCAGGCTGAGAGAGAAAATCCGCTGCTGGCGGAGAGTACGCTGCCCTTCGGAGCCCCCGATTTTAGCAAGATTCAGGTCACCGACTATCTGCCTGCCTTCGAGACAGCCATCCAGGCCACTCGCGACAGCATCGCCAAGATTGTGGACAACCCTGATTCTGCCAACTTCGAGAACACCATCCTGGCCCTTGACGAGAGCGACCGTCTGCTCGACAGGGTGAGCCGTGTGTTCTTCGCCCTGACAGAGGCTGACAAGACCCCCGAACTGGGTGAGATAGAGAAGAAGGTGATGCCCCTGCTCACTGACCTGGAGAACGAAATCTCGTTCAACAAGCCCCTCTTCAAACGTATCAAGCAGGTCTACGATAGCCAACACGATGCCCTCTCCGGCGAGCAGCAGAAGCTTCTGGAGGAGACCTATAAGAGCTTCGTCCGCAAGGGTGCCTTGCTGCCCGACGACAAGATGCAGCGCATGAAGGAGATCAACCTCCGTATCACCGACCTCCAGCAGCAGTGGGGCGATCAGTTGCCTGCTGCCACCAACGACGCCATCGTCTGGGTCGACACCAAGGAGGAGCTCGCTGGCCTCTCCGATACCGATATCGCCCAGTGCGCCAAGGATGCCGAGAACCTCGGCAAGAAGGCACCCTACGCCATCGTGATCGTCAATACCACCCAGCAGGCACTGCTCACCAATCTCGACAACCGTGATCTGAGAAAGCGTGTCTTCGAGGCTTCTGTCCATCGTGCCGACGGCACCAATCAGAAGCATAACACCTTCCCCCTCGTCGTCGAGATTGCCAAGCTGCGGGCCGAGCAGGCTGCGCTGATGGGCTATCCCAACTATGCGTCCTACTCGCTGGAGCGCACCATGGCCAAGACTCCCGACAATGTATATGCCTTCCTGAAGAACCTCATCAAGGCCTATCGTCCGGCTGCCGATGCCGAGACGGAAGCTATCGAGGACTTCGCTCAGAAGACCCAGGGCGAGGAGTTCGAGCTGCAGCCCTATGACCGCTTCTACTATTCTGCCAAGATGAAGAAGGAGTTGCTCAACATCTCGGAAGACGAGGTGAAGCCCTACTTCAATGTCGACAGCGTACTGAAGAATGGTGTCTTCTATGCTGCCAATCGTGCTTACGGCCTGCAGTTCAAGCAGCGCGACGACATCCCCCTGTACCATCCTGACATGAAGGCCTACGAGGTCATCGACAAGGACGGACAGTCGCTCGCTCTCTTCTATACCGACTATTTCCGCCGCCCCACCAAGCGAGGCGGTGCCTGGATGGACGGCTTCGCCAAGCAGAGCCGCTATCGCCAGCAGAAGCCTATCATATTTAATGTATGCAACAATGCCAAGGCTCCTGAGGGACAGCCCTCACTGCTGACCTGGGACGAGGTGACCACCCTTTTCCACGAATTCGGACACGCCCTCCACGGCATGCTCTCCAACTGCGAATACAACAGTCTGAGCGGTACCTCTGTGGCCCGCGACTTCGTGGAGATGCCTTCGCAGTTCAACGAGTCGTTTGCTTCCATCCCTGAGATCTTCGACCACTACGCCATCCACTACAAGACGGGCGAGGCCATGCCTGCCGACCTGAAGGAACGTATGCTCAAGAGCATCAACTTCCAGCCCTGCTACGCCCTGGGTGAGAACCTTGCAGCCACCTGTCTCGACCTCGCCTGGCACATGCTCAGCGCAGACCAGATACCTACGGCCGACAAGGCTGCCGCCTTCGAGACCGAGGCCCTGCGACAGATTGGGCTGCTCGATGAGCAGGTGCCGCCCCGCTACTCCACGAGCTACTTCAACCATGTGTGGGGTGGGGGATATGCTGCTGGCTACTACAGCTATCTCTGGACGGAGGTGCTGGCCGTCAACATTGCCGATGCCTTCGCCAAGAAGGGTGTCCTGAAGCCAAAGACGGGGCAGGAGTTCCGTGACAAGATCCTCAGCCGAGGCAATACGGGCGACCTGATGCAGATGTTCTCCGACTTCACGGGTATGCAGCAGCCTGATGCCACAGCCCTGCTCAAGGCTCGTGGACTATGATATTTACATTAACATAAGCGAAAAATCAACCATTTCGTAATAAAAACAAAATAATGAAACAGACTAACGTAAAGCCCGCTTCGGGCAGGTTGGGCATCCTGGTGGTAGGCTGCGGCGCAGTTTCCACTACATTCATGACAGGCGTATTGCTGGCTCGCAAGGGTCTCGGCAAGCCTGTGGGTTCGTTCACTCAGTATGACAAGGTACGCGTAGGGCGAGGTGCCGACAAGCAGTATTTGCATGTCGGCGAGATAGTGCCACTGGCCAGTCTCGACGACATCGTCTTCGGCTGCTGGGATGTCTATCCCCAGAATGCCTATCAGGCTGCGATGTATGCCGAGGTGCTCAAGGACAGGGACATCAACCAGGTGCGTGACGAACTGGAGCAGATTGTGCCGATGGCTGCTGCCTTCGACAAGAACTATGCCAAGCGTCTCGATGGTGACAATGTGAAGCAGGGACTCAGCCGTTGGGAGATGGTGGAGGCCCTCCGTGAGGACATCCGTCGCTTCAAGGCCGAGAAACAGGTGGAGCGCATCGTGGTCCTCTGGGCTGCTTCTACGGAAATCTATGTACCCGTCAACGAGCAGGTGCACTATCGTCTGGAAGATCTTGAGGCTGCGATGAAGGCCGACGACCGCGAGCATATCGCTCCCTCGATGTGCTATGCCTATGCCGCCCTGAGCGAGGGTGCCCCCTTCATCATGGGTGCTCCTAACACGACGGTGGACATTCCGGCTATGTGGCAACTGGCCGAGAAGACCCGTATGCCGATTGCCGGCAAGGACTTCAAGACGGGACAGACGCTGGTGAAGAGCGGCTTCTCGCCGATCATCGGCGTGCGCAGCCTGGGACTCAGCGGCTGGTTCTCCACCAATATCCTCGGCAACCGCGACGGACTGGTGCTCGACGAGCCTGCCAACTTCCGTACCAAGGAGGTGTCGAAGCTCTCGACCCTGGAGACCATCCTGAAGCCCGACTGGCAGCCCGACCTCTACGGGCACGGCAACGATGAGGACACGCAGTACTACCACAAGGTGCGTATCAACTACTATCCGCCGCGCAACGACAATAAGGAGGGCTGGGACAATATCGACATCTTCGGCTGGCTGGGCTATCCCATGCAGATCAAGATCAACTTCCTCTGCCGCGACTCCATCCTGGCCGCACCGCTCTGTCTCGACCTCTGTCTGCTCAGCGACCTCGCCGCACGTGCAGGCCGCTACGGCACGCAGCGCTTCCTCTCCTTCTTCCTGAAGTCGCCTCAGCACGACTACACGCAGGGCGAGGAGCCTGTCAACAACCTCTATCAGCAGTACACCATGCTGAAGAACGCCATCCGAGAGATGGGAGGCTATGAGGCCGACGAGGAGATCGACTAAGCCCCAATGAGGCTCCGTAGAAAAATTTGGAGGCTACTTTTCCCGAAAGTAGCCTCCTGTCAACCACTTCGACTTTGCCCGGAGTAAAGTCCAACTTTACTCCGGGCAAACCCACACTTTCCTACCGACAAACTCCAGCTTTCATACCGAGAAACTGCCGACGGCATCGGACTATCAACTCTTTGTCTCTACCTACATGCTCGAGCAATGGACAGAGAACGATGTGGCAGTGCGGCAAAGAGAAAGAACCAACGAACACCACCCGAAGCCAAGACGGCGCAAGTGGTTGACGCGACACTATGCGCGCGTAATAGTAGGGAAACGCTGAAACATCCCGCACCTCTTACACCTCCCACACCCAGCCTGGGTGTGGC
>ODAI013844184.1_pt1 | contig 20501 bp, 12 predicted proteins | sample 1539321 | NCBI WGS metagenome assembly ODAI01 (sample SAMN02144231, study PRJEB22623) | gut metagenome | biome: sheep rumen | host: Ovis aries | place: New Zealand
CTTTTCGCTGTAACCTGTGCGGTGGAAGCTGTCACCGGTATTGGCTTTTCCAAGCACTTCGCCTGTTTCGGGAAGTGCGCGAATGTTTACATCATCTGCCATTATATAAACCTTTTCATCACGTTCTTTGAAGCTGATAGGAGCAGAAGTTTCTGCTGCTTTGGTTTCCGGGAGCTTAGCTGGCTGTACCGCAGTGGAGCTGCTTCCAGGTTCTGCTGCTGCCTGTGACTGTGGTTCAGAACCTTGGGCAGGAACTGAAGGGGCTATACTGCTTGTGACTGATGATCCATTGGGGAGGACATTGGCTTCCGCATCAGTGAGGGTGGCCTCTTCTACTTGAACAGCTGCTGAAGTTTCGGAGAACTCTGCATTATAAGTCTTCTTGCAGCCGTTTAGGGAAAAAGCAAGCGCTGTGGAGACGGTTGCGGATAAAAGAATGTTTTTTTTGAAATGATTCTTCATTTTTGACCTCACTCTGCCATATATGATTGAAGCGTATATAGTAACAGTATTTTTTTCGATAAGCTGCTATTCACAATGAAGTTATACTCTTTGCATAGTATTTCCGCAAGCGATAAAGCCTTAAGGTTTCATAACGATAAAAACGGAGGCTTCAGATCCATCCACCGTCAAACTGTATGACCTGAGCAGTTAGATATCCGGGAGCCTGAGCAAGAAGATAAATGAACTCTCCAACCTCCTCCGGTGCAGCCATGCGCCCGAAGGGTATCTCATCTTCCACTGTGGCTCTGTCTTCCGGAGACATCCATCCGTTCATGTCTGTGTCAACACAGCCGATGGCAACTGCATTCACCGGAATATGATTCGGTGCCAGTTCTTTCCCGAGGGCCTTGGTGAAGGCATTGACAGCCCCTTTTGTGAGACTGTAAACCGACTCCATGGAAGCCCCTGAGACTCCCCAGACAGAAGAAATATTAAGGATGCGGCCGCAGCCGGTTTTCAGCATATATGGGATCACTGAGCGGGTGAGCCTGAACATATCAGAGACATTGGCACTCAGCATGGTACTGAGCTCTTCATCAGTTACGTCCTGGCAGAGATTGAAGGTTGAGATGCCTGCGTTGTTCACAAGGAGGATCTCATCGGATGCTCCTCCGGAATAAAGACTGCTGTTACCTGAAGGGGCTCCTTCAAAATAGCTCTGGCTAAAGGTGTTTTCCGTGTTTGACAGAGAGCTTTTATTGATATCAGCTTCTGTCAGAACAGGCATGACGGATTGAAGATCGATCCTTAGTGCCGATCTCAAAACTTCATCTGTGATGGCTCCGTGAACGGTTGTGACCTCGGTGAAATTCCGGAGACTTTCAGCCGCTTCCTCCAGAAGATCAAAGTTTGAGCGGCAGTTTATGATGAGCCTGTATCTGTTTTTTGCAAAAATCTCTGCCGTTGCCCGGCCTACTCCCCGGGAGGCTCCCGTAATAATCGCTGTTTTCACATTTACTCCTGAATACTCGAAAATATCTGATAAGGTTTATGTCAGATGTATGCAACTGAAAATGAAAGTAACAGAGCTTTGAACTTTATGATGTCACATCATTTATGCAATGATACTCCGTAAATCAAAAAAATCATATCCCCTTTTTTAAAAGATACATAAGGATATGGTCAGGATAATGTTGCATTTTTGGGGGCAAATGGTTTTGAACATACATGGGTGTACCATGTATGTTCAATCAGTTAAGGAATTGCCGGTCGGTATATACAGTGAAGGACGGTTTCGACATCACAGATACCGGAAATCCGTTTTTATATGATTCTGACCGCAATTTACAGTGTACTTTGACATAGGGATCCGTGTACTCGGATATAAGAGGTTGGTGTTTGGCTCCGGTATGAGGATACTGTCCTCTCCACCTCCCTCTAGGGAGGTTACTATGCATTGATATGAAGTTATGTCATGGGGATGTAAAACGCAGGCCGCAGCAGGTGTCATTTCAGAGTTCTCTTTGATATCGGGGATTTCAGGTTCACTGAAGCCGCAGTCATAGGCTGTTATGGTGACATCCTTATACAGGAGCTCGTCTACATTTATCACATGATCTCTTATATGACCGGTTTCTGTAGGATAAAGTGTTGTGGTTACCTCTATGCCTCTCACGGGACTCCAGTTCATGACTATGTGCTTTTCATCTATGATATAGTCCGGTTTTGTCATGTTTTTGGTGTAGATGTAGCCATCTATCTCAAATGCAAGTGTGGAGTCCGGGGCATTTTCCTGCAGGGAAACACTTGAACGGGCGATGCTGAAGCCAAATTTACTGCTGTAGGCAAACTTGGAATACTTCTCTATATTGTGACTGTGCCCTTCATGGTTGGTCTTACCGGGAACCAGTGCCACTACCTGATCACAGAAGCCTTTTTTGTGCATGCGCTGCAGCAGCATCGGCACTGAAGGCAGTAGGGTGGTGGTGAATGCCGGGGTATGTAAAGGGGCATGGGCTTCACATGCCGACAGATGCTTTAAGGTACAGCAGGAGGAGTCAGTCTGTGAAGTGTGACCGTATGATGGAAGGAGCTCTTCGGAAGAGGATATGGATGCTTCCGGAGTCTGCAGGCTGTCAACGCAGGAGCTTCGGTCATCTGGTAAATCGTCAAGGCTCCTGACAGTATCCTCAGCGCTGTGGAGGTTTCGCCAGCATATATCGGTATCGGGCAGCGCCAGATAGAAAAATGCCTGCAGTGCCCAGTAAGGGGAACCGGGGGCATTGTAGCTTTCTGACATCTGGAGGTTGCCGTATCCGTATCCGATGGTGAGGATACCGGCATTGTCAAAGATAGGGCGGCTCAGCCACTGGCAGAGGCTGCGGGCTGTGAGAGCCATCATATCGGAAGCCGGGATAGGGTAAATATGGGTCATGAGGCAGGTTGACCAAAAGGCACTCTGGGCAAATCTGTATGTCATGGATCTTCCATAAGGGAAGCAGGAGCCGGTGTCATCAAAGAAAAGTCTGAAATCCTTTCCGAAGGACATGGCTCTCTCATAGAAGCGCCGGCATCTTTCAGGATCCTCCTCTGCCATAAAATCTCGATAGATGAGACCGAAGCTGAGCATGACAAAGGGATTGTAATAATCCTTGTCGCCGCCGTTTCCGTCGTTATACCAGCCGCCCTCCGCATAGTAGTCATCGATCATCTCAAGACCTGTCTCCATGTTTTCCTTGCTGTAGGGGAGACCGTTTACCTTCAGGGCAAGGTTTGTGATGATCTGGAAAAACTGCCAATTGCAGGCACAAAGGTTGTGACGGTTGCATTCGCATAACCAGTCTGCAAGCCGTACCTTTTCTGTGGCTGTGAGAGGGTTCAGAAAAAACTCGGGTGCATAGAGCATGGCAAAGCCGATGGCCGGCATCTCGCAGAACTTCTGGTCAAAATCATGACAGAGCCCCCAGTAATCGGGAGATGCGGGATCAGTGCCTGAAACGATGCCTCTCTGATAGACATAGGTGAGTCGTGTTATGAGATCAAGCCGTGAACCAGAGAAGCTGCAGTGAGATGTCGGAGCTTGGACACCCTCAGGCTTCACCTCATGGAGTATGTCAGGCTGTGGTTCCATAGCTTTCCCGGAAAGCGCTTCAGAGGCTTTGGCAGTTCTTATGCGGGCAAGAACTTCATTCTTTTCCTCCTGAGAAAGACCGGAAAGGAGTGCTGCAAGCCCCCAGAGAGGTCTTGCAAAGGCTTCCATCTCCTGGGAGGACTTATCGTAGTGAGTCCTTGTGTCACCGATTCGGAGCAGACCGCAGTTTTCCGAGTAAAAAGGTATAAGCGGCTCAAGGATATGTAAAAGGATGTCCTGAGCTGACGCTTTGTCTGTAAAAGCTGTTGATTGTAGTTGACTGAATAATTTCATAATGCTGACTCTGTGTTCTAAGCTTAGTGGCTGTGATGAATACCGGTGTTGAGGATCCCGACATATGTCAGAGAGAACTTCGAAGGTAACCATCGTGATTTCCCTCTCCCGATCACTGACTTATGACTGAATCATGAATCTGTGCATTTCTTAAAGAAGTATGAAGACTTATATCCGAAATTCGGAATCTGCTCCCAGCGGCTTTTTAAGAAGTGGGCCGCCATCTTGGGTCGCCTCTCTCTTGTGAAGACACCCTTTCTGTTGCCGTCTGCACGGTAAACACCCTGTATGGTTCCAAAGTCTGCAAAGGCCCAGCACTGCTCGCCCATGAAAAAGTCACGTTTATCAAATTCCCGGTCTATGCGGCGGTAGTACTCTGCCTGAAACTCCTCCGTCCACATCTCTACAACGGTTCCGTGAAGTCCCGGCAGTGTATCACAGCCGTACTCTGTTACCATTACAGGTTTACCGGTTTTTGCCCAGAAATCAAGTTCAAGCTTCCATGCATAGACGGCACTGTCAAGATCTCCTGAGAGATTGTACCAGCCGTAATAACGATTTATGCATACAACGTCCATGGTTCTTGTGGTGATATCCCTTGTGTAGTCATTCTGACAGCACACCAGTGTTACAGGTCTGTTCTCAGGGTCAAGGCTGTGGGTGTACTCATACAGCTCATGCCAGTAATCATAGGCGGACTCCGGAAAGCTCTCTGTGTCAGGCTCGTTGCCGAGAGACCACATGACAACCGAAGGGGGATTTTTGTCTCTTGCCACAAGGTCACGAAGGATGGATTTATGGTAGTCCTTCACAGGGAAGGTATACGGGTCAAGTACTCCACCTCCGGCGATACCTACAGCCGGTGTTTCGTCTATGATGACTATGCCCTCACGGTCACACAGACGGTACATCTCTTCGGCGTAAGGATAGTGGCTGGTCCTGAAGCTGTTGGCACCTATCCAGTGCAGCAGGCTGATGTCCTTGACGTTGAGCCCCTCGTTGACGCCTCTGCCGGAGATATAGAAATCCTCATGCTTTCCGAAGCCCTTGAAATAAAAAGGCTTTCCGTTTATAAGGAAGCTGGTGCCTGTTACCTCCACTGTGCGGATGCCGAACTCTTCGGTATACTCGTCATCGCAGAAACGAACACGGAGTCTGTAGAGATACGGATCCTCAGGCCACGGGTTCCAGAGATGGGCATCCTTTATACGAAGAGTACCCTTTTCCCCTTCACCGGCTGCCACCACATGGTCCTCCCGGTCCAAAACATCTACCGTTATTTTGTTATGAGTTGAAGCTGTAACTTCGTACCTTACTATACCATCCGTACCCTCTATGGATGGCACTATGGTCACATCCTCGATATAGTCCTTTGGAGTGGTGTACAGTGAAACGTGTCTGTTGATGCCTGCGTAATTAAAGAAATCAAAGTTCGGAAGGTTGATGGTGCCGCGATGCTTCTTGGCCATCTGTACTGCCGGAACCTGAGCATTATCAGAGCCGAAAAATGCAGTGCCGTCTTCATTTCCCATAGGCAGGGTATGGTGATCCACCCTGTTATTGCAGGAGACGGTTATCCTTACAGTATCTCCGGGAGCTGCCAGATCGCTTATCTCCTTCTCAAAAGGGAGAAAGCCGCCCCTGTGGGTGACGAGCTCTGTGCCGTTCAGCCAGACAGTGCTGTCATGTGCCACTGCATCAAATCTTAGGACCAGTCTCTGATCCTTGAAAAATGAAGGGATAGTGAATTTTCTTTCGTAGTAGGCAAGGCCTGTGTGAGCCCTGTACTGCTCCTCCTCACGCTGATCGTTATATGAGGCAGGGACGTACAGCTCCTCCGCATCCTCAGGGAAATGAGCTTCCCAGTGTTCATCACGGGCTGTACCCCTGTCAAGCTTAAACCTCCAGAGACCGTCGAGCCTGATAAGTGCTCTGGCTTTATTTTCTATAGGATATAACATATTTATCTGAACTCCCTTTTGAATTTTTCTATCGTCTGCCGGATCATGCTGCCGGTACTGCTTTACCAGTAGATATTCCAGTTCTTATCAGAGAGCCTTGTGAGAGCCTCCATGTAGTAGTAATCGCCCCAGATAACGCATTGATCCACACCCTCTTCCGTACAGGTGTTAAACGGAGTTTTCTTGCTGTAGGTTCCGTGCAGCAGCTGGCCGTTGGATACTGCCGGATCTGTGACCCTATAGTTATCGTAAAGGGACTTCATGAGCTTCTTTGCGACAGAGCTGTAGTATGAAGCATCCTGCCACTTCATATACTTGGACATCTCCAGCATACCGCAGGCTGCGATGGCTGCAGAGCTTGAATCTCTCGGCTCTGTGACCTCATCGCCGTCACCGAAGCTCAGATCCCAAAATGGAACCAGATCTCCGGGAAGGTGGTTCAGGAAGTAGGTGGCGATACGCTTAAAGTATCCTATGTACTCTTCTCTCCCTGTGTACCTGTAAGCCATAGCGGTGCCGTAGATGCCCCATGCCTGTCCTCTTGCCCATGCTGACCCATCCTTATAGCCCTGGCATGTGGAACCATGTGAGAAACCTCCTGTTTTCGGGTCAAGGAAAACCGTATGCCATGTTGAGTCATCCTCCCGGAGAATGTATCTCATGGTGGTATGGATATGCTTCTCGGCGATGTCACGATACTTAGGGTCTCCTGTCACCTCCGATGCCCAGTAAAGCAGAGGGAGATTGAGGAGACAATCAATGATGAATCTGTAGTTTCCGGGATCATCCATTGAGCCCCAGGCCTGAAGGAACTCTCCCACAGGGTGGAACCGCTGTATGAGCTGTTCAGCGGCAAGTACAGCAGCCTCACGGGCTTTTTCACTGCCTGTTAGCTTGTAGGCGGCAACGCAGGAAGGGCTGAAAAGAAATCCCATATCATGATTATCTACATCTTCTTTTCTTGATATACGATCATGAAAGGAATCGACACCGGCCAGTCCGGCCTCTAGCAATGCTTCTTTTTCTTTACCGGTGGCTGCTTCATAGGAAAGCCATATCTCTCCTGTCCAGAAGCCTGTGGTCCAGTTTCTGTTTTCCCCCGGTTTGTAAAATCCCGAGAAGCTGGCAGGTCCCGGGAAGTGTTCAGTGAAATCAGGCAGGTTCCGAAGTACCTGCCTGACTGATGCGGTGAGAGCTTCTGAAACCTCACTCTCCTTGATTTCTGTATATCGGGCAGTATCCTGCTCTTTGATCCATTTAGACATGATGATCCTTTCCATAAATCAGAGTAAATCTTTCAACACTCTGTCAGTGTATTTTCCGTTGTTTCGGGAAGTTGTCCCTTTCCGCGGATGGTAGCTGAACAGTGTCGGAAAGAAAGCCGGTTTCTTTCCGATAAATATAAATCATCCCTTTACGCCGGAGGAGGCGATACCTGCAACAAAGTACTTCTGGAGTGAAAGGAATACGATCACAACAGGAATGAGGCTGATGCAGGAGGCTGCCATGATGAGCCCGTATTCTGCCGAGTACTGTGAGATAAACATCTTGAGACCGATCTGCAGTGTTTTCTTGCTTTCTGATGTAAGGTAAATGAGTGGTCCCAGAAAGTCATTCCAGGTATTGACAAAGGTAAAGATAGTCAAGGTCGAAAGTGCCGGCTTGGACAGCGGGAGCATGATGGTTGAGTAGATCTGATACTCATTCATGCCGTCGATACGGGCTGCCTCACAGAGTGAATCCGGGATGCCCTCATAGAACTGACGCATCATAAATACACCAAATGCCGTAAAGGCCTGCAATATGATGATGGAAAGGTGAGTGTCCGCAAGTCCCAGTTTACGCATGAAAAGGAACTGGGGAACCATGTAGGACTGCCATGGGATAGCTATGGTGGCGATATAGGCAAGGAACAGCAGGTCTCGGCCCTTGAATCTCAGCTTTGCAAAAGCATATGCCGCAAAGCTCGATGTAAGAAGCTGGAAAAAGGTTACTATAAAGGTAAGCTTAACCGTGTTCTTGGTAAAGGTCGCAAGAGGGATCTTTGTCCAAATGTCTATATAGTTATGCCACTGAGGCTCGTAGCCGAACCACTGATAAGGTATCACAAAGATATCCTTGTTGTATTTCAGGGATGCTGTGATCATCCATATAAACGGTATGAGCATTATAGCTGCAAAGGTGATAAGTATCAGATAGATCAAGATCTTACCGATAGCCTGATTTGTTGATTTACTGTTCATTTTGAGCCTCCATTAATCATTAGCATAGTTTTTCTCACCACGGAACTGTATGATGGTTATGGTAAGGACTATGGCGAAAAGCACCAGAGAGCCCGCACTTGCGATGCCCAGATTCCAGTTACGGAAGGCCTCCTCGTAGATGTAGTAAACAAGAACGATGGCTGACTTGTTGATGACACCATTGCTGCCGCCGGCAAGCATATATACGATATCGTAAACCTTGAAGCAGTTGATGGTGAGCATGATGATGACAAAGAAGGTAGTAGGCTTGAGCTGAGGTAATGTTACGTATCTGAATTTTTGCCATACATTGGCACCGTCAAGTCCGGCTGCCTCATAAAGCTCTGTGTTGATGTTCTGCAGACCTGCAAGATATATGACCATGTAATAGCCCATGTTTTTCCAAATGGAGAACATGATAATGGTCATGAGAACAGTTTTCGGCGCCGCTGCCCACTTGAGTGCAGGCATATGGAAAACATTGATGAGAATCTGATTGATAACGCCGCCCTTTGCAGGGGTAAAAAGCATGTTCCAGACTGCTGCTACTGCCACAAGAGATGCAACATAAGGGAAAAAGGTTATGGTTCTGAAGAAGTTGCGGCCCTTTACCTCCTGATTCAGCAGGATGGCAAGGCCCAGAGCCATGACAAGAGTAAGGGGTACTGTGAAAACGCTGTATACTACTGTGTTTTTGAGAGATGACAGGAAACGGTCATCTGAAAAGATGGAGATAAAGTTCTGTATACCTACGAACCTCCATGGGTTACTGCCGTCCCACTCCATAAATGCCATGATCATGGCAAGGATTATAGGACCCAGTGTAAAGATGGCAAAGCCTATAAAATTTGGTGCGATGAAGGAATAGGCAACCAAAGCCTGCTTCAGCTTTCTTTTTTTTGCTTCCTGTGCAACTGTTGCTTCTAATGTTGTAGCTGCGGTCATAATGCTCCTCCCGTTAAAAATCTTGAAACTGCATTCACCAAAAGGATAAAGGCTGAGATTTAAGGAGTGCTGTCACACTTATGGAACTCACCTTTATATCATGTACTCTTTATTATGTTTTCTGTAATGTCTGGAAATTGAGTGAATTATGAGAAAAAATCCCTTTTGTAGAATCCGGCTTCAAAAAGAAAATTATTGATAAATATTGTGGGGCTGCCATGTCTCACGACAGCCCCGATATGGAATTAATTATGAAAAGAGAATCAGCTTTTTATAAGCTCCGGTATATGAGGAGCCTATATAAGTATCATCAGCCTATGATAGCCTGAACACCTTCATTCATAGCCTGAACGCCGTCATCGATGGTAACAGACTCAGTCATGATGAGGTCGTGCTGCTCATTCAGGACTGTTTCGATCTCAGAGGACTTGTCATTGGCCGGCATCTCAAGGAATGTGTGTGATGTGATGAGCGCATCCTTTGATGTATCGTCCTGAGGGAAACCGTCCATAGAAGCGATAGAAGAAACGATGTCATCATTTGTCATTGCAGGGATGTTGCCTGTACCGGCAAGTACCTCTGCTCCCTCTTCTCCTGTAACGAATTTGATGAAATCCCATGCCTCATCCTTGTGAGGAGCTGATACAGGAAGTGCAAGTGCTGTGATGGTTGCAAGAGTTGATCCCGGCTCAACACCCTCAGCATGAGGATACTTTACCATGCCCCAGTTTGTGCAGTTTGTGTATTCTCCTGAAGCGATCTTGTTGATGAGTGTTGAGATGAACCATGACCCCATGTTCATCATAGCAACATTACCCTGAGCAAAGGCATCACTGTAGTGGAGACCCTGAGTCTTAAGTGTTGCATAATCCATGCATACACCATCCTGCTGCTGCTTCAGAACCATCTCATAGTAAGGCTTTGTGAAATCATAGCTTCCGTCTACGATGGTACTCTTTCCGTCGAGGATACCGTCAAGCTGGATGGTTGATCTCCAGGTGTGGTAGTGGGAACCGTAGACCTCAGATCCCGGAGTCGTATCTGTCACCTTACGTGCAAGCTCATCATACTGCTCCCATGTCATATCGTTTGTAGGGTAATCAACGCCTGCCTTGTCAAACACGTCCTTGTTGTAGAAAAGAACCCAGATATCCGATCTGAAGGGAAGCTCGTAAAGCTTGCCGTCGATAGTAACCTGATCAGTGATTCCGCCGTACTGTGAGAGATCAATGCTGTCTGCTGAGATCCTGTCATCAAGTGGTTCAATAACACCCTTGTTAACAAGGGTCATGTAGCCCGGAACATCCTTGACGGTAACGATATCAAAGTCAGAGCCGGAACCGGAAAGCTGTGTTCCGAGAACCGTGGAATAGTCTGTTGAGCCAAGGTCTACCATCTCGATGTCAACATTTGGATGTCCTGCTTTGTAGGCATCGATAAGGGGCTGATAATATGTGGTTGCTGATGCATCCCAAAGTGCCCATTTTAGGGTCACAGCATCTCCTGATTCCTCAGCAGCGGCAGAGGTTGCAGCCTCCTGTAGAGCGGCTGTCTCTGTATTGGTAGCTTCTGTGGCGGCGGCAGTTGCAGCCGGTGTAGTGGAAGTGGCGGAACCGCAGGCAGCAAGTGATGTTGCAGCCATGGATGCAACGAGTAACGAACTTACGATTTTCTTCATATTTACCTCCTATTGTTACGGATCTGATCCGTTTGTTCATAAGACCTGTCCGGATAGTCTCCGGAGTGGTTTTCGAGCAGGTAATGTGTTTTTTACAGATATCTGTCACATTGCCTTAAGGTTAGATTTATTGTAGAATTCTCGTGACTTTAATTGAATACATATTTTTCAAAGTAATTTTGCTTTTTTTTAGCAGATTTCCAAAACATGTACTTTTGTTGAAAAAATATGTAAATATTTACACTGTAAACATTCACAGTATAGAATTTGCTGAATCTGGAACCGTGATCGATATTTGGTGACAAACCTTCCGGAAATACACCGGTGTGTTCTCTTATGTGTTTTACGATTTAGCTCTTAAGCGGTACATGATTTCAGTGATGGGATCAAGTGGGGAAATATGAAATATTATTCCGAAATGAGAAAGCGTTTTAAATCAATAAAGTTTCAGATCGTTATGTATTCCATGGGATTTGCGGTCTTTGTGTCCATCCTGCTTGCGGTTTTGAGTTTTCTGTATCTCAGGGATAACCTGAAACACAATATACGTCAGACTGCACAGAGCAGCCTGCAGCTCCTCGGCTCAGAGATAGATCAGTCAATAGACAATGCAGCCAATTTTGCCATGTGGACGACCATCGACAGTACCATCAATACGTACCTCAATAGGATGAAGGCAGAGGAAAAGGAAGCTGATTCTCTGTCTCCAGAGATGCTTAAGGAGCGGAATGCGGTTGACAGGCGTCTCGCACTTACCACATGGGATCATTTCAACAACGAATACAATGCCATGGGACGTACAAGACATATAAAAAGAGCGATAGTCAGCTCTATTGACGGTAAGCATTATCTGCAGTCTCTGCAGAATGCATCTGTCACATCCTCCCGTTCTCTCACCGGGGAGATCATGGCAACCAATTATTTTTATCATCTGCTGAGGGCCGGGGATTTCAGGTATTACGGATTAAAGGAGAGTCCTGTCAGTTCTTTCTCCGGAGATCGTGTGATCCCTATGGTGAGACCGATCCAATCCCTGTCTTCATCTGAGGTCATAGGCTTTGTCTATCTGGAGGTTTCTCCTTCTGTGATCACAACTGTTTTAAGTAACTATGAGCTTAAAACAGACGAAAGGATATTTATATCCATCGGGAAGGGGCATAGCTATGAGTTCAGAAGCGGTGAGCTTACAGAGAGCAGGGTGCCGGACAGTGTTGTCAGTCTGATGCTCAGAAACGATGCATTTACCCTGTATCTGCTGCCCTCTCGGATAGATATGAACATAAAGCTGAACTTTTATCTGGGAGTGACCCTTTTTCTCGGATTTTCCATCATATTTATAGGACTCATGCTTTGGTTCCGTATGAATCATGTTATAACAAGACCTATCACCAGGCTTATAGATAAGCTTGAGAGGGTTGGTGACGGTGACTTTTCACGAGACGAGTCCATAGAATGGGACAATGAGCTGGGTGCCATAGGTACTGGTATCAATAAGCTGTCCCTCAATGTCCGGAATCTGATGGAAAAGAAGGTTCAGGATGAGAAGAAAAAGCAGGAGCTGGAATATCAGATACTTCAGTCACAGATCAATCCGCATTTCCTGTACAACACGCTGAATACCATTAAGTGGATGGCAGCCATACAGGGGTCTGAGGGTATTGCTGATATGTCCACTGCCCTTTCAAGGCTTCTCAGGAATATATCCAAGAGCAGGGAAAATGTCATCACCTTGAAGCAGGAGCTGGATCTGGTTAAGGATTACTTCACTATAATGAGATATCGTTACGGCGGTACTATAGAGCTTGAGACAGATATAAAGGATGAGGGGCTGCTGCAGGCAGCAGTCAACAGATTTTCATTGCAGCCGATAATTGAAAATGCAATATTCCATGGTATCGAGCCCAAGGGCGGAGCCGGAATGATCGTTATTTCCGTATATCTTAAGGATGATGAAGATCATAGCACACAGAACAGCGGTTATGATGGAAAGCTTCTCATCATAGATGTAAAGGATGACGGGATCGGCATGACACAGGAGCAGATAGATAAAACACTCTCCGGTGAGCTTGAGGGTGCAGATGATCTCTTCCGGCATATCGGGGTCTCCAATGTATCCCGGAGGATTAAGTATACCTTTGGGAACGAGTACGGACTATCTATCATATCTGAGGTTTCAAGGTTTACGATAATGAGGTTTACACTGCCGGTTATAATTAAGGATTGATGTGATATGAAGGAGCATAATATGATAAAGAGCCGGTGTGAAAATGTTCATACCTGATAAGGTACTGATGTTAAAGGGAAATGTTGTCAAAGAAGTTTTTTGACACAAGCTTTTTAGCAGGTAGTTATATGATCATAGTGATATGTGAGGTTGGTGTTTTATGTATAAGGTTTTAGTGGTGGATGATGAGCCTCTGGTACAGGTGGGACTCAGGTCTATGCTTCAGGGGATGGAGGATATAGAGGTTATAGGAGCTGCCTCCAATGGAAAGGATGCTCTGGATATCATAGTTGCGGAGCTGCCTGAAATAGTGATCGCGGATATAAAGATGCCGGTGATGACAGGACTTGAGCTGCTTGAAAAATGCAGCAGGAGCTTTGGGGCTGTGCCTGCATTTATCATGCTTACAGCCTATGAGGAGTTCGACATGGTGAGAAAGGCACTCTCCTGTCAGGCTGTGGATTACCTCATAAAAATTGAACTTAACAAAGAGAATCTTGGAGAAGCCCTGCGAAAAGCGATAGACAGAGTCAGTCATATAAAGAAGGATCAGGAAACTGTGAGTGACAAGTCTGCCCGTAATGCCGATACTGTCCAGCTTGAGGAATTGAGACAGCACTTTATGATGAATCTGCTCAACAGGGAATTTGAGAGTGAAGCCTCGCTGGAGCATGAGGCTGCCAATGTTCAGATGGATTTCAACTTCAACAGGTATATTGTGGCATTTGCGGAAATCGTTTCGGGAACTGCCGGAAATGTCACAGGCGCAGCACCGGTGCAGGCTTCGGCTGCTGCGGAGGTCAGCAGGTATGATGCAGGACATCTCATCACTCTGTACCGTTCCTGTCTCACCATGACGAGAGAAATAGTTGAAAGGTATGCGCCATGTTATCTTGTGTCAAATGATACGGAGCATTTTACTATACTGTTCTTCTTTACGGAGAACACTCCCGTTGCCGAAAGCATGGAGCACATACAGGAGGCTCTGGAAAATGCCCGTACCATGATCAATAACTATTTTAATGTCAATCTGTATTTTGGGATAGGAACAGCGGTCTCCTCACCTGTTGATATACATACTTCCTTTGAGGAGGCTGAAGCTGCGGAGAAGGAAACCGATAAGGACTCTCCTATAAAGCTGTTCAGTCATCTTGTGGGGGCAAACAGACGTTCCGGTAAAGACAAGCTCATAAGCGCGATACAGGATTATATCGACAAAAATCTGGGCGGTAAATTGCAGCTCAATGAGATCGCCGATGCCTTCGGATTGTCACCGGCATATCTTTCGGTTCTATTCAAAAAAAATACAGATGTGGGCTTTTCAGAGTATGTGTACACGAGAAAGATCGAGGAAGCAAAGCGAATGCTGCTTTCAGACGATATGAAGGTCTATGAGGTTGCGGATGCCCTCGGCTTTGAATCGGCATTTTACTTTTCAAAGGTTTTTAAAAAGGTTGTGGGAGTTTCTCCGAGAGAGTTTATACAGGCAAAAACAGAGGGTGAGTGATGTATTAAAGGGGCTGCAGCATAATATTTTTGAGTACAAGTCACCGGAGGATGGCCGCTTTATGTTATGAATTGGCATAACAATATTGTCTCGGAAGAAAAGCTGCAGGCGTTTACGGCAGCCGCATTGCAGTTCTTCTTCCAGTGCCTTAAATATATCCCATCGTCACTGTTTTTTGAGAAGCAGTCAGCTGTATCCTGTAGCAGGAATGCTTCCATGTTTCACCGAGACGCGCATCTGTGACAGGCAGTTCTTCTATCCTGATATCTGAAAAGCCATCCCCAAGCAATGCTCCTATTGCTCCGATACGTATGATACATGAGTCAGCTTTTGTCCCTTCAACAGGCTCCGGCTTTTCATAGCATATTATGTTTTCAATCAGCTTTAATTTTCCATCATAATAATCCTTGATGATGACAGGTGCATCTAGGGCTGAGGTATCTGCCGGCAATGAACTCAATGCCCGGTTTTCTGTTAAGTTTTTTTTGAGGCTCACTGTACGCAGCAGCCTTCCGTCCAACTTAGGGTAAGCCTTCCGGAGCTCCATGGAAAGCTCTGCCTTTGCTTTATCCATATGACATATCACATCAGTTGCTCTGTAATCCTCTCCGTCATGTTCCATAAGGAGATGACCTTCTTCATCGTAGAAGCCTGGTAGGTTATGGTACTGGGACTGCATGGTCCAGATATCATATCTGTCCTTTGAAAATGTCTTTTTCGTGTAGCTTCCGACCCCCAGATCGATGATGAAGGGCTTTTTGTCCTTGTACAGGATGAAGCTCCCCACGTCGTTATGGTTGTGGGAGTCTGCATTATCACCGGCTTTTGCCGCCAAAACATAATGAGAATCTCTGGCCACCATGAGACCGGTGCTTGGAAACCAGGCATCACCGGCGCAGAAGCTTCCCTCGTTGCCTTCGTCAAAGGATATGGAAGCTAAGCAGCCTTTAATATCAGCGTCCGCAGTTTTTATGGAGCCGGCGGTACAGGTTCCGGCTGGATCATGTACTGTATCAGCATTGCTGTCACAATGCCCGCTCCCGGTAGCTGATGAAGTGCCGGAGAAGGCTCCCGGGCTCATCATCAGCTCATGGCACTGGGCATTGAGTACATGATACCATAGGTTTTCCTCGTTTGGTGAAAGACGTTCTGTCCAGGACTCATGCCGGTAGTCCCGGGCAGCAAAATCCATCATGGCAGGCTCCGAGACCAGTGCCCCAAACAGATACTCCCGGGCACCTCTTCTTCCGGCATGAGGTGAACAATCGGCAAAGTTTACATAATAGTCGTCGCAGATGTGAACCTTCATGATGTAGGTTGCGATATTATGAAGCTTCGTCATATCTTTTGAAAACTCATTTTCTATCCCGGCAGCAGATAAGTTGTCTCGTAAAGCGTCTGAAAAGCTCTCGGAGATATCCCTTAGCAAGCTGAGGCATCCGAAAAGACACAGCCCCGCATGACTGTAGTACTGAGCCCCTTCATCACAGCAGCCGTCCTCCGCATACTCGTCTAAAAAGTGGTGAACAGAGCTTACGGCAGAATCATAGATTCTGCTGAGCTCCTTTTGTGTCGGCAGCAAATGCTTATGTCTCCAGTCAGGTGGATCAGCGAGACCGCTCTCATCGCAAAGCAGCTCTGCAAGCTGAGGAGATGCCATATATCTGTTGCTTAATTGTTCACTTGAACTGCCTATAGATGAAGTGTTATCAGAAGCCTTGTTTCCGAAGCCTGCAGAGACGGCAGCTTTTTCTGCAGTGAACCGGGCATCATGGGAGGGTACTGTCTTACTGCCTTCATCATATGGTCTTGTAAATGCTGTGAGCAGTATGTTCTGGGTGATCCATGGAGTCCAGTTGCACATAGGCTCCAGACCGTTGCCCTTCCACCAGAAGTGGAAATGAAGGTAAGGTGCCAATACTCTTTCATACAATGCATTATCTATGGTTGAACTGATAAAGGGACTTGCCTTCTTAAGGGCAGGTCTCAGCAGCTTCTCCGCCACTGAAAGCACAGCGGCAGTTTCTGCTGCAAAAAGGTCAACTACAGGGCGTGAGGTGTCAGGATATGAGTACTGCTTCGTGTCTCTTATATAGCTGTTATGAGCCGGCAGGCACCAGCTTGTCTCGCCGAGGATGAGGTATATACCATCTAGTATCTTTGCCAGAAAACTGCCCTTGTTTTCGATGCATTCCCCCATCACAAGGTGAGTAAGCATACGGCGGCGGGTAAAGAACTTTTCCTCAAAAAGCACACGGTTTCCGTCCTTTGAGAATCTCAGGTAATCTGACATGAAGATCTCAGACCAGGAAGCGGATAATGCCTTTTCTGATAGTGCCAGACGCTCCCTTTTATAGTCCGAAGGAAGGCTGTCCCAAAAATGACGGTGGGATATATCCGGCAGCAAAATGAAGGAGCCGACTTCTGATAAAGCCCCAAATTTCGGTGATCCGGTTTTTGGATTTTTCTCTGTTGAATTATTAATTGAAAATGACATAGGTTCTCCCGGTCAGATGATATAAGTGCCATAAGACTGTCCCACACTTCTTCTTACACAAAAGTGGGACAGAGACTTCATGTTGGATATACATGTTGAACATGATAAGTGATTATCAAAATTTATATTCTTCGGCTTCGGTTCCGAAGACCTTTATCTGAGTGAGGGCAGGGAAAGGACTCGGGTCCTCAGCCTGTATAAGTCTGTTTAAAGTAAGGTAAGTGACATTATTTTCTTCAAGGCTGAACTTTTGTGCGCTTCCATCAGGGCGCTTTTCAAAAGGCAGTGTCACTGCTCTGCCGGTTGAAAAGGTGACAGTGCCTTCTGTCCACCAGCTGTCATGAGGGAAATCGCAGCGTTCATATATCCATATCTCCCGTATGTTCACCGGACGTCCGAAATCTAGCCGGAACTCGGCATCGGGATCACGGTTTATGCCCCAGGATTCATAGGGCCACTCTCCGTGGCTTCCATGGGCTATGTTGCCGTTTATGGCATTCTGCGCTGAAAAAACTGATTCGCCCCGGGTCTCGATGTTGGCAGCGGCATGAGGATAAACACCGGCTTCGCTGTGCTGATCAAAGGTGTTTTCCGAAAGGTTTCTGTAGACATTAACCTCATAAGGCATGGCTTTCCTGATATAGACCGTATGCCTGCAGCCGGAAAAGGCAAGAGGATCGATATTTTCCTTTTGGGCGTAAAACGGCACAGGGTACAGAACTCTGGATTTGGTTATATATACGATAGACGGGGACATGGCCTGATCGATACGTACAACATAAAACCTGCCGGGCTCAAGACCGGATATATCAATGATATCGCCCTTTCGGTACTCACCCTCGTAGGAAAGACAGAGTTCAAACTCATCTTCCGCTTCTTTATGCGGGATGCGATCCCATTCGTTATATATGGATATCTTCATGCTTCTTCTCCCTTCGATGTGTTATATGCAGCATATTTTTTTTGAATTGAAAACAATATATCAAAGCCTTGTGCAGATAATGTGCCGAAGAATGTATCGGCATACATCCTGTGTTTTCTGTATAAAAAAACTGTCCTCCTATATCATAGGAGAACAGTTTTTCTATACCATGTGTATTTTTTTGAAAATCATGTGATTTATTTATCAGCCTGCAAACACTATCCCGGAGAAAGCTTCCTCGATATCGATGCCGTCTACTGTGTGAGGCCAGTCCGAATTATCAACATAGATCCTTGCATATTTTCCGTCAGGGGTAAGAGCATCAACAAAGCTGCGGTCATCTGTACGTACAAGCTTTAGCTTTGTCCCCTTGGGAAGCTCTGTTTCGGTGCCCTTATCCCTCAAGTCCTCTGTCAGCTCGTCCATTACGCTCAGCTTAAGGGACTGGTTCAGGGTGATCTCAAAGTCATAGCCGATCCACCAGGCATCAGTGAGAGGGACAGGTTTTCCGTCATCCCCCATTTCGTAGTAGCGGAATATCTCATAGGTGCTTAAGAGGTCGCCTCTTGATGACATGATGAAAGAAGAAGGATCCAATGGCTTTCTATGGTAGAAGGCTGCCTCCGTAAAATCATCAAGCTTTTTGATCTCGGATCCGTTAATGTCATAAGCCTGAGTTACATGCCAGTCATTGTCAGAGCTGAGGTCAAGATAAAGGTAAGCATTACCGGACTTCTTGAAAAGGTATGCGTTCATGCCGTAAATGCTGTCCAGGTTTTCTGAATATTCCTTACCGTCAAGGCTCATGAGGAGGTTATATTCTGAAGAATACTCACTGTCTCCCGCTTGCTCAAGAGAATTAACTGTAAGTGTCTTCTTTTTACCGTCTCCTGTTTCTATAGAGAATGGAATGTTCAAAGGGATCTCGGCAGCATAATCTGTTGTCGTTTTAAGATACTTATCGTCAAGGAAGCCTGCGGAGTCAGTGTAATAAAGGGATACGAACTCGGGTCCGTAGGCATAGGCCGTGATGTCATAAGCTGAAAATACTGCAACCAATGCATCGTGGGTCATGTAGAACTGGAGGTTGATGTCATCCTTTCCGTCATACATGTCGCTGATGGCGGTTTTGAGATCTTCTGCAACCAGACCGTCCTCGATGTCAGGGTAGTCCTCCCGGAGCTGTTTATCCAAAGCATCGATGAAGGCAGCCTTATCGGTAACTACATCTGAAATCCTGAGAACCTCTCCGGTTTTCGGGTCTACTGTAAATCCGGTGAAGACAGTGTTAGGATGAGGACCTCCCATAAAGGAATAGCTTGTCTCGAGAACACTGAAAATGTTTGCGTCTGAGCGCTCAATGGAAGCATCCATGTCTAAAGAATAGTAGTATCCGTAGTTATCCTCTTCCTTAAAACGGGGATCTTCCTCGGCAAGTGATTTTGCTAGCTCCATTTCAGACTGAAAACTATCCTTTTTATTCTTGTTGTAAGTCTTTATAGCCTTTGCAAGCTCCGGGTACCCGGAGTCTTTTTGTACGAATTCACCATTTTCGTAAGAGCCGAGACTGATGCTGGGATAGTACCCTTCAACCAGGTATCTGGAATCCGCTTCCGAATAGGCATTATCATAGCTGGTCTCAATTTCGGCACTGATGGACTGTATATCGCCGGTTGATTTTTCGGCAGTATCCTTAGAGTCGTTTTGAGAATTTTCATCTTTGGCAGGTTCATTTGTGCCGTTCTGAGAAGCTTTGCCCGCCGGGTTTTTCGGAGCTTTTGTTTTGGTTGAAGTATCGTCCGAGGTTCCCGGCGCTTTTCCTCCGGCAGAAGCAGCGTCCGAGGTTCCCGGCGCTTTTTCTCCGGTTGAAGATGTGTCTGAAGACTCAGACTCTTTTGCTTCGGATGAAGCGGCGGTTTCCTGAGTCGTTGCAGATGCGTCCGAAGAGCTGCGACCTGATGTGGTTCCGCCGCAGCCTGACATCAAAAGCGCTCCCGAAATGACAAGAGCTGACAATTTCCTGATGTTTCTTTTCATAATTACCTCCGTTCTGTTTCTTTTCCTCTCGATTAGCATTGCCATCACATCTACTATATCATCCAGCAAAGATGAGGGGAACAAAAATAAAGGAAGACTTTTTCTCTTGAGTATTTTCTTGCGACAGTTCAGTCTGTGGATCCTGGGAGATCATCAAAAAGCCCGCCTGGGGAGGCGGGCTTACAAAAGAAGGGGTATAAAGGAAAGGACATTAGGGAATGTCCGCTTTATCAGTGTCTGATCTTTCGGATCATCGGATCGATCTGCTCGAGAGCATTGTTCAGATCCTCAAATACGAAACCTTTCTTTGTGATGTTGGTCATCATATGCTGGATATCGCTTTCAACCTTGTCATAGTAAACTGCGGAATCTGCGACAGTTGAGGAAACCATGTTCATGTTATTGTTGCAATCATCAAATACCTGGAGCATTTCCTTGTTGCCGTTTTCAATATCTTCGGAAACAGCGCTAATGCTCTCCACTACAGCATCTGTCTCGTTAACCTGATTCTGTGAATCTGTGATTGCGGTTCTTGTATTTATGATGGCATCCTTAAGCTTCAGGTTGTTGGAGTTAAGGCTATGCATGCTGCTGTCAATGGAGCCTACGATATCCTGGA
>ODAI012544788.1_pt1 | contig 20494 bp, 15 predicted proteins | sample 1539321 | NCBI WGS metagenome assembly ODAI01 (sample SAMN02144231, study PRJEB22623) | gut metagenome | biome: sheep rumen | host: Ovis aries | place: New Zealand
CACATCTCGCACGTGAAAAAGTTTCAACACAGCATGAAGCCATCCTATTGCTGCAACAGTCAGGTGCGGGATAGGTGTGGGGCGGCAGTTGCAAAGTGTCAGCTACGTGCGGGATAAAACGAGCAAAGTGTCAGCTACGTGCGAGATAAATTGAGCAGACTGTCAGTTTACGTGCGAGATGTGCGAGATGTGCGGGATGTTTCCAAAGAAAGCCATATATACGCACGTGCGCACGAGGCACTATGACGAATATGATTTATTTTGGAAAGAAATTAGAATAATTAGAATAATTTATTAACAAATAGATATTTTCTGGAAACGAACGGGAATAGGTAGCTCCACTGCTTGGAATTTTTGTGGAAAGGCCATTCATTTCCGTGGAGAGGCTACTAATTTTCGTGGAGAGGCTGTCTTTGACTTTTCCAAAACGAAAGGAAAACAGGCAATGCCCGCGGGCACTGCCTGTTTTCTGTAAGCCGATATGTCTGAATGTTACTGCGGCAGGTTCATGCCGGGCAGGTTCAGGCCGGGGAGTTCAAGACCGGGTGCCAGCACGTCGTTAGGATTATCGATATTAGGATCGCTGACGATACCTATCGTTGGAGAGCCTGACAGTATCGGCTCGGTTTCTATTCTGAAAATCTCCAGGGCGGGAGTCATATATGTCTTTTTCATATTGCTGTTCTTTTTTTGCTTTGTTTCTGATATTAGTTCATAATCACTTCACGACAACCTTACGTCCACCGACGATGTACAGACCCTTAGTGGGTTGGCTGACACGCTGTCCGGCGAGGTTGAAGATTTCCTTGTTTGCCTTTTCGCTATTCTTCAGCGTAGCGCTGATGCCAGTGGTCTCAGCATCGAAGGGCAGGAATGCGGGAGCGCCAGAATCGATGTGCAGGTAAGCCTTGCCGGCAGGAATCGCCAGGCCTTCTTCAGCGGGGAAGAAGGCGCGTACATCGCTCTGAGAGGCGAGCACGTAGTCGCCTTCTTCGGCAGTTGTCACGGTCATGGCGGCCTTCAGCAGGTTCCCCTCAATGGCATCGGCAGTAGCAATCACGGGAATCTTGTAGTCCTTGGGGTAGGTAGCCTCTTCATCACCCTCCAGTACCAAGCCCGTGCCGGCAGGAACCTTCGTCACCTTTTTGAGTTGTGCAACGCCTTCGGTGGAAGTCACGATATAGGCGGTCAGACCTTCGACGGCACTGAAGTCGAGGGCCTTGTTGCTGCAGAAGGTGGCATAGCCGCATTCAGATTTGATGGTGGCGGAGACGGTTTCAACTTCATCGTAAACAGCTATTGATTTAATAAACACATAACGGTTGAAACTAATATTTGCATTACCATCCTCGTTAGCCTTGATGAACAATTCGGTAGCTGCCGACATTTCATCAACCAACGAAGCTGCTCCAGTGACGCTGCAATCTGTCATGCCGCTAACGGTAATCACAACATATTGTCCCTTAGTGAGATTAGCTATGCCGACAGGAGTTGCGCTTCCGTTTGAAGAATACAAACCTCTCGAACCGTTGCGGAGCAACCATGTCGAACCTGTCTTCACACCAAAATTGTCATTAGAGGTCAGACCGGCAGCAGTGATAGTCCCGAAACTTGTTCCATTAGCCTCAAAAGCTTTTTCGCTAATTGTAACTTCACCCTTATCTGCGGTAGCCTGGCTTGCAAAGTCAATAGACCACGATTCTGTGAGCAGCGGACGTACAGCAACAGTTGCCGTAGCATCCAAGGAATTCGTATAGCCTTCAGCTTCTGCATGCACGGTAACAGTAGAGCCTCCAGCCAGACTGAAGGGAGCAGTATAGACAACGGCAGCACCGCCATCGATAGTATAAGAATAGCTTACACTTGTAGGCAGAGGACTTAGAGTCGACTGGTCAGAACCGATAGAAATGGTGTAGTTACCATCGGCATAGGCTGTCTTTGTGATGACAGGAGTGTTAAGGACAACTTCCGTACCAGCTCCGGTAGCAAACTTGATTACGTCTGATGTGGCCTTGTCCGTCTTGGCATAGGCCCAGATGTTGGCTGCACTTGTCGTAACCTCACCGGTGTACTCCGTCCAACCAGCATCGCTGGCCGTCTTCTCGGTTTCAGAATAGTAGATGGTTGAGCCGTCGGTAGTGCAAGCCAAGGTGAATTTACGATTTACGCCGTCCGGTGCTGTAATCAGGTGCGTAGGAGCGTCGCAGACAGCAGTAGCTGAGTAATCGTAAATGTCTAAGTTGTCGAAATTAATCTTTCCAGACCCTCTTCCTAAAAGGTCGAAGAAACCGGTAATAACAGGAAGGTCCGTAACTGTTTTAGAGCCTGATGTAACTGCTTCTGAAGTAGAATTGTTGGTTATAGTGTACGCAACAGAAGATGCGGTGACCACTAACTTCAAATGATACCATGTGCTTCCATCCAATTCGATTGTACTTCCACTGGTATTCTCCAGGTCGTTGATAAACCAAGCAGTTACGTCAGTTCCTGTAAATAGGGGCTGTGAAAGCGAAAAGATATAGTCAGTACCTGTATAGGGCGTATTTGTTGCAAGATTTGGGTCAGTTGTAGGGACGATGAACTGAGATGCACTTCTTCCAACAACATTGCCACCAACCAAACTAAAATCTAATTCGATGTTGTAGCCGGCTGTTGTCATACCAGCAGTAGTGTAGCCACTACCTGCTTCATAACCAAAAGTAACAGATTTGTAGCAGCTTCTGTTGCCGTTGCCACTCGGAGTACACTGGGCATAATTGCCGTATGTGGCATCACCAGTTTTCAATACAGCATTACCATTGCGACAAGTCCAGTCAGTAGTTGAAACAGACTCGTAGTTCTGGGCATTCAGGGTGCGCTTACTGCCGTCCGCCCACGCCTCATTCACTCCCGCGAGCAGTCCCACTGCCACGAGTAGCATTTTCGATAAACGTAAAAATTTTTTCATTGTTTGTTTTTGTTTTTATTATTAATTAGTAGTTGTTAGTTGTTGTCTGTTTGGTGCTGTACGCCTGCAAATTCGGCACACGGCTGCAAAGGTACGAAAAGTTTCTGGAACGGCCAAAGATTCGCCGTGTAATTTCCTGAAGCGCCCTCATCAGTGTTTCATCATCCTGCGCTTGTCATAGCTTCACAATGTCTTGGCTGAACTTTCTTTCTGCTTTAATGGCATCGACGAATTCCTCTGCCGACATGCCGTCATCACCCCATATCCCGTAATATTTGCTTGCGGGAACAGGCTTCTTTTCCTCGGAATCTTTTAAAGATTGCATCAGCAAGGTTATCAAGTCGATTTTTGTATTATTGTCAAGATACTTCAGTGTATTCCACCGATATCCTATCTTACGACTTATCGTTGCTTCCATAATTATGCGTTCTTTATTGTTGGCGTTGCAAAGGTACGAAAAGTTTCCGTAACGGCCAAAGATACCGCCGTGTTTTTGCTACATTTTAGCTTTTCCGTTGCAAATCAGTTCCAATCCTTTTTTGTTTAGGAAAGAAATTAGAATAATTAAAATAATTATTTCAACAAATTGATGTTATTTACAGAAGACAGCGCGAAACCAACGCTACGGATTGGCTACCTCCACACGGCCTTCAGGCGGTGCAGCATGGTGGTGCTCTCGCCGCACGAGCCGGTGTGCTGGATATGTATGCCACCGAAGCTGTTGGGCGACACATCGGCGGCGAGGTCAACGACATGCGGCAGGTCGGAGCCGGCGGGGCGCGGGGTGGACGTCTCGACGTGTGTACGCAGCTTTTTCCCGATGAAATCGAGGAAAATGGTGCATCCCGTGCGGTAACATGTGCTGCTGACGGGAGCCGTGAGCGGCGTGACGGTGCCGTGGTCGTAACGCACCAGGAGGAAATCGACCGCCTTGGCATGCTTCGTGGTGCGGACAATGCGCAGACCGTAGCCCGTGAGCGTCTCGGTATCGAATTTCAGGCAGACATCCATATACTGACCCGTGGCCGAGCCGAAGCCCTGACCGGCGGTCTTCGTAGGATCGACATAGAGCGTCAGCGACATGTCGGTGTACTTTCGGTTTACCGGCGTGTACATGATGCGCGCGCCCCGCTGGGCCTGTAAAAGCCCCATTCCAACGGCACCGTTGAAGCCTTCAGCATACTCCCACATGGGTTTCGTGCGGTCGAACGACCACGGAAACTCGGCAGTGTCGGCGGGCTTGTAGCCATCCACCGTCCAGACGCCGGCGGCACGGCGCGGCTGCCAGTCGCAGTAGAAGTCGTGGAAGTCGGTGTCGAGCACGGACAGCGAAGCCAACGGGGCGGCCAACGTGAGCGAGGTACGGACGGGTGTACCGTAGGGGCTGCGCTGGTGCTTGGGGGCGATGACAGCGGAGAACCGCTGCCCACCGGACACCTTATACGTACGCTGGGGAGCAGTGTGCGAGGTGCTGACGGGGATGTCGTCCAGATACCAGGTGACGAGCGACTCGTCGCGAAGGCCCTGCAGGTCGAGGGCATAGTCGAGACAGAGGCTGTCGCCCTGCTGGCGGAGCACTGGCTGGCGCAGGAAGGCCGGCGGGGGCAGTGGCGATGGCTTTACCATGAGGCGGCAGGCTGCCTCGCGACCGTCGGCGGTGACGGCTATGACGCAAAAATCGGCGATTTCATCGGTATTATTCGTGGGAACGACGGTCACAGCAGTGGGGCTGATGTCGCGGAGCGTGACATACTGTTCGAAGCCCCGTTCCACCCGCCATGCGACCGTTTCGGTCGCCACCGGCGACGACGAAGCGGCCGCCGACAGCGGCTGGGAGGCGACAAGCGTCAGCCGCAGGCTGTCGGCACAGGTCTGCAGGGTGGCTTCGCGCCTGCTGAGCTGCAGGTAGGGCGGCTGCTGCAGGTCGGCAGAGAGCGCGGGCGGCTGCAGCGTGTTCTGCCGCTGCCGGTGGCCGACGACGTAGGGCTTGCCGTTCAGGGTGAAGCCACGCTGATAGCAGCGCAGCCACGGCTGCGGATAGGCCGTCCAGCCGATATAGATGCTGTCGGAGGGCGCATGGTAGCGGCAATCGACGACGGTGACGGGGCCTCCCTGCTTGGTAAAGTACATCTCGCGGTTGTCGCTCTTCACGTAGAAGTCGCAGTCGATGAACATCGCCCCGGCGCCAAAGGTACACCAGAAGGGCTTCTGGCCGTAGAGGTCGAAGCGGCAGTGGCGATAGAGGGCCGTGCCGTTCAGGGCGTCGTCGGTACACTCAAAGTGGCAGTCGTCGTACACCGAGCGGCGGGCACCGCTCAGGGGGGTGAGGTTCAGTCGGCTGATGAACCGCACGCGGCGTGCCGACAGATAGCGGCCATGCACGTTGCCGATGTGTGCCTGCGTGATGGCTGCGGCACGTTTTGGCCGATTCCATCGGGGATTTCTGGGGTAAACGAGATCGACATTGCAGTAGTTGCCCATGGTCAGGTTCTCGACCGTCAGCGAGTCGGTATGGAAGTCGAACATGGTGAAGTTGCCGACGGCTCCCTGCGTCTGTCCGCGCTGCGAGGCCAGCACCACGTCGTCGGGCCGGTCGCCCATGCCGACCAGACGGAGGTAACGGCAGCGCACCACCATGCCGAAGGGCGGCTGTCCGTCGCGGCCCGTGCGCACCGCCGGGTCGTCGGGGTCGTCAATCCAATAGACGCCGGGGCGAATATACACCGTGCAGCTGTCGTCCAGATGGTCGGCAGCCTCTTGGAAGGTACGGTAGGTGTAGGGCGTGCCGTCAGCGGCATCGGCATCGACCACGATATGGCGTGCGTCCGCAGTCTGGCCCCATGACAGGAGGGGCGACAAGGCCCACAGCAGGAAAAGCGTTCGCATATAAGACAAGCGTCAGTCCTTGTCCTTGTAGATAATCTTGTTGGCGCCGGAGGTGATTTTCAGCTCGTTGCGGTGCTCGGCAATGAAGGTGTCGATGTGACGCTTGCGCTTGTCCTCCAGGATCTCGTCAACGGCAATGAGGATGCCCGTCTCCTCGACGTCGCCGAAGCCGTAGTTGATGGCCGTGCCGAAGAGCTTCATCGTGGGCGACAGTCCCATGTAGGCGTTGACCAGCGGCGGGATATTGTAGCCCATCTGGCGTATCTCGCGGTTCAGTATGAGATAGTCTTCCTTGAACGTCTTGCCGCAGAAGAGCTGCTCCAGTTCGTGCGTGTCGGTCTCCAATTCCAGCGGTTTCAACGGGATAATGAGGTGCTCCTTGTCGTCAAAATGCTTCTTCAGGAAATAGAGTATCATGTCGCGCCCCTTGCGGATGTACGAGGGGTACATGGTCATCTTGCCGAAGTAATACTTCACGCTGGGGCGCACCACGGTGAGCGCACCCAGACCGTCCCACAGGTTGTCCAATGCAAAAAGGCTCTTGGCACCCATGCGCGACGACTGGTAGGGCAGCGACACGAACGAGCGGCCCAGCTCGACGGTCCACGGGGCGTAGTCGCGTATGAATTTCTCGGAGAAATGGAACATGTGGCTGGTGGCCAGGATGGGCTGCCCCTGGGCGTCGTACTGCCAGTCGGTGCCCAGCAGGTAGCGGTAGCCGCCGATGATTTCCTCCTCGTCGGGGTTCCACACGATGAGCTGCTTGTAGCAGTTGTCGCTGGTGTCGAACTCGTCAAGGTCCAGCTCCTTGCCCGTGCCGCCGCCCGCCTCGCGGAACACGATTTCGCGCAGCCGCCCTATCTCGCGCATCACGTTCGGCGCGTTGTGTGCGGTGATGATGTAGATCTGGTTGTTGCTCTTGTTGGTGAGGCGCAACTGCTTGTCGGGGGTGAGCTCACGCTTGAGCACGTCCTTGCTGACGGGGGGAATGATAGTCTGTTCCATAGTTTTGTTGTGGGGTCAGAGGGGTGTATTGGATGATAGGGAATATACCTTGTCTTGCACAAATTTTGCCCATTCCATCGGGGTTTTCGACTTGTCGAACGTCTGCCAGGCGATGGGCTTGCCGATGGTGACGGTAAACGAGTGGCCCACGTTCTTGTACATTTCATCGACGAGGAAGAGCATGGCCAGGTTGAAGGGCAGGTAGCGGTCGCTGAAGGCTGCCAGCCGGTAGAAGAAATCGGAGTTGCAGCCGCCGAAGTGGATGGGCACGATGTCGCGGTGGTACTCGACGCTCTTGGTGATGAAGGTCTTCGTCCAGGGTATGTCGCGTATGCTGCCGTCTTTCTGGCGCCGCGAACAGAGTCCGGCGGGGAACATGAGCATGTGGTTGTCGCTCTCGAAGCCGGCCTTCACCATGGCGGGAAACTGGCGGCTCTGGTGACCGGTCTTGTTGATGGGGATACAGAGCGGAGCCAGTCCGGGCAGGTTCATCAGCAGGTCGTTGACCAGATAGCGGAAGCGCGAGTCGTAGTGGCGGCCGATGATGGCCCCGAGGGCCACGCCGTCGATGCCCCCTAAGGGGTGGTTCGACACGAAAGTATATAGCCGTCCGTCATTCTTGTCGGGCAGGTTCTCCATGCCCCGCAGGTCGAGCCGCATGTCCAGATAGGTGACACAGGCTTCGAGCCACTCGGTACCCACCTTGTCGCGCGACTGCCAGAGGAAGGCGTTCACCTGGTCCTGGTGGGCGATGCGCTTCAGCCACGTCACCAGGGGGCGCGGCACCCAGCGGGCCTTCGCCCCCATCTTGCCGCGCAGTATCTGTTCGATGTCAATCGTTTTCTCTGAAATCTGTTCCATTTCTCTCTCTATGCATGCTAACAACGTGCAAAAATACAAATTAAGTTTGAATAAAATGCACTTCCGGCCAAAAAATGTGCATTTTTTACTTTTTTTACCTAATCAGCATGGCAGGAGCGGCGACAACAGCCCGAGAGCACGACTCGGATGCCCCACCAAAACCCTTCACCGAAATATACTGTATATCAGTAGGATAACAGAGACGGGTGATATTTTTAGCATTTATTTACTAAAAAAAGTGGGGAAAAGTGGAGGAATGTGGGGAAAAATGTTTAATTTTGCACCCTGACTCACTATAAAAGAAGTACACATGCGCTTTTTAGGTAACATAGAGGCCAAGACCGACGCGAAGGGACGCGCCTTCCTGCCAGCAATATTCCGCAAGGTGTTGCAGACGGGCGGCGAGGAGCGTCTCGTGCTGCGCAAGGACGTGTTCCAGCCCTGCCTCGTGCTCTACCCCGAAAGCGTGTGGAACGAGCAGATGGACCTGATGCGGCAGCGGCTGAACCGATGGAACCGCCAGCAGCAGCAGGTGTATCGCCAGTTTGTCAGCGAGGTGGAACTGGTGATGCTCGACGGCAACGGCCGCTTCCTGATTCCGAAGCGATACCAGCGCATGGCCGACATCGAGCAGGACATCAAGTTCATTGGCATGGGCGACACCATCGAGATATGGAGCAACCGCCAGGCAGAGGCCGCACAGATGGAACCCGAGGCGTTCGGCGCGGCGCTGGAGGCAATGATGGGGAAGCCCCTCCCCCCCGCCCCTCCCGAGGGAGGGGAGTAGAATGCTGAGAGCCGAGAATACAGTGAAAAATGAAGAAAGACGGTGAAAGATAAAAAAGGCGGTAAAGATGAAGAAACATAACCTCGACATAGACTCAAAAGATAATTCAGCAGAAAACTCTGCAGAAAGCTCTACAGAAAATTCTGCCGAAAGCTCTGCCGAAAACTCTACAGAAAACTCTGCCGAAAACTCTGCCGAAAACTCTGCGGCAAGAGTATCTACTCCCCTCCCTCGGGAGGGGCGGGGGGGAGGGGCTTTTTACCACACCCCCGTCCTCCTCTCTGAGAGCATTGACGGGCTGAACATCCGGCCCGGCGGCACCTACGTCGATGTGACGTTCGGAGGCGGCGGCCACTCGCGCGAGATACTGTCGCGACTGGGACCCGAAGGACGGCTGTACAGCTTCGACCAGGACGGCGACGCCGAAAAAAATATCGTGGCCGATGATAGATTCACCTTCGTGCGCAGCAACTTTAGATATATATGCAACTGGATGCGCTACTACGACGTGGAACAGATAGACGGACTGATAGCCGACCTGGGGGTGTCGAGCCACCACTTCGACGACGAGACGCGGGGATTCTCCTTCCGCTTCGACGCTCCGCTGGACATGCGCATGAACAAACGCGCCGGACAGACGGCTGCCGACATACTGAACAGCTACAGCGAGGAGCGGCTGGCCGACGTGTTCTACCTCTACGGAGAGCTGAAACAGGCACGAAGGATAGCCAAGGCGGTGGTGACGGCACGGGCCGCTAAACCCATCGAGACCACCGGGCAGCTGAGCGAAATAGCAGAGGGGATACTGGCGGGCAGCCACCACCCGTCGGCCAACGCGAAGAAGGACATGGCACGGCTGTACCAGGCGCTGCGCATAGAGGTGAACCACGAGATGGACGCGCTGCGTGACCTGCTGAAGGGGGCGGCACAGCTGCTGGCACCGGGAGGACGGCTGTGCGTGCTGACCTACCACTCGCTGGAAGACCGCATGGTGAAGAACGTGATGAAGGCGGGCAATCCGGAAGGGCGCGTAGAGCAGGACTTCTTCGGCAGGGTGACATCGCCCTTCCGTGCGGTGGAGAAGGTAATCACACCCAGCGACGAGGAGCAGCAGCGCAACCCCAGGAGCAGGAGTGCAAAACTGAGAATAGCAGAAAAAAAGTAAAAGACAATGGAAGACGAAAAGGACATCATACCAAACGACCCTGCCACCGAGAAGGCAGAGGAAAAGGAGGCGCAGCAGAAAGAGGCGCAGCTGAAGGAGACGCAGCAGAAGGAGGCGCAGCTGAAGGAGACGCTACAGAAAATCAAGGCGACGGCCAGCGAGGAAGACCCGCATCCGTCGTCGCAGTTGTCGCTACGCACCATCCTGGGCGGCGACCTGCTGACCACGCAGCTGGTGCGCTCGCAGCTGTGGCTGTTTGTGCTCATCGTGGTGTTCGCCATCATCTATGTGGCCGTGCGCTACCAGTGCCAGCAGGACATGCTGACCATCGACCAGCTGGAGAACGAGCTGAAGGGGGCGAAGTACAAGTCGCTGTCGTCGAGCAGCACGCTGACGGAGAAATGCCGCGAGAGCCACGTGCTGAACATACTGAAGCAGAACAAGGACTCGCTGTTGCACCAGGCCGACCAGCCGCCCTATATCATAGAGGTGCCGGAGTGAATAGAGAATAGTATAAATCGTAAATAATATATAAGGTGAGCAAGTTTGAAAATGATAAAGTGATGCCCCGCTACATGGTGATAGCGGTGGTGCTGACGCTCATCGGCGTTGCCGTCATCGGCAAGGCCTTCTACATCATGACCGCCAAGAAACAATACTGGACGGAGGTGGCCGACCGGCTGAAGCGCGACTCGGTGCCCGTGAAGCCCGTTCGCGGAAACATACTGAGCAGCGACGGACAGCTGATGGCCAGCTCGATACCGCAATATACCATCTTCATGGACTTCCAGGCGGCTGCCTTCGAAGACGGCGACTCGCTGTGGCTGGACAAGCTGGACAGCATCTGCACCGGACTGAACAGGATTTTCCCGCAGATGACGGCCGAGGAGTTCAAGCAGCGGCTGGAAGAGGGTCGCCACCGCGTGAACAAGAACGGCACCACGGGGGCACGCCACTGGCCGGTATGGAAGCGGCGCATCAACTACGACACGTATGTAGAGGTGAAGAGCCTGCCGTTCTTCAACATGCCGAAATACAAGAGCGGTTTCCACGAAGAGGAGTTCAACTCGCGGCGCAGACCCTTCGGCTCGCTGGCACAGCGCGTCATCGGCGGCATGTACGGCGCAAAGGACTCGGCATACTTCGGACTGGAGCAGTCGTACGACTCCATCCTGCGCGGCACACCGGGATTCACGATGCGGCGCAAGGTGCTGAACAAGTATATGAACATTCCGGTGCTGCTGCCGGTAGATGGTGCTGACATCGTGACCACCATCGACGTGAACATGCAGGACATTGCCGAGCAGGCTCTGATAGACATGCTGAAAGACCCGAACGTGAACGGCGAGCTGGGCGTGGCCATCGTCATGGAGGTGGAGACGGGTGACGTGAAGGCCATCGTGAACATGATGCGCAACGAGAACGGCAACTATGTGGAGGCCATCAACTCGGCCATCAGCTACCGCTGCGAACCGGGCTCGGTGTTCAAGGTGGCGTCGTTCCTCGTGGCACTCGACGACGAGGTGGTGGACACCAGCTACGTGATACATACTGGCTGCGGCGTACAGGACATGCACGGACGGTGGATGAAGGACCACAACTGGCGGCGCGGCGGATACGGCGACATCAACGTGGCACGCACCCTGGAGGGGAGCTCGAACATCGGCGTGAGCCACGTCATAGACAAGTTCTACGGCAAGGAGCCGGAGCGGTATGTGAAAGGGCTCTACCGTGTGGGCATACACGAAGACCTGAAGCTGCCGCTGGTGGGGTACCTGCCACCACGCATACGCATGCCGGAGAAGAACAAACGCGGACAATATACCAACTGGAGCAAGACGGCACTGCCCTGGATGTCGATAGGCTACGAGACGCAGATAGCACCCATCAACACGATCACCTTCTACAACGCCATTGCCAACAACGGCAAGATGATGCGCCCGAGATTCGTGAAGAAGGTGGTGAAGAACGGCGAGACCATCGCTGAATATCCGCCACAGGTCATCAAGGAGCGCATCGCTAAGCCGAAAGCCATCAAGACCATGCAGACCATTCTGGAGCATGTGGTGAGCCAGGGCTTGGGGCGCAAGGCGGGCTCGCCGCTGTTCAAGGTGGCGGGAAAGACGGGCACGGCACAGGTGGCCGACCAGTATGGCGGCTACCACTCGGGTGTCACCCGCTACTGGCTGTCGTTCGCAGGATACTTCCCCGCCGACCAGCCGCGATACTCGTGCATCGTGTGCATCAAGAAGACCGGACTGCCGGCATCGGGCGGTGGCATGTCGGGCGTGGTGTTCCACCATATTGCCGAAGGGGTGATGGCGCGCAACCTGAAGATGCGCGTGGAGGACGCCAACGACGAGAACAGCCTCGTGATACCCGACGTGAAAGACGGCGACATCGCTGCGGCGGGATACGTGCTCGACCGACTGGGCATCAAGACCGACGAGTCGTGGGACGGGTCGTATGCCAACGGCAACCCCGTCTGGGGCAATGCCGAGAAGATGGCCGACAAGGTGGCACTGACCAAGCGCACCATGACCACCGACATGGCACCGGACGTGACGGGCATGGGAGCCAAGGACGCCGTCTATCTGCTGGAGAGCCGGGGCCTGCGGGTAAAGGTGTGCGGGCGCGGCAAGGTGAAGCGGCAGAGCTACCCGGCGGGCCGCGAGATCGTCGATGGCAGCGAATGTGTCATCACCCTGGAATGAGGGACCACGGAGCAGCGCGCCACCCCTCTGCAGAATAGCAACCGTTGAACGATAGAAAAAAAGGACATACAAATATAACAACATCAACAAAAGAGCGATTATGAAACTAAGCGAACTGTTGAAATACACCAAGCCCACCGCCGTCGTCGGCGACATGGAGGCTGAGATAACCGGCGTGAACATCGACTCGCGCAAGATAGAGAGCGGCCACCTGTTCGTAGCCATCAGGGGCACACAGACCGACGGCCACCAATACATAGCCAAAGCCATCGAGCGCGGCGCAAGGGCCATCCTCTGCGAAGAGCTGCCCGCCGCCCTCACCGCCTCCACCCCCGTTCCCGAAGATTCATCTTCGGGCACCGCCGCTCCCTCACACCCCGTCACCTTCGTACAGCTGCCATCGACCGAAGCCGCCGTAGGCCCCGTAGCCACCGTCTTCTACGGCGAACCGTCGAAACGGCTGAAACTGGTGGGCGTGACAGGCACGAACGGCAAGACCACCATCGCCACCTTATTATATAATATGTTCCGACAGATGGGCCACAAGTGCGGACTGCTGTCAACGGTGTGCAACTACATCGAGGGAGAGGCCATCCCCGCCGACCATACCACCCCCGACCCCATCGAGCTGAACCGTCTGCTCTGCAAAATGGTGGAGGCGGGATGTGAATATGCCTTCATGGAGTGCTCAAGCCACGCCATCGCCCAGCAGCGCATCGGCGGACTGCACTTCACGGGCGGGCTGTTCACCAACCTGACGCGCGACCACCTGGACTACCACAAGACCTTCGAGAACTACCGCGACGCAAAGAAGGCATTCTTCGACAGTCTGGACAAGCAGGCCTTCGCCATCACCAATGCCGACGACAAGAACGGCGCGGTGATGGTGCAGAACACAAAGGCTACCGTGAAGACGTACTCGACGCAGCGCATGGCCGACTTCAGGGCACGCATCATCGAATGCCACTTCGAGGGTATGTACCTGGAGATTGACGGCCACGAGGTGGGGGTGCAGTTCATCGGCAAGTTCAACGTGTCGAACCTGCTGGCGGTCTATGGGGCTGCCGTGATGCTGGGCAAGAAACCGGAAGACATCCTGGTGGTGATGAGCACACTGAAGAGTGTGGCAGGACGGCTGGAACCTATCCGCTCGAAAGACGGCGTGACGGCTGTCGTAGATTATGCCCACACGCCGGACGCCCTGGAGAATGTGCTGAAGGCCATCCACGAGGTGCTCGACGGCAAGGGCGGACAGGTGATTACCGTCTGCGGCGCCGGCGGCAACCGCGACAAGGGCAAGCGTCCGCTCATGGCCCAGGAGGCCGTAAGGCAGAGCGACCGCGTCATCATCACCAGCGACAACCCGCGCTTCGAGGAGCCGCAGGACATCATCAACGACATGCTGGCCGGGCTGAACGCCCAGCAGATGAAGAAGGTGGTGAGCATTGTCGACCGCCGCGAGGCTATCAAGACGGCAGCAATGCTGGCCAACAAGGGCGACGTCATCCTCATAGCCGGCAAGGGCCACGAGGACTATCAGGAAATCAAGGGCGTGAAGCACCACTTCGACGACCGCGAAGTGGTAAGGGAAATCTTCGGAATCACGAAATAACGAAATCACGAAATCACGGAATAACGAAATCACGACATCACGGTATAACGCCATAACAAAACAACGCAACAATGCTATACTACATTTTCCGCTTTCTCGAAGAATACGACATTCCGGGTGCGCACATCTGGTCGTATATCTCGTTCCGCTCGCTGCTGGCACTCATCCTGTCGCTGATCATATCGGCATGGTTTGGCGAATACTTCATCAAATGGATGAAGCGCCGCAACATCAGCGAGACAGCACGCGACGCAAGCATCGACCCCTTCGGCATAGAGAAGAAGGGGGTGCCCACCATGGGCGGCATCATCATCATCGTCAGCATACTGGTGCCCGTGCTGCTGCTGGGGCGCATACGCAACATCTACCTGCTGCTGATGGTGGTCACCACGGTGTGGTTAGGATTCTTAGGATTCATGGACGACTACATCAAGATATTCCGCAAGAACAAGGAGGGGCTGAAGGGCATCTACAAGATTGTGGGGCAGGTGTCGATAGGCTTCATCGTGGGACTGACGCTGTGGCTCAGCCCCGATGCCGTGGTGCGCGAGAACGTCTCCGTGGAGCGCCAGAACCAGGAGGTGGTGGTGAAGCACAAGCAGGAAGCCGTCAAGTCGCTGCAGACCACCATTCCCTTCATCAAGAACCACAACCTGAACTACTCGAACATCATGGCATTCCTCGGCGACTACAAGGTGGCTGCCGGATGGGTGCTCTTCGTCATCATGACCATCATCGTGGTGACGGCGGTGTCGAACGGTGCCAACCTCAACGACGGCATGGACGGCATGTGTGCCGGCAACTCGGCCATCATCGGGGTGGCATTGCTCATCTTCTCCTACGTGTCGTCGCACATTGTCTATGCGGCCTACTTCGACATCATGTATATTCCCGGGTCGGAAGAGCTGGTGGTGTTCCTCTCGGCATTCGTGGGGGCTATGGTGGGCTTCCTGTGGTATAACGCCTACCCCGCACAGGTGTTCATGGGCGACACCGGTTCGCTGACCATCGGCGGCATCATCGGCGTGTGTGCCGTCATCATCCACAAGGAGCTGCTGCTGCCCATCCTCTGCGGCATCTTCTTCATCGAGAGCCTCAGCGTCATCATACAGACGCAGTGGTTCAAGATACAGAAGCGCAAGGGCAGGCGCGTGCGGGTGTTCCGCGCCACACCCATCCACGACACGTTCCGACGACTGGACTCACAGCTCGACGCCACGAGCACGTATATCCTGAAGGGATGGCCCCACCGCCCGTTCCACGAGTCGAAAATCACCATCCGCTTCTGGATTACCACTATTATATTAGCTGCAATAACGATTATAACACTGAAGATAAGATGAAAAAGATAGCCATATTAGGAGCCGGCGAGAGCGGAGCAGGAGCTGCCGTGCTGGCCAAGAAGAAAGGGTTCGACGTGTTCGTGTCAGACATGTCGAAGATTCACGACAAGTATAAGAAGATGCTCGACGACCACGGCATCGCCTGGGAGGAAGGACACCACACGGAGGAGAAGATTCTCTGTGCCGACGAGGTGATCAAGAGTCCGGGCATACCCGACACGGCTCCAATGATAGTCAAAGTCAAGGAGCGCGGCATCCACATCATCAGCGAGATAGAGTTTGCCGGACGATACACCGACTCGAAGATGATTTGCATCACGGGGTCGAACGGCAAGACCACTACGACCAGCCTCATCTACCACATCTTCAAGGCTGCGGGCTACGATGCCGGGCTGGCCGGCAACATCGGCAACTCGCTGGCCCTACAGGTGGCCGAGGACCCGCACGAATACTACATCATCGAGCTGAGCTCGTTCCAGTTGGACAACATGTACGACTTCCGCGCCGACATCGCCATCCTGCTGAACATCACGCCCGACCATCTGGACCGCTACGACTTCAAGATGCAGAACTATGTCGATGCGAAGATGCGTATCATACAGAACCAGACAGACCGCGACGCCTTCATCTACTGGAACGACGACCCCATCATCAAGCGCGAACTGGAGAAGTATCACATCAAGGCCATCCAGTACCCGTTCTCCGAACTGAAGGAGAAGGGCAGCATCGGATACATTGAAGAGGGGCAGTACGAGATAGAACGCCCGGAGCCGTTCAACATGGAACAGGAGAGCCTGTCGCTGACCGGCAAGCACAACATCTACAACTCGCTGGCAGCAGGCATAGCCGCCAACATTGCCGGTATCAAGAAGGACGTGATACGCAAGAGCCTGAGCGACTTCCCCGGCGTGGAGCACCGTCTGGAAAAGGTGTGCATCGTGCGCGGCGTGCAGTACGTCAACGACTCGAAGGCCACCAACGTCGATGCCTGCTGGTATGCGCTGGAGTCGATGAAGACCAAGACCATCCTCATCATCGGCGGCAAGGACAAGGGCAACGACTACGAGCCCATCAAGCCACTGGTGAAGGAGAAGTGCGCCGGACTGGTGTACCTCGGTGCCGACAACCAGAAGTTGCACGACAACTTCGACGCCCTGGGCATCCCCGTGCGCGACACCCACTCGATGAAGGAATGCGTAGAGGCCTGTTACGAAATGGCCGAGCCGGGCATGACGGTACTGCTGTCGCCCTGCTGTGCCTCGTTCGACCTGTTTAAGAACATGGAGGACCGCGGCGAACAGTTCAAGACGCTGGTCAAGGCCCTTTAAGGGAGCGGAATTCAGAAACAGCGAAACAACGGAACATCGAAACAGCGAAACAACGGAACATCGAAACAACGGAACAACGGAATACCGGAACAACGGAATACCGGAACAACGGAATACCGGAACAACGGAATACCGAAATACCGAAACATCGAAAACAACGAAACATCGAAACAAAAAAAACGAGCCCCGTGAACAAGAAAATCGGCAATATCTTCAAAGGCGACAAGGTCATCTGGATGGTGTTCTTCTTCCTGTGCATGATCAGCATCGTGGAGGTGTTCTCTGCCTCCAGCGGACTGACCTATAAGAGCCGCAACTACATCGGTCCCATCATCTATCACTCCGGCATGATAGCCTTCGGAGTGCTGGTGGCCGTGGTCACGCTGAACATACCCTGCCGGTACTTCAAGCTGATGACACCCTTCCTCATGCTCATCAGTGGCATCACACTGCTATGGGTGCTGGTGGGCGGACAGACCATCAACGGTGCCAACCGCGTCATCTCACTCTTCGGCTTCACCTTCCAGCCCTCCGAGATTGCCAAGGGTACCATCGTGCTGGCCGTGGCACAGATCCTCAGTGCCATGCAGCGCGAGAACGGTGCCGACCGCAAGGCCTTCAAATGGATTCTGTGGATTACGCTGCCCACCTGCGTGCTCATCGGACTGGAGAACCTCTCTACGGCAGCCCTGCTCTTCGCAGTGGTATTCATCATGATGTTCATCGGACTCGTACCGATGCGACAGCTGAACAAGCTGGCAGCCATCATCGTCTTTCTGGGTGTGTCCGCCGTGTCGATGGTCATGATAGTAGGCCACGACACCACCAACGAGGACGCACAGCTGACCAAGGTAGAGAAGGCCGAACAGCCGAAAAAGAAAAACAAGATTGAGAAGTTGCTGCACCGTGCCGACACTTGGAAGGGGCGCATCCTCAACTTCGGAAAGGGTGACGTGGCCCCGGAGGAGTACGACCTCGACAAGGACGCACAGGTGGCCCATGCCAATATCGCCATCGTGTCGAGCAGCATCGTCGGCAAAGGCCCCGGTCAGTCTAATGAGCGCGACTTCCTGGCACAGGCATTCTCCGACTTCATCTATGCCATCATCATCGAGGAGTTAGGACTATTCGGCGGAGCCTTTGTAGCCTTCCTCTACATCGTGCTGCTCTACCGCTGTGCCCGCATCGCCTCACGTTGTGAGAACAATTTCCCGGCATTCCTGGTCATGGGCCTCGGTCTGCTGCTGGTTATCCAGGCCACGTTCAACATGATGGTCGCCGTAGGACTGGCACCCGTCACCGGTCAGCCGCTGCCACTCATATCCAAAGGCGGCACCTCCACCATCATCAACTGTGCCTACATCGGTGCCATACTCAGCGTGAGCCGTTCAGCCAAGATGAAAGCCACCGCCCCAACCGCCAAACAAGCGAAAATAAAGGAAACAGCAGAACAGAATAACGACATCACGGAATAACGCAATAACGGAATAACGGAATAACGCAATAACGGAATAACGCAATACCGCAATAACGGAATAACGCAATACCGCAATACCGAAACACCGGAATACCGAAATATCAAAATACCGTCAGAACGAAAAAAAAGAACAAAATATGAACAACGAGTTAAGAGTCATCATCAGTGGCGGCGGCACAGGAGGCCACATCTTCCCCGCCGTGTCGATAGCCAATGCCGTCAAGGCTCTACGCCCTGATGCCAAGATACTATTCATCGGTGCCGAGGGGCGCATGGAGATGCAGCGCGTGCCTGCCGCAGGCTATGACATCAAGGGACTGCCCATTCGCGGCTTCTACCGCCCGCTGTGGAAGCCTGCCAACATCGGCGTGGCCATCGACTACCTGAAGAGCAAGATGATGGCCAAACAGATTCTGCGCCAATTCAAACCGCAGGTGGCTGTCGGTGTCGGCGGCTATGCCAGCAGTGCCGCCTTGGGTGCTGCCAACAGCTTAGGCATCCCCACCCTGCTACAGGAGCAGAACAGCTACGCCGGACTGGCCAACAAGACGTTGGCAGGCAAGGCTGCCAAAATCTGCGTGGCCTACGAGGGCATGGAGCGCTTCTTCCCTGCCGACAAGATCATGCTCACCGGCAACCCCGTGCGCCAGCAACTGCTCGATGCCAAGACCACCCGCGAAGAGGCCGTCCGCTCCTTTGGCTTCGACCCGTCGAAGAAAGTAGTGCTGCTGGTCGGCGGCAGCCTCGGGGCACGAACCATCAACGAGAGCGTGATGCAGCATCTGGACCTCATCCGGCAGAGCGACGTGCAGTTTGTCTGGCAGACGGGCAAATACTACAGCAAGGAGATAGCCGACAGGATGAAAGGCCACGAGCTGGCTAACCTGAAGACGACCGACTTCATTGCCGACATGGCGGTGGCCTACCGTGCCGCCGACCTGGTGGTGAGCCGTGCCGGAGCAGGCAGCATCAGCGAGTTCTGCCTGTTAGGAAAACCGGTCATCCTGGTGCCCAGTCCGAATGTCGCCGAAGACCACCAGACGAAGAACGCCCTCGCCTTGGTCAACAAGGATGCCGCCCTGTATGTGAAGGACAGCGAGGCTCCCGACAAGCTGCTGCCCACCGCCATCGAGACGGTGAACAATGCCGGTCTGCTCAGCAGTCTGACCAACAATATCCTCAAGATGGCACTGCCCGACAGTGCGGAAATCATCGCCAAAGAGGTGATAAAATTAGCCGGGCAAAGCTGACCACTCGACTACACAGCAAAAAGACACGATTACACAGCAAGTAAACACCATTACGCAGTAAGTAAACACGATTACGCAGCAAGTAAATACGATTACGCAGCAAGTAAACACGATTACGCAGCAAGTAAAAACAATTATACATATAGTAAGATGGAACTGAAAGATATTAAAGCAGTATATTTCGTAGGAGCCGGAGGCATCGGCATGAGTGCCATAGCCCGCTACTTCCTCAAGAAAGGACTCGTCGTGGCCGGCTACGACAAGACCCCGAGCACACTGACCCGCCAGCTGGAGCAGGAAGGCATGCTCATCCATTATGCAGAGAGCACCGACCTGATTCCCGAGGCATGCAAGGACAAGGCCTGGTGCCTCGTCATCTACGCCCCCGCCATCCCCGCCGAGCACGCAGAACTGCAATACTTCCGCCAGCACGGCTTCGAGATACAGAAGCGCGCCCAAGTGCTCGGCACGCTGACCCGCCAGCACAAGGGGCTGTGCGTGGCCGGCACCCACGGCAAGACCACCACATCGACCATGTGTGCCCACATCATGCACCAGAGCCACTTGGACTGCAACGCCTTCCTCGGCGGCATCTCGAAGAACTACGGCACCAACTACATCCTCTCCGACTCTGACTATGTGGTGATAGAAGCCGACGAGTTCGACCGCTCGTTCCACTGGCTGTCGCCCTACATGACGGTGATTACCGCCACCGCCCCCGCCCACATGGACATCTACGGCACCAAGGAGGCCTACCGGGAGACCTTCCGCCACTACACCGAGCTGATACAGCCCGGCGGGGCACTCATCATCCACCGCGACCTGGAGATGCAGGAGTCACTGCCCGATGGTGTGCGCCGCTACGACTATGCGCTCAACGAAGGCGACTTCCATGCCGAGAACATCCGCATCGACAACGGCGAGATTACCTTCGACTTCATATCGCCCATCGCCAGCATCAACGACGTACAACTCGGACAGCCCGTGCCCATCAACATCGAGAACGGCATTGCCGCCATGGCCATGGCCCAGCTGGCCGGATGCACCCCCGACGAACTGCGGCAAGGCATGGCCACCTACGGAGGCGTGGAGCGTCGCTTCGACTTCAAGATCAAGACC
>ODAI011928774.1_pt1 | contig 20491 bp, 22 predicted proteins | sample 1539321 | NCBI WGS metagenome assembly ODAI01 (sample SAMN02144231, study PRJEB22623) | gut metagenome | biome: sheep rumen | host: Ovis aries | place: New Zealand
CTTGTCAGTTCGGAAAAAGGTTGTACTTTTGCACCCGCAAAGCAAAGCAATAGAGCTCTTTTTCTGGTTGGCCCGGTAGTTCAGCTTGGTTAGAATGCCTGCCTGTCACGCAGGAGGTCGCGAGTTCGAGTCTCGTCCGGACCGCCAATTTTATTTTGTGCCTCGGTAGCTCAGTCGGTAGAGCAAAGGACTGAAAATCCTTGTGTCGGCAGTTCGATTCTGCCCTGAGGCACCATTTAAGTACTAAATCTCTTAGTTAAGGGATTTTTTTATTTCTCTGAAAAAATAAAAAAGTTAAGTAAACTATACATTTTTATTGATTTTTCTTATTAAAGAATATATAATTAAATCGTATTTTTATTAAGGAGATTTAAAAATGATAGTTACAATCGCAGCCGATGTATTAGGTCAAGAAAATAATGGTACTACAACTGCTTGTATGAATCTTGTTAGATACCTACAATCACGTGGTGATGAAGTTAGAATTTTATGTTGTGATAAAGATAAAAAGGGTTTAGAAAATTATTATGTTGTTCCAACACTAAATTTTGGACCATTCTTAAATAAAGTAATAGAAAGAAATGGAGTTTCATTAGCTAAACCTGACAAAAAAATTATTGAAGAAGCTATTAAAGGTTCAGACGTTGTTCATGTAATGATGCCATTTGCTTTAGGAAAGAAGACAACTAAAATTGCTAAAAAAATGAATATTCCTGTTACTGCAGGATTCCATTGTCAAGCTGAGAATTTTACATCTCATATTGGTATGATGAATTTTGGTATTGCAAATCATTTAACTTATAGAAATTTTTATAAAAAAATGTATAAAAATGTCGATGCAATTCATTATCCTACTGACTTTATAAAAAATGTTTTTGAAAAAAGTGTTCATCATAAAACTAATTCATATGTTATTTCAAATGGTGTTCATAATAGATTTAAAAAAATCGAAGTAGAAAAGCCAGAAGAATTAAAAGATAAATTTGTTATATTATTCACAGGAAGATATTGTAGAGAAAAATCTCATAAGGTTTTAATTAAGGCTGTTTCAAAAAGCAAATACAAAGATAAAATTCAATTAATATTTGCTGGAGATGGGCCTGAGAAAAATAGATTGATAAAATGTTCTAAAAGAAAAAATATTAATTTACCTATTATGAATTTTTTTTCTAAAGATGATTTAGTCAAAGTAATTAATTATTCAGATTTATATTGTCATCCTGCTGAAATAGAAATAGAAGCTATAGCATGTTTAGAAGCAATAACATGTGGTTTAGTACCAATTATTTCTAATTCAAAAAGATGTGCAACAAAAGCTTTTGCTTTAGATAAAAATAATTTATTTGAGTGTAATAATTCAAAGGATTTAGCTAATAAAATTGATTACTGGATTGAGCATCCAGAAGAGAAGAAAGTTGAATCAGAAAAATATCTTGGATATACTGAAAGATTTAATCAAGATAAATGTATGTTACAAATGAGAAATATGATGGAAGATTGTATTAGAAAGTAATAATATTTGTTTATAATTAATAAAATTGGTGGATTTTTCACCAATTTTTATTTTTAAAAATTTTACCTAGATTTTTTTCTTTAATGACATAGTCATTTATTGTATAATATATATGTGATATTTTACTTATTGGAGTTGATTTTATGTTTGATCCTTTGAAAGAGTTTTTCAATAATAATGAAGTATTTAAAATTATTTTAGATTCTTATTTTGCTTTACTAGTTATAGCATTCGCTGTATTCTTAGCAATCAAATTAAGAAAAGCATTATTTTTAGCAATTATAGGAATAATTTTATATGCTATTTATTTCTTCGCAGATGCTGCAGGTTTAGTTATGTCTAAAACAATATATTCAACTGTTTTAGTTTCCTATTTAGTAATATGTGCTGTAATATTAGCACCTGAATTACGTAAATATATGGAATATCATAAAAACAATGATTCAAATAAAACTCAATCAATATCAACTACTCAAACAACAATAGAAGCAATCGCAGACGCGGTATTCGATATGAGTGTATTAAAGGTTGGTGCTTTAATAACTATTGAACAACATATTTCACTTGAACAATATGCAGAAAAAGCTATTACCTTAAACTCTGATATTACAAAAGAATTACTTGAACAAATATTTATTAAGGATTCTCCGCTACATGATGGTGGTGTAATTATCCGCGGAAATAAAATAATTTGTGCGGCTGCTTATTATACATTAACTCAAGATACATCACTTGATAAGACAGTTGGTTCAAGACATAGAGCCGGTGTAGGTATTTCTGAAATCACAGATTCACTTACAATAATCGTTTCAGAAGAAACAGGACATGTTCATGTTGCTAACCAAGGCTTTATGAAGAGAATTGATAATAAAAATGATTTATTAGATTACTTGAGTACATACTTAGGTAGATTATAGGAGGTATAAATATGAAAAAGTTTAAAAAAGTATTATTTATAATTTTTGAAGCAATCATATCTCCTTTCACATTATTATTAAGAGCCAATGTAGTACCTAACCCTAATAAGGTTGTTAAATTATGGTTAGTATTCTTAGTTTCCGCTGCGATTGTTGCCTTAATAGTTTTATATAGTTATAGAGAGGTAATTTTTGGATGATGGAATATTTGAATCAAAGTCCTATTGTTTCAATTGTATTTTCCGTATTCTTAGTATTTATAGTTGTTTTTCAGTCTATTACAAAAAAGAAGGTTATTTTGCCAAAATTAATTTTTTCGTTAATATTAACCTTCTGTTCTTTTTTAGTATTATTTTTCTATCAAGATGTAATTAAATCTGAAAACCAAACTTATATCATTATTATGGATATAGGGATGTTAATGATTGAAGCTTTAGTACTAATAATTTTATTTTTATCTATCGATGTTTCTTTTTCTAATCAAACATTCCAAAGAGAATTAACTAAATCATTAGATGAAACTAAATTATATGTCTTATTAGATAGAAAAGACAGAGTAAAAGAAATTTCACAAGCATTTTGTAATGATTTAGGTCTTAAAAAAATAGATTGTTATTCACATAATTTCTTTGATGTCATTGAAGCTAAATATCGTATTATTGGTTTAAATGGTGAAGGCTGTTTAAAAAAAGAAGTAAAAACATTTTATGAGCGCTATGAAAAAAGAGTAAAAGAAGGCGACAGAAAACAAGTTGAACTTGATATCGAAGATGATAATGCATCAAAGAGTGCTTTATATTTCAATGAAAGTGTAATATTTGCTAATGGTAAATATCGTGGAAGAATATTAATCGGCGATATTAAAGATGAAGAATCACTAATTGGCTTAGAAAAAAGAGAATTCCAAGCTATTAATGATTTGAAGCTTGTTAAAGAAAGATTTATTACAATATTAGATAAAACAAGTGATGGAATTTTCTTTAATACAATCAGTAAAAATAGTATTTGGGCTAATGATATTTTAGTTAAGAAGCTTATGCTTAATGGTAATACTACATCTAGTGAAGAATATTATAATAGAATCCATCCTGATGACAAGGATTTATACAAAGAGACTTTAACTAGTGTAAAAGAATCAAATTATTCAATTACATATAGATTTAATAGAGGATCACAATATGTTTATGTTAAAGAAGAAGGACATAGAATTAAATATGATGATTCTATTGAGTTATGTGGTATAGTTAGTGTTTATGATGATTTCTCTTATGAAAAGACTGATACTTCACTTGATAAGGTTAGATCTGATGAAGATTTAGTAAATGATATAAATGAATTATATAGAGAAGATAAAACATTTGAATTAGTTTATTTAAAGCTAGTTTCTATTCCAGAGCTAAATGAAAAATTTGGTAGAGCTATCGGTAATTTATGTATGAGTCAATACCTAGATAAATTTAGAGATGAATTTGTATATGGTAATATGTTATATAGAACATCAGGTCTAGAATTTGTTGGTATTATTACTGAATACAATAAGATGGAACCTTTAAGAGCTAAATTAAGAGATGACAATAAATTATTACATTTAAGTTTCTCATATGGTAAAGAAAAAGGTCAAATTGATGTTAATATGGGTATTGCAATGAGTAGTGAGTCTCAAAATGCATCTGACATTATTAGAGTTACTCGCCAAGCATTGAAATATTCTTTAAATGAGAATTATATTTCTTCATATTGCTATTACAAGGACATAAGATGAGAAAAAAAGAAGAAAGAAAACATGCTTTATCTTTAAGAAAAAATCTTAATAAAAAAGATTCTTCAAAATATGTTATTGATTATATCATTAATAATAATGTTTTAGATGAATATCATAATATCGGTATTTATTATCCAATTGGAAATGAGATTGATATTATGGATTTAGTAAAAATTTATCCTAATAAAAATTTTTATTTGCCAATTACAAAAGATGAAATATTTTTCGTTAAATATAATTTTAATGATGTTTTAGTTGATGGTTTATTTAATACTAAAGAACCAATCGGAGAAATAATTGATAGAAATTTAATTGATTGTTTCTTAATACCTTGTGTTGCTATATCTAAAGATAACCAAAGAATAGGTTATGGCAAAGGTTATTATGATAGATATTTAAAAGGATATAATAAAACAAAGATAGGTATTTGCTATAAAGAATCAGGTAATGTTGATATCGATTTGATGGATTATGATTTAAGACTTGATTTTAAAATATTAGGTTAGTGGTGATTTTATGATTAGTGTCATTTTATTAATGGCTGGTAGTGGCTCAAGAATGAATATTGATAAAAATAAAATATTATTGCCATTAGGTGATAAAAATATGTTTGAAATACCGCTTGATTTATTTTTATCATTTAATTTTGAAGTTGTTTGTGTCGTTAATAAAAATGATCTTGATTTGGTTAAACCATTAATAATAAATAAAGCTAAAATTGTTATTGGTGGTAAAACTAGAATGGAGTCTGTTTATAATGGACTAAAAGAAGTGAATGGTGATTATGTTATTATTCATGATTCCGCAAGACCACTAATAAGTAAAGATGTAATTAATAAAATAATTGAAATAAAAAATGATAATAATTGTATTTTATGTTATAGAAATTGTAAGGATACAATCAAGATAATAGAAGATAATATAAAAACATTAGACAGAAATAAATTAATAAGTGCTGTAACCCCACAATGTGGACCTAAGGCTTTGTTATTAAGTGCTTACGAAAAAGCATTCAATGATAATAAAGAATTTACAGATGATATATCACTTATTGAACATTATTTTAGTGATACTAAAATTGATTTAGTATTAGCAAATGAAGAATCATTTAAGGTTACAACGCCACTTGATTATGAGTTATTAAAGCTAGTTTGGAGTAAAAAATGATAAGAATAGGACATTCGTGGGATACCCATAGATTAGTTGAAGGTAGAAATTTAATATTAGGTGGAGTAAAAATAGAATCTAAAGTTGGCTTATTAGGTCATAGTGACGCTGATTGTGTGCTACATAGTATCGCAGAAGCTTTATTAGGTTCACTTGCTTTAGGTGATTTAGGTACTTTTTATCCTGATAATTCTGATAAAACATTAAATATGGATTCTAAAATAATTTTAAGTGAATGTTATGATAGAATTAAAAATCTAGGATACCATTTAGTTAATCTTGATTTAACTATATACGCAGAACATATTAAGATTAATCCTCATAGAAAGAATATTCAAAAATCTATTGCGAACATATTAAATATAGATGAATCATTTGTTAGTATTAAGGCAACAACATATGAAGGAATGAGTTTTATTGGTAATGATTTAGCTATCGCATCTGAATGTTGTTTATTGGTAGAATCAAATGATTAAGGTATTATTTGTATGTCATGGGAATATATGTAGAAGTCCTATGGCTGAATTCATGTTTAAAGATTTATTAAATAAAAATAATTTATCTAATAAATTTCATGTTGAATCAAGGGCGACTTCTTATGAAGAAATTGGTAATGGTATTCATTATGGAACTAAACGAATATTAGATAAATTAGATATTAAAGATTATCATAATAAAAAAGCTGAAAGAATGACTTTGGAAGATTATAATTATTATGATTTTATTATTGCAATGGATAGCAATAATATTTATAATTTAGAAAGAATTCAACCAGATAGATTAAATAAGTATAGTTTATTGTTAGATTATACTGATTTAAAAAGGAATATTAGTGATCCTTGGTATACTGGTGATTTTAATAAAACTTATGAAGATATAAGTATAGGCTTAGATGGCTTTTTAAAATATTTAAAAGATAAAAAGCTTATCTAAATAAGGTGGTGAAAATTGTGGTTTTAAAAACTCCTAAAGGGATTTATAATTTAACACATAATTTTAGAGATGCTTTCAATATGGAAGATTTTTTAAGTAAATACATAGAAGAAGTATTTGATAAAGATTTAGTTATAGTTGGAGATATATCATCTGGTATATTAAGATTAAAAGGCTTTGATTCAAATCCTTCAAGTAAATCTTATGTTGGATTGATGGAAAAATATTTTAATACATCTTATGTTATTGGCAGTCCTTTTTTTATTTTAAAAAGAATTGAAAATGATGAAGAATGTAATAAAATAGAAAAGGATAAATCCTTAAGTGAAGTTGATACAACTGGATTTACTATTACTCCTATTGAAAAAGAAAATTTTGATAAGGAGTCACTTGTATTAAAATCTACTCCTAAGAATAGACCACATATTGTTTTAGATTTAAGAAAGATAAATGAACTTCCAAGAGGCTATTTACCTCAAGATTTAAAAGAAGAAGCAATTAAAGAAAATAACAAAAATAATCAAATTCCTAAAAGTATTATGCCAAAGGAAGATGAGAATACACAGGTATATGTTTCTTCTAGTAGTGATTTTGATCCGTCTAAAAAGGAAAATAGAGGACATAATTTTAATAACAAGAATTTTAATAAAAATAATCATAAGAAAAAATTTGGGAAAAATAATCAAAAGTAATTGATTTATAGAGGTTATTATGGAAGAGAGAAAAAGTGAAGTTGTTTTAGAGGATATTAAAAAGGTCTTAGATAAAATCAGACCATATTTAAATAGTGAAGGTGGAGATTTAGAGTTTGTAGATTTCGTTGATGGTGTTGTATATGTTAAGATGCTAGGTGCTTGTGAGGGCTGTGGATCACTTGATTATACATTAAAAGATGGAATTGAAGCTTTACTTGTTGAATATGTTCCGGAGGTTATCGAAGTTAAGACTGTAGAAGGGAGCTTATAATAATGATATTAGAAGATTCATCTACTAGGGCTAAAGTTGTAAGTGAATTAAATAATTTAGTTACATCTAGAGCTATGACAATAATTTTTATTAGCCTTAGCTGCCTATTAATATGTCAAATAATTAAATTTGTTATTACATCTATTAGAAATAAACATTTAGAATGGTGGTGTTTTAAAACTACTGGTGGTTTTCCTTCATCACATTCAGGTTTTGTTGTATGTTTAACTATATCACTAGGAATGTTTCAGTGGCATGATCTAGATAGATTAGATTGGTCTTTCGCTGTTGCGGTAGTATTTTCAATAATTGTATTACATGATGCGATGGGTGTTAGACTTGAAGCATCTAAACATGCAAGAATATTAAATAATATGACTGCTGATTTACCAATTGAAGAAAAGAAAAAGCTTGGTTTTGGTCAAAAAGGATTTTTAAAAGAAATGCTAGGACATAAAGGCTTTGAGGTATTAGGTGGTATTTTAATGGGTATTATATTTGCTATAGCAGGGTTCTTTATTGTTATTGCAGTTCAACCTAAATAATAAATCAGTCTCAAAATTGAGGCTGATTTTTTAATTTTTATGCTATAATTTACTTATAATGGTTATTATTTTTTAAATTTATTAAAGGAAAGGACATATATATGGGAAATAATGTAGTATTTAATATATCAGTATGTATAATTGGAATTCTCATATTATTTGTTCATGTAGTTAATATATTAATAAAAAAGAATAGAAGAAAAGATGAAAATTCATTATTAATATTTTTTTCATTTACAGTTTTACATTTTTTTGTTTATTTAATGTTTACTATAATAAAAATGTATTATACTTCAAATAATTTTGTTATATCTTTTTACACACTATTTTATATATTTAATAATATTGAAGTATTCTTATTATTTGTTTATATGATGAATTATGTATTTTTACAGAAAAATGTTAAAAATTTATTAGCTATATCTAATATATTTATATTTTCACTTTTTATAATATTAGATATAATTAATGTATTTACAGGTATATTCTTTTATGCAGAAGGTGGTAATTATATTAGAAGTAAAACAATGATAATAGCTCAAGGTTATCAATTTGTGATGCTTGCTGTTGTATTCTTAGTTACTATTTTAAATAAAAAACTAAATATAAGAGAAAAATCAGCATTTGCTATATATTGTTTTTTACCACTTATTGCGATAATAATACAAAACGTATTTAAAGGATATGCTATTGCATATTTATCTATTATTATAGCTGTAGAAATATTATTCTTCTTTGTTAATATTCAAAAGAATATTGATTTAGCACAAGAAGAAAAGAAAAATAGAGAAGCTCAAATAACTTTAATGTTATCTCAGATACAACCTCATTTTATTTATAATTCATTATCATCTATATCTACACTTATTACTATTGATCCTGATAGAGCTCAGGCTTCTTTAGATGATTTTACTGATTATTTAAGAATGAATTTATCATCTATAACAGATACTAGATTAATTCCATTTGAAAAAGAATTGAAACATATTAAAACTTATCTATCATTAGAAAAGATAAGATTTAATGATAGACTTAATGTAATATACAATATTAAAACAACTGATTTTGATGTTCCACCTTTAACTATTCAACCACTTGTTGAAAATGCAGTTAAACATGGAATTTTAAAGAAAATAGAAGGTGGAACTGTTACTTTAAAGGTATATGAGGATGATTTATCATATATTATTGAGGTAATTGATGATGGAATTGGATTCAATATAAATGATATTAATTTTAATGAAGATCATTATGGTTTGAATAATATTAGATATAGAATTACTGAATCATTGAATGGAACTATTGAATTTAATAGTGAAATTAATGTAGGAACAAAAGTTATAGTCAAATTTAGTAAGTGAGGTGATTTAATTGAAAATCTTGTTAGTTGATGATGAAGAATTACAATTGGTAAGATTAGAAAATGTTTGTAAAAAGGTTTTGCCTAATGAAGAATTTTTTAAATACACAAATCCTAAAAAAGCGTATGAAGAAAATATAGAAAATAAATTTGATATAGCTTTTTTAGATATTGAAATGCCTGTATTAACTGGTATTCAACTTGCTAAAAAATTAAAGAAGATTAATCCATTAATAAATATTATATTTGTTACAGCTTATAATAATTATGCTTTAGATGCATATAATATTCATGCCTCAGGATATGTAATGAAGCCTGTCACTGAAAATAAAATTAAAGATCAATTAGAAAGCTTAAGATATACTGAAGATTTAAAACCAAATAGTGATAAATTATTACAAGTTAAATGTTTTGGAAATTTCGAAGTGTTTAAAGATGGTGTTCCATTAAAATTCAAAAGACAAAAATCAAAAGAATTATTTGCTTATTTAGTTGATAGAGAAGGAGCTTCTACAAATATGAACGAGCTTAATGCCGTATTATGGGAAGAAGATAAGAATTCATATTTAAGAAATCTAATTGCAGATATTCAAGATACATTAAAAGAAGTAGACGCTCAAGATGTTTTTGTCAAAAGACATAATGAATGCTTTATAGATATTACAAAAATTGATTGTGATGCATATGAATATAAAAATAATAATCCTGATGCTATCAGAAGCTATAGAGGAGAATATATGATTCAATATTCATGGGCATTATTTAATGATGAAGACGAATATGATGATTAAATGTCACATTTATTGTGGCATTTTTTATATTTGTTGCACTTTTGTTGCAGTTAGTTTGTTATAATGAGGCCAGATTACATGAAATGATGTAATTTCTTTGAATTTCCTTCCCTTAAAAAATACGCTAAGAAGAACCAGTCAGAAATGGCTGGTTTTTTCTTTGTTGCACTTTTGTTGCGGTATGAGTGATAGAATGTTTGTAAGTTAATCGAAGTGTTTTAATTTTATATTAAGGAGGAACTTAATTATGAGCAAATTATTTAGAAAGAAAGTAGTATTCCCAATTATTGCTTTATTTGTTTTTGTTTGTTCGTTAGCATTTATGCTATTATCGACAACAAAGACTTATGCTGAAATGAGTTATAATCAGGTAGATGCTCTTGATGTAGGTTCGATTACATCTGGTACTAAAACATCTGGTGATTTTACATTTAGTCAAGGTACACAAGCTTATACATCACTGCCCGCATTTGATTTTGTTGTTACAGGCAAGGGCGATACGGTTACTATAACTTATAATAATACAAAGCAGTATGATATTAGAAAAGTTAGACTTGGCGTAAGTGTTTCGATAGCTTACAATGCTGACTTTAAAATAACAAAGGGTACTACCAGTACGACTAAAGCTATTACAAACAACAATAATACAGAATTTGATGTAGAGCTTCCAAGTTCTAACGATAAAATAGTTTTTACTTTTATTGCTACTGAAGATTCTCCGTATGCTAGCATAAAAGAAGTCCAATTTTGGGTTCATGAAATAACACTTTTTGAAGATCAGCCACAACAAACAGTAACAATCACTGCAGGTACAGGTATAAAATCAGCATATTTATCAAATACAGAAACAGCTACATCTGGAAGTGTAAGTGGTTCAGGTTTTGATGAAGAATCAACAGTATATGGATTTGTTGAACTAAAAGCTGGATATATTGCTCCGAGTGATTGGACTTTGATATCAGGAACTGCTGATACAGAAGATGCTATTTATAGAGTTGCATCTAGTACCATAAATGGTGCTGCTGTTGATTTTGGCACTTTTAATGCTACTCCTAAAACAAAGACTATTACTCTTGATAGTAATGGTGGAGTTGGTTCTGGAACAATAGATTTAACTTATGATCAAGCTGCTGAAGCTTCAATTACAGAATTTAGTAAAGAATCACAGTATTTCAAATGTTGGAATACTAAAGCTGACGGTACTGGCAATAGTTATCAACCAAGTTTATCTGTTAATAATGTAAATTCATTAATTCTTAGTGATACATCAACACTTTATGCAAAATGGGTTAAAAATATGGTTGGTGATGGATCAGAAACAAATCCATATCAAATTGAATGTGTTGATCATCTTGAAAAATTCCGTGATATTGTTAATGGATTAAATGGTGAAACAAAAAACACTAGTGCATGTGCTGTTCTTACTAGAAACATTGATTTAGAAGGATCAAGTGAAAACCAATGGGCACCTATTGGAATAAATGGGTCAGATAATGCGTATACTGGTACATTCAATGGTGCAGGTTATGTAATAAAAGGATTATATATTTCTTCAACATCTAATTATGCAGGTTTATTTGGATTAGTTTTAGATGGAACAATAGAAAATTTGACAGTTGATGGAATTGTAACATCAACTAAGGCTTATGTTGCAGGTATTGCTGGTGGTGCTCAAAATACCAAATTTATCAATTGTCATAATAAGGCCGATGTAACTGGATATTCTGAAAACGGTGGTATTTGTGGATGGGCAACTAGTGCATCCTTTGAAAAATGTTCTAATACAGGTCATATTACAGCAACTGGTAATGGTGGTGGATGTTCAGGTGGAATAGTTGGTGCATTAGTTGGAGAACCAAGTTTATCAACATTTCCTACTGTAATCAAAGATTGTTATAACACAGGTACTATTTCATATACATATAACCAAGGTGCTAAATTGGGTGGAATAGTTGGTGAAACATGTAATCAAGTTTCTGTTGAAAGATGTCATAGTGTTGGGGAAATTACTGTAGTTGCACTTCAGAACGAATATACAGGCTATATTGTTGGTAAGCATGGTGATTATGAAACATTTAGTAATAATTATTATCTAGGCACTAAGTATAAAGGTGCTGGTCAAACAACTAGTGACACTGAAGGTCAATTTAAAAGCTTAACAGCAGCTGAATTTAAGAATAAAGATAATTTCGCTACATGGGATTTTGAAAATGTATGGTTAATGGAAGATAATTATCCAGTAACATTTGATACTAATCTTTGGATTTTTAATACACATGTTACAAACGAAAACTATTCTGGAAATGGTTGGAGTTATGATAAGGATACTAATACATTAACATTAGAAGGATTTGAATATGTTGATGATGGTGAAGTATATGATAATTTCTTTGGTGAAAATCAACAATTTTCATCTGTTATTAGCTATGAAGGTAGTGATAAACTAGTTATTAATTTGGTTGGTGATAATTCTATAGTTAATACAACTAATGATAGCAACTTAGTTTTAACAGCTATATATAGTGCTGGCCAACTTGAATTAGTTGGTACTGGTTCACTTTATGTATCAGTGATGGGTGAAGGTAAATATTCATATGCTATAGCTTCAGGTTCAACAATAATTATTGATGGACCAACTATTGAAGCAAATGCTGGGGAAGCAATTTATTTTAGTGCAGGCTTATATCTTAATGTAGATGGTTTAGATATTATTAGTGGTTCATTATATGCTTATGGTGAAGAGTGTTCAGATGATGATCTTAGCTATGGTATATGTACTGCTAATGAAAATATTACAATAGGTGAAAATGTAAGAGCTCTTGTTGCTAGTGGATATTCAAATGCAATCTATGGTATTGTAATTAATGCTATAGAAGGTATTGGCTGGACTGATGTTGATGGAACTCAAGGTGAAACTAAAATAGAAATTAGTCCAGATGGTGTAGATAACATTGGTAATTATAAATATATCAGCTTTATAGGAATTACACCTGAGGATGTTATTGGATTTATAAATGATATTGGCAATGTAGAATATACAGATCTATGTAAAGAAAAAATTGATACAGCTCGTGGTGCTTATGATTTCTTAAAGGATGAAGAAAAAGCACAAGTTACTAATTATAATACATTAGTTGAAGCTGAAAATGATTATACTAATGCTGGTTTAGTTATTGGTAAAATTAATAATATTGGTGATGTAGAATATACACCTGAAATTAAAGCATTAATTGATGATGCTCGTGAAGCTTATGATGCTTTAACTCAAAAAGCTAAGAATGCTGTATCAAATTATAATACTTTAACTCAAAAAGAAGCTTATTATAAAACATTAGATGATAATTATAAATCAAGCCAAGTTATAGAATTAATTAAAAATATTGGTACAATTACATATTCTAATGAATCAAAGAAATTGATTGATAATGCTAAAACTGAATATGATAAATTAAGTACTGAAGCTAAAGCTTTAGTAACAAATTATCAAACATTAACACATGATATCGAAGTATATAATCATGTTGATGATGTATATAAGAAGATTGAAGCTGTTAAGGAAGTTAAATATAATGATCAAACTGAAGAAGGCCTTGAGGCTGCAAGAATTGCTTATGACAATTTAACAGATGAAGAAAAAACTTTAGTTATCAATTATGATAAATTAACAACTGATGAAAAAACTTATAGTGGTTTAAGAAATGATCATAGAACACTTGTAGGTTGGATGGTAGCTTTAGGTATTATGGGTGGAATCATCCTAGGTTTAGTTATAGCTTATTTCTTATTATTCTTTGTATTCAATAAGTGGACTCTAGCAAATGGTAATCCTATTAGAGTATTCGTAATTGGTAAAAAGAACGGTAAGGTTAGATTATTAAATATGACATTAATGATTATATATCGTGAAGAAAATGAAGTATTTAATACTAAAGAAGAATTAGTTAAATAGAATTTATGCCCTTTCCTTCGAAATATAAATACACAAAAAATCAGTCACATTGTGGCTGGTTTTTTGGTTTATATCTAAGAATACGAAAAGGGGATGTTCGCTCATCCTCTTTTCATTTTATTCAGCTCTAATTATGGATGATTTATGGTTTTATTAGTTTTGAATTGTATTGTTTATTTTTTATTAAAAATAATGTATAATTATTTAATAAGAGTACTAGGGGGTTTTAATATGAATAAAAAATTAGCATTAGACGTTTCTAAGGCAAAGCAATTTGTAGATGCTAAAGTTTTAAAAGATTTAGAAAAGGAAGTTATAGCTGCACATGAAGTTTTAAGAAGTAAAAAAGGTGCAGGTAATGATTATTTAGGTTGGTTAGATTTACCAGTAGCTTATGATCATGAAGAATTTTTAAGAATTAAGCAAGCTGCTGATAAAATTAAAAAACAATCACAAGTTTTACTTGCAATTGGTATTGGTGGATCATATTTAGGTGCACGTAGTGCAATTGAAATGTTAAAAAAGTATTTTAATAATCCTGGTGTTGAAGTTATATTTGTTGGTAATCAAATATCTTCAACTTATGTAGTTGAATTATTAGATTATTTAAAAGATAAAGATTTTTCTATTAATGTTATATCAAAAAGTGGTACTACAACTGAACCAGCTATCGCATTTAGAATTTTTAAAGAATATCTAGAAAAAAGATATGGTAAGGATGAAGCTAAACATAGAATTTATGCGACAACAGATAAAGCAAGAGGTGCTTTAAAGACTTTATCTGACGCAGAAGGATATGAAGAATTTGTAGTTCCTGATGATGTTGGTGGAAGATTCTCTGTTTTAACTGCAGTTGGTTTATTACCTATCGCTGCGGCTGGTGTTGATATCGATAAGATGATGGAAGGCGCTAAGGATGCTTATTTAGATTATGCTGAAAAAGATATCAATAAGAATGATGGTTTACAATATGCATTAATTAGAAATGCTTTATATCGTTCTGGTAAGAAGATTGAAATGCTTGTTAATTATGAACCTAAATTAAATTATTTCTCTGAATGGTGGAAACAATTATTTGGTGAATCAGAAGGAAAAGATGGTAAAGGTATTTGGATTACATCTGCTTCATTCTCAACTGATTTACACTCATTAGGTCAAATGATTCAACAAGGTGAAAGAACTATTTATGAAACAGTTATTAATGTTGAAACTCCTGAAGAAGATATCAAGATTAATAAAACTGATGATAATTTAGATGGTTTAAATTTCTTAGCTGGAAAATCAATGGATTATGTTAATAAGATGGCTATGAATGGTACATTAATTGCCCATGTTGATGGTGGAGTACCTAATATCAGAGTAACTATACCTAATATTTCAGCTTATACTTATGGATATATGGTTTATTTCTTTGAATTTGCTTGTGGTGTTTCTGCTTATGTTTTAGGTGTAAACCCATTCAATCAACCTGGTGTTGAGTCTTATAAAAAGAATATGTTTGCTTTATTAGGTAAGCCTGGATATGAAGATATGAAGGCTGAACTTGAAGCTAAATTAAAATAAAAAATGCTTATAGGATTAGGCATAATGCCTAGTCCTTTTTTAAGGAGAATGATTATGGATAATTTTAAGAGAATAGCTAGATTTGAAATTGTATCTTTTGATCAATTTAAATCAAGCTTTGATAATTTAAGTGAAGAAGAAATTAAAAAAATGTATGATGATTTAATTCTTCCTAAAAGAGCTACAAAGGGTAGTGCTGGTTATGATTTTTACGCACCATTTGATATTGTATTAAAACCTGGTGAAACAATCAAAATACCAACAGGTATTAGAACATATATGGAAGAAAATTATGTTTTAAAACTATATCCAAGAAGTGGATTAGGATTTAAATATAGATTACAATTAAATAATACTGTAGGTATTATTGATTCTGATTATTATTATTCTGATAATGAAGGTCATATATTTGCTAAAATAACAAATGATTCTAATGAAAATAAAACAGTAGAAATTAAAAAAGGAACTGGCTTTATGCAAGGAATATTTGTTGAATATGGTATTACATTTGATGATGATGTTAAATCTATCAGAAATGGTGGATTTGGTTCTACTACAAAATAAGGAGTTTTATTATGAATATTAAGGTTATAAAGCCAACATTTTTAGAAACTAAATATAATATTTTAGATTTTGGAGCTAGTACTTTAAAGCCTAATAATAGAATATATATTCAAAAAGCAATTGATGAATGTAGTAAGAATGGTGGAGGTATGGTTATTATACCTAATGGTATGTTTTTAACTGGACCTATTAGATTAAAATCAAATGTTAATCTACATTTAGAAAATAATGCTTATTTGAAATTTATTAAGAAAAAAGAAGAATATCCTTTAATATTTACTGAATATGAAGGAAATAGAAAAATTAGATGCATATCACCTATTTCAGCTAATAATCAAGAAAACATAGCTATTACAGGTGAAGGTACTATTGATGGTTCTGGTGAATTATGGAGAGGTATTAAAAAATTTAAATTAACTGAAAAAGAATGGAAATCATTCTTAAAAAAATCAGAATTTGTTTATGAAACAGGAGAAACAAAGATTTGGTGCCCATCTGAAACATATTATAATGGTATGATAAATGGTGAACCTAAATATGATGATCCAAAGGCTTTAGAAAAAGCATCTCTATGCTGGGATATGTATAGACCTGTTTTAGTTGATATTGTTAAATGTGACAAGGTATTACTTGAAGATGCCACATTTATGAATTCTCCAGCTTGGAATCTACATCCAAATTTATGTACTAATGTAACTGTTGATAATGTTAAAGTAAAAAATAAATATTCTGCACAGAATAGTGATGGAATAGATTTAGAGTCATGCCAAAATTGTGAGATTAAGAATTCCACATTTGAGGTTGGTGATGATGGTATTTGTATGAAATCTGGTAAAAATAAAGAAGCTAGAAGTGTAAAAGTACCTACATCTAATGTATGGATTCATGATTGTAAGGTATATAATGCTCATGGTGGATTCGTTATTGGTTCAGAAATGAGTAGAGGTATCAATAATGTACTTATTGAAGATTGTACATTTGTTGGTACTGATGTTGGTATTAGATTTAAAAGTGCGATGGGCCGTGGCGGAGTAGTAGAGGATATAACTATTAAAAATATTTCAATGGCTAATATTATAAACGAAGCCATGATATTTACAATGGGTTATGTATTTACTACTGTTGAAGGTGCTAAAGATAATGATTCAAAATATGATTTAGAAGATATTCCAGAATTCAAAAATATTAATATAGAAAATGTTAATTGTTATGAATGTGGAACAGTTATAGATGTTTTAGGCTTAGAACAAAAGCATATTCATGATATTACAATTAAAGATTCTAGATTTATTAAAGCTGGTGAATCTAAATTTAATTTATGTGATAATATTGTTTTTGAAAATGTTGTTATCAATGATAATTTAATCGAAAAAGAAGTAATAAATAAGTAAACAAAAAAGAGCTAATTAGATTAGCTCTTTTATTGTTTTAATATGCATATTAAAATTAGCAGTCTAATAAACGCCAAATATGCTTGCCTGTAATCATACAAACAAGGTCAATGATCCAGATTAGTAAACCGAAGAAAGGTAAAATTCTAATAATACCAGCAACGATCTTGCCTTCCATTAATCTTGTAATTGCACCGCAAATCCAAGCTGTGAAAGGAATGATTGCTAGAATTAAGCTTACTAATGGGCTAAGTCCAAAATAATCGCTCTTGCTAGATGCCATTTTGGGAATCCTCCTTTTTTTAAGATACTTATATTATATCATTAAAAAATTTTAAATTAAATATATAGAAGCTATAAAAATTCACAATATTTTAAAATTTTGTATAAAAAATAGAAAAGAGTCTAATTTAAAAATTAGGCTCTTTCTTTTCTTGTTAATTTTAAATTACTTAATTAGTCCAATTAAGTATTCATAAGTGCCTGGGAAGCAGTGGAAAATAATTAATACGGCTAATAGTACATAGAATACTAGACGAATTAAGATGTTTCTCTTGATTGTAGCTTCAAATCCAACTATACCAACTAATGCTAATAATAACCATGATTTAGATACAGATAAAATATCAGCGATTGTTGATGGTAAGAAATTGAAGTTTTGATTAATAATAACAAGTACCCATACAACGATTGTGATAAATGCTAAAATTTCTCCTAAAACATCAAATAATTTTTCCAACTTCATTCTAAAATCCTTGCTCATTTTTTATTTTTCCTCCTAGTATATAAATCTAATTTTTATTATATAACATTTTATTTTTATATAAAAGAGAAAAAAATGTAAAAAGAAAAAGCCTAGATTATCTAGACTTAATTCTTTATTATTCAGCTTTTGTATCTTCAGCTTTATCTTCCTTAACTTCAGTGACTTCAGCGTCTACTGCGTCATCCTTAGTTTCAGCTTTTTCTTGTTGATCAGAAACTTTACCATTAATACCAAAGTTTTCGCCACCTGGAACGAATAATTTAACATTACCTTCCATAATGATAAAGATAAAATCAATAATTTCAAGAATGAAACCTGTGAAAGGAATGATGAATAAAATCGCACCAATTAAAGTTGCAGTTTCTTCAGTTTCGATAAATTTGAATAAACGATATAAGAATCCAAAAATCCAACCCCAGATAGGGAAGAATAGAAGAATCTTAACAGCAGTTGTTTGTTCATCTACCCATTTAGTAAATCCCATTTTAATTTCCCCCTTACTAATATACACTGAAATTATACTACAATATGAAATTTATATCAAATATAAAAAATTAATATTAAGTATTGAAATGTAAAAATTATATGATATAATTTAAACGCTTATTATCATTATAAGCAAAGCACATTACTCCGCTGGCAACATGGGATTATTTGGCTAAGAGTCTTGTTAATAAGGAGAAACTATATATGGCAAAGGCAAAAGGACAAGCATTAATTAATGAAATTACTGCTGAATACCTAAAGGACCGTCCAACTTTCAGAGCTGGTGATTCTGTTAAGGTATATGTAAAGATTGTCGAGGGTGAAACTCATCGTATCCAAGTATTTGAAGGTTTAGTTATTAAACGTCAAGGCTCTGGAATTTCTGAGACATTCACTGTAAGAAAGATTTCTTATGGTATCGGTGTTGAACGTACATTCCCTATTCATACACCAAGTATTGACCATATCGAGGTAACTAGAAAAGGTAAAGTACGTAGAGCTAGATTATTCTACATCCGTACATTATCAGCTAAGGCAGCTCGTATTAAGGAACGTCGATAATCAAAGGACCAGATTACTGGTCTTTTTTTCTTTTTATGAAAATAAAAATTTAATTTTATACATTTTAGTTTTGTTTGTATATCGAAAAATGGCTTAATTGAGCCATAAAAACGATTTCATTTTTTAATCAAAAATTATTGAAAACGGAATGAAAATATGTTATAATAAATTGATTTTTAGCGAGGTGACAAGTATGGCAAATACAACAATTTATGATGTTGCTGGTGCGGCAAAGGTTTCACTTGCGACTGTAAGTCGTGTAATGAACAACCCTGAAAAAGTTAATCCTGAAACAAGAGAAAAGGTTTTAAAGGTAATTAAAGATTTAGGATATAGACCAAATGCTATTGCTAGAGGTCTTGCTAGCCGTAAATCAACTACTGTTGGTATTATTATGTCTGATGTATCTAGAGCTGCTGGTGCGCAACTATTAGGTGGTATATTGGATGTTGCTAAGAAGTATGAATATGCTGTTAAATTATTTGAAATGGATGAGGATTCTGATAAGAAAGAAGTAATGCGTCAAGTAGTTGCTGAACAAGTTGATGGTATTTTATTCTTAAATGATGAATTAGATCCAAATGAAATGGGTATGGTTTTAAATCACATTTCTGATGCTCAAATACCAGTAGTATTATGTAATGCTTGTTATGATGAGAAAGATATTCCATCAGTTGCTATAGATTATGAAGAAGCTACATATGATATTACTAAAGAATTATTACAATCAGGTAAAAAGAAAATATATTTAGCATCTACAGTTCACAAATATGCAATCAATTATAAGAAGATTGCTGGTTACACAAAAGCTATGAAAGAAGCTGGTTTAGAGCCATTAGTTTTTAGAACAAGTGGAGATGTATCTATTAATACATTACACTTCCAAGAATTCTTAAAGAATAACAAGGTTGAAGCTATCATAGCTGTTAGAGATTCAATCGCTGTTAATTTTATTAATGTTGCATTCAAGCAAGGATTTAAGGTTCCTGATGATATAGTTGTAGTTGGTTTACAAAATACTAAATATGCACTTTTATCAAGACCAACCTTGACATGCGTAGATACTCCGGTGTATGATATAGGCGCTGTTTCAATGAGATTATTGACTAAGTTTATGACTCATGAGGATGTAACAGACACTAAGGTATTATTACCTTATAAGATTGTTGAAAGAGAATCAACTAAATAAATTCGATGATTAATAATTAGTAGATTGTTTTATATCATTTTAGAGAGTCTATGTTTGGTGGAAATAGA
>ODAI014038232.1_pt1 | contig 20491 bp, 17 predicted proteins | sample 1539321 | NCBI WGS metagenome assembly ODAI01 (sample SAMN02144231, study PRJEB22623) | gut metagenome | biome: sheep rumen | host: Ovis aries | place: New Zealand
AACTGCTTATGCTTATTTACACCCTTTGGAAAAAACAAGAGCCTTTCGACCCTGACAAAGATGGAAAACCACCTGTACACAACGCTTATAAAAGAACGCAAGCTGTTGGTAGTCAGAATACAGAAGGCTCTATTCCTTGCAAATGACTTTGCAAAGATAGCAAAATTATTGAAATCCGCCTGTATTGTGACTGGTTTTACCATGGTCTGCAACAAAAATCGTGGATATAACGTATTGTTTCTAAATGACTACAAAAAAAAATGAAAAAAAAATTTGGTAGATAATATAGTATCTTCGAGGCTGCTAAAAAATCAGTCTTTTATTAAACTAGAGCCTTAACCATTAACATCAATCAAATGCGACCAGCGGGCCAGAGGCACGCGCTCTCAAATAGCCACCTCCTTCATAATTCCAAACGGCTCCCGCCCCTTGCGGTCTTTGCTTGGATAGATTCATATCCCTGCGGGCTTGCCCTCCTCCGCGTCCTTTGCCTCTTGGCGACGAAACGCTTTTTCCTTTGTGTTTTCTTAACGCTGAGGTTTTCTAAAACGCAAAGGAAAAATATGAGATTTTTCCTCGCAGAAGGCAATGAGCGCAAGGGCAATTCACGCTGTGAATTGCAAGGCTGTCGCACAGATGGTCTCTATTGTGGCGTGTCGTCGACACGCTCTTGCGGACGGCATAGTCAACCCCACACTGCGCCTATCGGCTTGTGCGGGGTTATTGAGAGTCAGCCTTTCCAAGGCTGTGATAAATCGAGGAATGCAACCGGCTCCAGCCCCTCTCAACTCTCAACTCTCCATTCTCAACTCTCAACTCTCAACGGCCCCGCCCACCCTTTTAGTTTTTAGTTTTTACCTTTTACTTTATCACAAACTCTCCATTCTCAACTCTCCATTCTCATTGGATTATTAGCCGTTTGACCGTACGGCCTATGGGTGTGTCAATGACAATGTGGTACGAGCCGTTGGCATAGCCGTTGAGGTCCAGCTGGAGGAATTGCCCTTCGGTGCGGCGGCGCAGTATGCAGCGGCCCGAAGGGTCGTAGAGCGCAATGCTTCTCAGCGGGATGGAGGAGGAGATGGCGACATGGCCGGTGGCAGGGTTGGGGAAGAGTTGTGTCTGCTGTTCCACCACAGAACTTATCCACGTAGTGTCGATGGTGCTGGTGTCGATGGTGCTGGTGTCGATGGTGCTGGTGTCGATGATGCTGGTGTCGATGACGTTGGTGTCGACGGTAGAGGTGTCTTGGTTGATTAGGGGAAGGATTTGGGTGCAGTCGCCCCAGTTGCCCCACACGTCGAAGTATTCGTAGCAGAGGCAGCGGGGGCGCACCTGTACGGCGACGGGAGGGGCGATGCCGGCGGCTGCCAGGTCAAGATAGTTGGTGTCCACAAGGGTGTCGAGGAGGTGTGTGGCGTGGTCGGGAGCGGTGTCGCTGATGCTTAGCTGCCATTGGATGTTCAGCGAGTCGCTGTCCCAGCGCAGGAGCGAAGCCCCACCAACGGTGTCGAGGCGTATGTTGTTGACGGCAGGGCAGGAGTCGAGGTAGGTGAAGTCGGTGTCCTGCGAGAGGATGGGGAAAATGTAGGTATAACCGATTTCTGCTGCCCGACAAGGTATCCCCGCGGGCATTGTCCACGACCCTCGATAGCTGGTTAGTACGCTTGTTTCGTAGGTCCAAGTACCGCCACAAGAGCTTCCCGCACGATTCCTTGAACACAGCCGTGCGCGTAGTACGTCCTCCCCATCCTCTACCAGCGTGTCGCTGAAACCAGAGATTCCGATATAGAAAGTGTCGGTGAGAACCAGAGGTTGGTCTTCGAAATAGACCTCATAGAGGGGCTCGATGTATAAGTATCCGTACGAAAGCGAATCACATTTTGGGGGGGTGCTGCGAATGGTCCGGTTATAGATATATCTGTGGGGGGCAGTCGGGTCCCATGGCACTGCCCTAAGTGGCACCTCATCACCCGTTAATCGGCTTTTGTAGATATAGAAATATTCCTGGGCACCAGTCATAGAGTCAGTTATCTCGGGCCAGGTTGATTCACCCATGCCAATCACACAAGCCGCAATGCCAATCACGCGGATGGGGCGGTCGGTGGTGCGTTCGACGAGCACTTCGAATGAGCCGCCCTCCTCGGGAGAAATCATATGAAGGGAGTTAGGCGGCATGTTGTCCACCCAATTGTTGAACCATTGGGGGTGCCACCAAATGGAGTCATGCAGCTGGATGGTGTCTCCCGTGATATGGTATTGGGCGTGGGTCGAAGTCAGGAGCAAAAGGCATAATGCTGCCGAAAGAACTATCTTTTTCATGGATTATTTTATTAAGCAGTCATCAATGAATTTGATACTATCGGTAATTACAGGTATTGTTAGACATTGAGATTTTATTAAAGTACTAATATCACTATTATATGTCTGATTGGCATCTAATGTGTATGTTACGTGGTTCTTGGTGGTTGTTTCTCTGCAAGCGGAATTCTGTCCGCTTACTTTCCGCATGTAGGTCAGCTTGCCTGCGTCGTCGCCAACAATCTGAAACCCACCACCCGTCCATGCTCCCATGCCATGGGCCGAATAGCCGGGCTGGGTGTACAATCCCGAGTTGGAAGACAAGAGTGGTTTATATTCGCATACGGTGGAGGCAGTAGATGAACTGACGGGGTAGTCCATGTCCTGTAGGACAAAGAGGATGTTGTTAAAGGTGTCGTACTGTATTTCGCGCAGTAGCCACGAGGGGGACAAGACAGGCGAAGTGTTTTGCGGCAGCCGGATGCATACCGGGATGTTGATGGGGTTGGTGGCATCCATTATTTTGACGGTGCTGCCTGCTTCCGATGCATCATGGTAGTAGTTGACCAGGGCAAAATCCTCGCCACCAAGGGCGGTGACCAGCACGTCGCCTTCGGTTTTGTTGTCGTTCACTTCAGATATGTCAGAACTGACAGGGCTCTGCGTGAAAGGAAAGGTTGAGTTGAAAGTTTTGATTACGGTAGATCTGTTGCCCTCGTGTCTGCCGACAGCCACGTAGAAGTTGTCGGTCCGGGTTATGTCGGTGAAAACGATGTCGGGATTGGGCGTATAGTAGAAACTGTATTTCCAAGTTGAAAGCAAGCCGTCAATATATGCTGCGCACAGTCCAGTTTGAGAGGTGATGTTGCCTGCGGCATCTCTGATTTCGATTTCGCCCACAATGGGAACGTGGATGCCAGCGGGTTGGGTGTCCACGGTGCGGCCCACTCGGAGAGGTCTTGTCATGCGGACCGAGGCCCCTGTTTCGTCATTAACCCAGTCCAGGGGGGAGATGTAGTAGGGCATACCCCAGCCATAGAGATTAGTGATGTTGAATAGTCCCACAATGCCTTGGGTGTTGCCGTCTTTAGTGTAGGTGCCACAGAAATAGAGGTACCCGGCGAAGATGTCCATGTCGTTTACCGTGATGCCGTCAGGCACAAGGGCTGCAAAGGCGGTGGAACTAAGGGGGTCTTCGTGGACAAAGTATTTGCTGCCGTCATCTGCCTCCACGTATGAAATAGTTATCCCATGCAAAAACTCGCGAATTAACGCTCTGTTGCCAGCCAAATTAGGAGTGTGTCGTGTCTGTTCTATCTGTCCAAGAGCAGGTAGAGACACGAAAAGTACACTTAATGCAAAAAAGATTCTGATTATCTTCATGGGCTAATATGTTTTAGTTTAATAAATTAGATGTTCATAACAATGTTGTGTTGTTGGTTACGACCATGGCGCAAAGATATGAAAAAATATCCAAAGCGCAGATATTTTTTTGAAAAAAGTTCAGGTTGTGGTTCCAACCACCTGATACAGGCCTTGATAGGTCTTCGAGATGGCCGAGGTGCCACTGGGGCGGGGCGGCGGAGGCTTTGGGTGTCCGAAGTGGGGTCCACCTACTGGGTGAAGGCGTACTGCAGGAGGTTTTCGCCCATCTGGAAGGCTTTGGTGCGGACGGTTTGGCTGTCGTTGTGCACGTCGGGGTCTTCCCAACCGTCGCCAAGGTCGCACTCCCAGCTGAAGAAGCACACCAGCCGCCCTTCCCAAATGAGGCCGTAGCCCCGGGGGGGGAGGTTGTCGTGTTCGTGAATCTTGGGCAGCCCGTTGGGGAACTGGTATTTTTGGTGGTAGATAGGATGGGAGAAGGGCAGTTCCACAAAGTCAAGTTCAGGGAAGACCTTTTTCATGGCGGGGATGATGAAGTCTTTGAGACCATAGTTGTCGTCGATGTGCAAGAAACCGCCTGCCAGGAGGTAGTTGCGTAGGTTTTGGGCCTCCTGACTGCTGAAGACCACATTGCCGTGCCCGGTCATGTGCACAAAGGGATAGTTGAACAGTTCGGCACTGCCTACGTCCACCACGGCATAGTCTTTGGCCAAATTCATCTTGGCATCGGCATTGCAAAAAGCGATGAGATTGGTGAGAGAGGTGGGGTTGGCGTACCAGTCGCCCCCTCCACCGTATTTGAGCAGGGCTATCGGGGTTTGGCTCCAAGAGGGGAGGACAGAGGCGGCTAGGAGCAGCAGTATGAGGCATTTGCGTTTCATGGCGAGGGGGCTATTTTTCATTCATAAAGTTGAGGGCTGTGACGGCATAGAGGGCGGCCGTCTCGGTGCGGAGGCGGCTGTTGCCCAGGGTGACGGGAAGAAAACCTTGCGTCAGGGCCGTTTGGATTTCGCGCTCGGAGAAATCTCCTTCGGGGCCTATCAGCACCACGGCATCTTGACCAGGGGTGTAGAGTTGGTGCAGCGAGTGCCGCTCGTTGCCGAAACAGTAGCAGACTAGGCGGCTCTGGTTTTGGATAGGCATGGGGTCGAGGGCTTTCAGGAAGTCTGTCAGTTTCGTAGGTTGGTCGATGATGGGGAGGGTGGCTTTGAGCGATTGTTTCATGGCGCTGAGGGCCAGTTTCTGTAGGCGGTCGGTCTTCTGGTTTTCGCGTTCGGAGTGGTCGCAAATGACGGGCGTGATGCGGTCTACGCCAATTTCGACAGCCTTCTCCACAAACCATTCCAGACGTGCGCTATTCTTGGTAGGCGCTACGGCGATATGCAGGTGGAAGGGACGCTGTTGTGGGTCAGGCTTGCGCTCCAGTATCTCCACTTCGCAGGCACGCTCGTCGGGATTGCAGACTCGAGCACGGCAGAGGGTGCCGTCACCAGAAGTGACCCACACTTCGTCCCCCACCCCCATGCGCAGTACGCGCACGCAGTGTTTCGACTCTTCGGCGTTCAACAGGGCGTAGGGGCCGCTGGTGTCTTCGGTTAGAAAAAGATGCATTGTTGAGTGGTGTTCTTATTCTGTGTTCTGTAATTGGACTATATAACGAGAACTATGAGTTTTTATTGTGACAAATCGGGACTCAGAATCCAGAATTCAATCGTTTTGGGGTTATTAACAATCGTTCAGTAATAAAAAATCGGAAAGTGCGTTATCTATATCAGTGAAAAATACTAATTTTGCATTTTGAAATAATATGTACTTGATATGAAAAGAATCTTTTTGTTTTTCATAGCCCTGACACTTTTTGTTATGCAGGCGCAGGAGTCCCAGGCCCAGGCGCGCCCTAAGAAAACCAAAGTCACCTTCGAGGTTGACTCAATGGGTGTGCAGTTGCTCCGCTACCTCAACGGTAACAGCAAGGCGGAGGAAAAACTGGCCGAAAACCAGGCCTTGGTGGGCAGTTTCGAGACGGTCTTCAATGGCTTGGACGACAAATATCAGCAGCAGGTGGTGGATCTCTACAACGCTGCACGCAAGACGAAGATGGAACCCTCACCCGACTATGTCAATCTAACACGGACCCTGATTGCCTACAGCAACGCTACGGTGTCGGCCACTATCTTTGACGAGTGGCTGAATGCCATGTCGGCCATCTTGCAATTGACCAATAAGAAGAAAGAAATAGTAGGCTTTATCGATTACTCGTCCAACCTCTTGGAGAGCCGCACCCTCTATAAGTCCAAGTCCTCCATTTGGCGCACCCAGGAGGGGGCGAAATTCTCCTTTGAAGTGCTCAAGAACGACATCCGCACCCGCTTCAAGGGCAAGGTGGAGCTGACCTATACTTCCGGCATCGGCAAGAACGCCGACGAGAATACCATTCACAACACCACCGGCGACTACTACTACCTCACTGAGACCTGGGAGGGCCGCGGTGGCCGCCTGACTTGGGAACGCTGCGGGGTGCCTGAGTCGGCCTGCTATGCCGACCTGCAGGACTATTCTGCACCCTCCAAACTGCCCAAGTTCACCGCCGACTCGGTGACCTTCATCAACACCAACTACTTCAAGACTCCCATCAAGGGCACCGTCGAAGAGGCCCTCACCTATAAGACCGACCCTGAGAAATACACCTTCCCCAAATTCCGCTCCTACCAGAAAGACTTCCAGATAAAGGATGTGCTGCCGGGGGTGGACTTTGAGGGCAACTTTATGATGTATGGTGCCCGCTTTGTCACCAACGACGAGAAGAACCCCGCCTCCATGATTTTCTACCGCGAGGGCAAGCGTTTCCTAGTGGTCAGCTCCACCAAGTTCTCTGTGCTGCCCCACATGCTCACCACTGAGCGCGGCTCGGTCAAGATGTACATCGGCGACGACTCCATTTCCAATGCCGGTGTGCTGGTGCGATACACCACCGAGGACCAGCGCGTGAACATGATCAACAGCACCAAGCGCAACTACTATAGCCCCTACAAAGACAGCTATCACCAGCTGGACATCTTCTGCGAGAACATCAACTGGTATATAGCCAAGGACGTGGTCGAGTTCAACATGGTGGCCCAGAACAACACCCAGACCTTCGTCACCTTTGAGTCCAACCGCTTCTATTCCCTGGCCAAGAGCATGGAGGTGCAGGGCATCGACAACGTCAGCCCAGTGGTGCGCATGTATCGCTATATGAAGCAGCATGACATGAAGCAGGACTTCTCGTTGGTCTCGTTCCAAAACTTCCTGCACATGGACGAGGGACAGACCAAACTGATGGTCCACGGCCTCTCCAAACAAGGCCTCGTGGCCTTCGACGAGGGCACCAACCGCATCCATGTCCATGATAAGCTTTTGGGCTTCTACAAAGCCATCGTCAAGCAGCAGGGCCACGACTATGACGCCCTCTCCCTCCAGTCCGAAACCAAGACCAACAACGCCGAGTTGGACCTCAAGACCCTCGACCTGAATGTCCATGGCATTGAGAAATTTGTGGTCAGCGATAGCCAGCTGGTGGTGGTCAAGCCCTACGATGGCGACATCGTGGTCAAGCGCAACCGCGACATCATCTTCTCCGGCTTCATCAATGTGGGTCGTTTCGAGATGAATGTTACCAACGCCACCTTCTTCTACGACGACTTCCGTTTCGACCTGCCGCAGATTGACTCGGTCCGCTTCTATGTGACCAACTTCCAGGACACCAGCAAGCTGCGCATGGTGCGCACACCGCTCTACAATCTCGTGGGCGACATACAGGTGGACAAGCCCGACAACCACTGCGGACTGAAGAAAAACAAAGACTACCCCATCTTCAACAGCGTGCAGCCCAGCTATGTCTACTACGACCGCAAGTTCATTTTCAACGGTGTCTACGACCGCCAGCGGTTCTACTATTCGCTCTACCCCTTCGTCATCAAACAGCTCACCGACTTTAAGACCGACAGCCTGGAGTTTGTCGGCAAACTCACCTCTGCCGGCATATTCCCCGACATAGAGCAGCCCCTCAAGGTGCAGCGCGATTACTCACTGGGCTTCATCCACAAGACTTCGGGCGACGGCTATCCCGCCTATGGCGGCAAGGGCACCTATCGCGACACCATCGCCCTCAGCTATGGCGGCCTGCGCGGCAAGGGCACCCTCGAATATCTCACCTCCACCGCTGTCACCGACAAGTATATCTTCATGCCCGACTCCATGTTGGCCCAGTCCGACACCTTCTATGTCAAACCCGAACAGGACTTCCCCGACGCCCGCATCAGCAGTTCGCTCATCCGCTGGTATCCCTATCAGGACTCCATGACCATTTCGCAGCTCAAGGACGGTCCCCAGTTCCAAATGTATAACGGGGTCACCCAGCTGGCCGGCCGCCTCACTCTCCAGCCCAAGGGGGCCACCGGCTATGGCACCGCCTCGCTCTATGAGGGCAAGCTCTATTCCCGTCGCTTCGAGATGAAGACCCTCGAAATGAACGCAGCCAACACCAATTTCTCCCTCCTCTCCACCAAGTATGGCAACGAGGCCTTCTCGGCACAGAACATGCGCTCGCATGTCGACTATGAAGAGCACACCGGCCAGTTCACCTCCAACGACACCCTCACGCGCACCCTCCTGCCCGCCCTCGGCTATGCCGCCTGGGTGGACCAGTACACCTGGAGTTGGGACCACAAAACCTTGCAGCTCGACAACAGCAAGAGCATGGAGACCCTCGGCACCGAGGCCCTCACCCTGCGCGAGCGCGCCAAGCGGCTCAGTCGCATGCCAGGTGCCCGTTTCGAGAGCACCGACCCCAAGCTCAAGGACATCCGCTTCAACGCTATCAACAGCACCTATCGCTACGACGACCTCGAACTCTCCAATCATAACGTCTATGCCCTCCCCATCGCCGACGCCCTCATCGCGCCGGCAGGCGACTCGCTGCATATCTCCAAGGGTGGCGACATGGCCCTTATCCAAGGCGGCCAGCTCCTCTTCCCGCGCGACAGCGCTTTCCACCTCTTCTACAACTGCGACCTCATAGTCAAAAATGGCCAGCAGTATAGCGGCAAGGGCACCATCGACTACGTCAGTCAGGACGAGAAGAAACAGCCCATCTACATGACCGACATCACCGTCGGCGACCAAGGCTTCAGCGTCGCCAAGGGCGAAATAGCCGCCGATGCCAATTTCACTCTCAACGAGGCCTTTGGCTTCGCCGGCAAGGCGCAGGCCGATGCCCAGCACCAGCACCTCTATTTCGAGGGCGGTGTGCGCCTGCTGCACAAGTGCTCGCCCATCGACCAGCTGGGCCTGCTGGCCTATGCCAACTATCTCGACCCCGCAGACATCCGCGTGGAGGTGCCCGAAACGCCCGTCGACTGGAAGGGCCAGCCCATCAGCGCCTCCCTCCGCATGAGCAACACCGGCCTCAAGCCTGTCTCTGGCTTCCTCACCAAGGACCAGTCCGGCACCAGCCTCATGAGTAGCCACGGCCTTCTTCACTATGATGCTTCCTCCAGCACCTACACCCTCACCTCGCAGGAAAAACTGGACGACCCCGAGTTTGTCGACCGTTTCCTCAAACTCAACACCGACAACTGCGTCATCGAGGGCGAAGGCCCCATCAGTTTCGGCCTGGGTGAGGGCGCTCCCGACGATGCCGCCAAATTGCGCGCCTATGGCACCGTCTACTACGACCCCGAAAACGAGAAGGACTTCCTCATGACCACCGTCCTCGGCGTCACCTTCCCCATCGACGAGGGCCTCCTCACCCAGATGGCCAAGCAGATTGAGGACGACCTCCGCCCCTCGCCTTCCGACCGCGACAACGACCTCCTCAACCGCGCCCTGCTCTTCGACATGGGCGACCCCGACGGCGAGCTGGCCTACCAAACCTATCGCAGTCAGGGCGCTTTCGACAAACTGGAAGGCTTCCTCAACAACACCATCCTTCTCGAAAACCTGCGCTGGGAGTACTCCGCCACCCGCGGCTATGCCGCCAGCGGCACTACTGCCCTCTGCAATGTGGGCAAAACACAGCTCCATGTCAACGTCCGCTATCGCGCCCAGCTCTTCAAGCGCGGCTCCGATATCCACTTCATCCTTTACCTCCAGATTGCCAACGACCACTGGTACTACTTTAACTACGACTATCGCACCCACCACCTCAGCATCTCCAGCAGCGTGGGCGAATGGAACGACCGCATCGTAGGCATCAAGAAGGATAAGCGCACGGGCGACAACTTCAGCTATTCCCTCACCAACTCCCGCAACGAAATTCAGAACTTCCTCTCTGGCTTCACCGGCGAGCCCGTCGATGAGGAGGAAGAGGAACTAGAGGAAGAGTAAGACAGCACGCAAAACGTAACAAATAGTGTACAACGTATGGTTGGCCAACAGCCGTCGTTGTACACTATTTTTTTTAAGTGAACAACCAAAATTAATATGCATATCTTTTAACACGAATTATCATGAATTATCCATTAATTAAATGGTCAATTAGATGGAAATTATATGTAAAGTATATTTGAGCAATTACTTAGTGTGCACACACCCGTATCTCCGTCCCCCTGCCCCCTCCATCCTTTATCCCAAATCGGTCATTAGGGTTTATGGCAGAATAGTATTTGTTCCGATCAGACGGGTCACATCGCTGGCGGAGGCGTAGCGGGCTACGACGAGACAGGGATGTGGCCAAGATGCCGAACGTTACGCAAAGCGAGAGCAGAGGAATCTTGCTTGCTCTGCCGAGTCCAAGTAACGTCATGGAACATAAAGAAATACTGAGAAGTCATAAGGAAACTTCTGGGGACTTCTATAAATCCCCCAGAAGGGGTGAGACTATTAATAACACGGTACAAGCCGAAGGCGCAGTGCCGTGATACTCAGACGTCAGTAAACTGCGTCCCGACGGGACGCGACAATGGAAACAAATAAATAGAACCCACCTTCTATTAATCACCCCATCGGGGTGAGATATGAATAACACCGTACGTAGTGCGGTGATTATCTGAGGCAAACAGATGCGTCCCGATAGGGACGCGACACGTAAACAAATAAATAGAACCCACCATAAACAGACCTGAAAAAGTGAAATAGTTTGAAATGTCGGCCTAATGGCCGATTTGGGGTTCATCCACATCTCGACCACATCACCGACGTTACCCAACCAAACCCCACCCGTTTTTTTAGCGGCTGCAGTGCGTGTTGGATGCTTTAGCGTAGCCCATCGTAACCGAGTGTAACCCATCATAACCAAGCGAAACCATGTGGTTCAGCCCCGCATCCTGTATTGCAATTTGTTGTCCTTCAACATATAACTGTCGGCACTGGCCAATAAGCCGCCAATTCCATCCGTTTTTTCCTAAAAACGGTTGCAAAAAACTCCTTTTTATTACCGTCGAGTTCTTCCCGATCGAAAAAAAACACTTTGGGGAACTTTGTTTTTCAGATGATTGAGTGTTTGGCGGCAAAAAAAATGAAGATTTTTTTGGCTATGTCGAAAAAAGTTAGTACTTTTGCACCCGCTTTCGAGAGAGAAAGCAACCCCTTTTGCCCAGGTGGTGGAATTGGTAGACACGCTACTTTGAGGGGGTAGTCGCCGTAGGGCGGTGCAAGTTCAAGTCTTGTCCTGGGCACAAAAAAACAACAGCAGTGTTGTTTTTTTAATAACAAAAGTTCCGAGAGTCGGAACTCTACCAGATGCCCGGGTGGCGGAATTGGTAGACGCGCACGTTTCAGGTGCGTGTTCCGAAAGGAGTGCAGGTTCAAGTCCTGTTCCGGGCACCAAGAGAATTCTACAAGTAGTTCAAAATGAACGAAATGTAGAATTCTTTTTTTATGTATGTTTCAATTTTGGCCATGTTTTGGCCATATTTTCGGAGAAACACACTTGACTTCTCTCCACGAGCAAAGAACAGGACACCCACAAACCACATGGTCATTTTCATTGTTATGCCGCCATTGAAATGGCTGTTTCGGAACTCTCCAAAGCATCCATTGATAATTCCATATTCTCAATATGCACATCGGCTAATTCCATTGGTGCTTCATTCTTGATGAGGTCAATACACAATTCCTTGATTGAATTCAAAATCATTGTCAAGTCTGATGCCTCTACTATTGGTTGATTCACGCTTCCTACTGTGATACAAGACCCCCAGCTGGTCTTCAAGATGAAATGTCCATCCTTCATTTCAAAAGTCGAGACTGCTCCGCCACCATCAACCACAGTTGCTGCATATCCATTGACGGTTTCCTCAACTTCCGTGATTTTCATAGTCTCAAATCTTCTCAAACGCTCACCCTTATCCCATTTCGCTTTTTTTGTGGTAGCAACAATCCCCCTCATGTTGACCTCCATACCTCCAATCAAAAACGGGAACCACTCGTCGTAGTCAAAAATATCGGCCTTGGGGAACCCTCTACCTGCTTTCTCCATACGACCATAGTAGTAATACAAATTTTCCGGTATGCAATTGTAGCGGTCTCCATCAAGGCTACGGACAGTTTTGCAATTATCCGGTTTTTCCAAGTACACTTCTGCAACTATCTTGTTGAGACGTTCATTGCTGGGGTTGAATTGTTTTCTTCTCACAGAAATGGTGTATCCATCACCCGTGTCAATCGGAATGAGTTCTCTTTCATATCCAAAACCTTGAAAATCTTTGGATATGACACGATTCTTGTTGCCAACCCAAATATCACGGGAACGAAGTCGACCGAAAATCTCGCCTTTAATGGGTTTAATACAAGTGATACCAAGCTCCTGCTGGGTGAAAAACTGCTTAATACTAATGACTGTTTTTTTCATTTCTGATGTTGTTTTATTGTTAATAAATTAATTTTCATTACTTTGATACTTCTCTTTTCTTCATTGCATTTACAATGTTATTCACCTTGGATTTGGAGATTCCCAATTCGGACTCAATCTTACGGCAACTCAAACCCTGCTTGTGCAGATGCCATACCTGATGATAGACCATCTCCTCATCGTCTTCTTTGGGCTTCTTCAGAAGATTCTGCTCTATATCCATGTCACGATACTCGAAGTGCAGACCGCCTTCCTTCACCATCTCTACTACCATTACAGGGTCCTCGTATATCTTCACTCCACTACGAGCTTTCAGTTGCTTGATGTACCGAAGTCCAGTGTCTCCGACCACACGACCAAGAGCGAAAGCGGCGTCGATAAGATTACCAACCTTTGCCGAACCCGCCAAATCGTTAATGGTCATCGGCTTGTTGTCCTTCTTGTTTGTGTGGGCCACCACCAAGATGGTGATACCAAGTTCATCACGAAGCTCACGAAGTGCCTTGATTATGGCCATAGCCTCGTTTGCACTTTGAAGATTGCCCATAAACGAGATGTTGTCGAACACAATCACTTTGCTCTTTTCAGCACTGATAAAGTTCTTTAAGTAAGAGAGGAGCTGCTCCGTAGTGTATTCTACGCCTGTGGGGACCTCTAATATCTTGAGATTGTCAGAGAACTGATGCCCAGAATACCTTCCGGCAAACTGACAATCTGTGTTCTCCAAATCGACATAGGCCACACTCTCACCTCTCGTCAGTTCTGATTCAAACCCATATTCACTCTTGCCTTGTGAGATTGCATCGGCAATTTGGAGGGCGAGCACGGACTTGCCGACATTGGTCGGTGCAAACAGGACCGTTACTTCCCCTTCTACCACAAAACAATCAAAGAGCCGTCTGGGTTTCTGAATCCGGATAGAATCTTCAAGTCGTGTGTTGGCGGTTCTAACCTTGAAGAAGGGAGTGTCATTCCCCGACTTCTCTTCCTTTCTTCTCAGCGTGTAGCGAGGTTTCTCCATATTGGTCATCACGCTGTCATTCATACTGTGCAAATCCATCACACCTTGTGCTTCTTTTGCTTGAATAGATACGTTTCTCATTGTTATGCTGCTTCGTTTTCAATCACTTCTGGGTCGTTCTTCCGATACCAGAGGAACTCACCGGCTTTATGGTCATTCTCTCCACGTACAGCCTTGCCGATTGACTGATGCCCCTTCCCAAGAGCAACCTCGGCCACAGAAGCACTATCCCATTCCTTCACAAAATCTCCGTCGAGGGTGAATTGGAGAATGGGAATGCCCTTTCTTCCGGCTTTCTTTCTAACCGATTGGGCGGTTACGGTGTCCTCATTGTCCGTTGGACGGGACGTGCCACCCTCCAACTCCTTCACATCGACCAAACAAGAACCGCTCGTTTTAAGACAGGGAAGTATTCCACGAGGATTGACGACACGACTGACTTCGGGGTCAGGGAAGTTCTTTCTCCCAATCTCGGTATTGCCCTCTTGTAAGATTTGATTCACTAAACCCTTACCCAACACCTCTTCAATCTTGTAATCAGAAGCCTTGTCTTTTCCCGTCTTGAAATGCTCCTTGTCAATTAGGACGGCATCGCTTACTCCTTCATTCTCCGAAATTGTCTTGGACTCCTTGGAAACCGAGGAGGTCAAGCTGCTTAACAGTTCTTCTCTATCACCGCCTTTCTCGGTGTAGGTCCGAACCAAAGCCATAATGTTTTCCTTAATCTCGTTTCTTTCCTTCTCCTGCTTTCTCTGTTCAAGTAGCAGGTTAGCACTCTCAATGAGTCTCATTAACTCATCGTTGTTCAACTTTTCTAATTCTATTCTATTCATTGTAATAAATTTTTTGGTTACACAATTTCATATTCAAAATTTGCCCAAACAGCATCCTGTCCGGTAAAGAAATCTTTCTGGAAATCCATATAGTTGTACCTGTTGTATCGTTTTTCATATACAAACTGAATCTGGTCGAACATGCTGTTCGAGTCGACGATAGGAAGACTTAAATTCTTCAGACAAACCGCCTTTCCATCAACCAAAACGATACAATGCACCTCGGGTCTACCAGTCTCACAACCAATCTTGTGAGTCATGGAATTCTTAATCACTTTGATGATTTCCTTCTTGTTTTTCACTGCTTCGATAATGAGTTTCTTTGCTCTTGGGTCAAAGTCATTACCAAAGTCTTTCAAACAGCTCATACAAGCAGTGTCAAAAAACTTCTCGATACTCAGTTCTGTTTCATTGTTAAAAATGCTATACTTCTTCATTTTGTTATTGTTTTAATTGTTATTAAATTGATTTACTGATGATTTAATCGTAATATTGGGATTATACTCCATATTTGCTTATATCCATCTGAAGATAGAGTGCCTTCATCACATCTACCACGATGCTGTTTCCGGCTTGTTTGACAATCTGTGTGTCTGAAACCACCTTCTTGAAATCTCTGAATCCCATCAGCTTGATACATTCGTCAGGGGTCAGATGTCTCAAATAGTTCTTGTGGCGGACACCTTTCTCCAAATAGTCTCCGAGGCAAGTCTTCAACTCGATTGGAGCGGGGAAGAGAAAGTTTGTCTTCTCTTTGAAACCCACACAAAACAGGCGGGGTCTGTTCTGTGGAACACCATAGTGTCGAGAGTTCAACACCTGCCAGTGCAGGTCATATCCAGTCTCCTTCTCCAAAGAGGAGCGAATCTTCTCCCAACAGGTGATGCCTTCTCCTTTTACTTCGAGATTCATCATACCGACGACATTCTCAAAGACAAACACCAGGGGTTGGCACTCATTTACGATACGGATGAATGACTTGTACAAATCGCCTCGTGTCGGGTCATCCACACCCATCCTTTTAGTAGAGCAGTTGCTGAAAGCTTGACAGCAGATGCCCGACACGAACAAATCCACATTGTCTTTGTAAGTAGTGGCATCTACTGTTCTGATGTCGTTGTGCCATCTGTCTTCGGTGATGTCGTGATTGGCGAAGTATGACTGTTTTGCATACTTGTCAATGTCTCCGGCAAAGACAATCTCATAATTCAGACCGAGTTGTCGAAGAGCCTCCTCCGGTGCTCCGATTCCAGAACAACTTGTGGCGATTCTAAGGGTTCTTTCAGGGTGGGAGAAGGGTCTCTTCACCCAAGTCCCTGTCCAATCAATGTTTTCTATACTGTTCTGTTTCATATCCTTATTTTTTTATGCAGCGAGTGAATAACTATCTGATGATGCCCATACAATCAGTTTCTTGACCACCTTCTCCCAACCAAGGATGTCGAACTTCTCTTCAATGGACATATTCCAGTCTATCTTCTTCCACCCTTTGTCGTTCTCATCGTAAGCGTTAAGAGAATCCAAGTACGACATCATATATCCATACTCCAAACCTGAATTGAGGATTAGGTTCAGGATAAAAGTCTTGTAGCACTTGGGTTTGTTGAGAAATGGGACTCTCGCTATCTGCTCACGGACGGCAGCGAAAAGTCTCTCATTATATTCAGCAACGATTGGGGCGAAAGCATTGTCCCGACCTTCGCTCATATATCTCTCATAGAATTTTGGAAGTGCAGTCTTTGCTTGTTCGAGAGCCATTTCATAACGTCCGTCTTCCTTGTATCCCTCCATTTTCTCTAGAAACTCTTGGTATGTGTAAAGTCTGTTGCTACCAGAAGTAGCCCGCTCTTTATTCCCTATTTTATTCATATTATTACTTTTTGGAAGGTTATTATTCAGCGAGTTGGTAATTCCATCTAACATTGTAAAGATATTTGAGGAACTTTGGGTTGTAGAGGCGAGGGTTACGAATTTCTTTCATCTCCCATACACCGACCTCACAAAAGAAAGCAACTCGTTTGGAGTTCTCCTTAATTCCAAGATTCTTGTCCCGGAGTTCCCAAAGGAGGGAGAAACACTTCTTCCGAACCAAAGGGGTGGCATACTTGTCAATAAACTCAATGCCCTTGCAGAAGTTCTCTATTGTCTGGAAGTCGTCGTCTTGTTTCATTACCCAAATTGCACCCTCAGGGAATTTGTCATTCTTGATGGTCTCACCATCCATTTTAACAATGTAAAGGTTGTCGCCAATGAGAGACCCCCATTCGGTCATTCTACAACACTTCATTGTCTTGAACTCTATGTTTTTGCCTTGATAAAAAATATTATAGGTATTACCTGTTTGATTTTCTTTTTTTATCATTTCCTTTGATTTGATTTCTTCCATCCATTCTTTTGCTTGGTGAGCCAGAGATATAGTCTCGTCAAGAAACCAACTATTATTATAATCATCCGGCTTAGTGTTCTTGAGATGAACCAATGCATCATAAGTCAATCTATTCATCACATAAGACACATCGTCCAGACAAAAGTCGGGAGCACATATTTTGTCATATATTGAACAAAGTGTTTTATCATCCCAGTTGGTCAGACTTAACACAATCTCACTCAGTTTGTGATATTTGAGGGACCGTTCATTAGCACTATAGGTTGTTATACCATTCATGGTTTCTTTCATTTTATTGCTGATTGCTTCAACTGTACTTTTTTTTGAATAGAAACTTTTGTTATTATCTTTATTCATAATATTAATCCTTTCTTTGTTAGGAGCTCGAGCGTTAGATGAACCTCACACACGAGCCATTGTTAATTACTTTTATTGCTTCTCTGAAAAGTGTCCTTGCCCCCTTGAACAAGGACACTTGACCAAATACCATCTCTCCAATAAGTCAAAGAACTCTGTGTTGTTCGTTTCTGAACTCTCTACTCATCGAAACAATCAAAGGTCTGCAAGTAATTTTCATTTCTCTTTTTTTCTTTTCAGCGGCCTCCTCTTGTCTCTCTCTGTCTTACCAAACAATCAAAGGTCTGCAAGTGATTTTCATATCTCCATTTTTCTTGTCAGTGACCTTCTCTTGTCTCTCTCTGCCATACCAAACAACCAAAGGTTTGCAAGTAATTTTCAATTCTATTTTTTTTGTTAAAGAAGTCTCAAAATCACATATTGAGATATCATACATCCACCTACGTTGGAAAAAATACTTGGAGGGTGATTTCGTAATCCGTTGACTAAGCAATCGTTGTAATTTTATTAGCCTAACAATCTGCTTTTCAAGTGGTCAAAATCAAAAAACAATGAAAAAAAAGTAGTATCTTTGCAAATTAAAATGCTTATATTATGATGAATATAAACCCGACACAAGCAATAAGAAATGTTTGGCTCGTCGAACTGCTTGAAAGCAATCCTGACGGACTAACTCTTCAAGAAATAATTGACGAGTATCATTATAGACCACCTCAATTAGGGAACAATGTCAATCCAACCCAGGTGAGTGAAAGGACAATCCATAATTGGGTGAAGGAGATTGAAGAAATCTTTCACATCAAGATATCGTGTGGAAGAGGAAAGAGGACATACTATATTGAAAATGACGACTATCTGGATAATCCCCTTCTCAATACAGCTCGCCAAGTAAAGGCTGCTAGCGACATCTATGTGTCAGCAGGTAGCCAGCTGCACAAGAAATCTGGAATATCCAGACACGGAGAACTGTTCAACTGCTTTATGCAAGTCGGCAACTCTATGCTCAATGGTGAGTCCATTGCCATCCGTTACGGTAAGAAGCATCCGAAGATTGGTTTCAATGAACCTTGTATCTTCAAGCCGTTCTACATCAAGGTTATTGAGAACGAATGCTACGTAATAGGAGAAATTAGACCTGTCAGCGGACTTTGGAGCGAAAGAATCGAGGTCTATTCATTGGACAGATTATCGTTGTTTGAAGGTGGCGATATTCCTATTGAAAACTACACAATCCCCTACGATTTCACCCCGGAAGACTATTATGACGATGGTTGTATTGGCAAAGGAAGATATAAGGACAAACTAATGGTTGTCTTTCTTGATGCCAATAATGATACCGCCGACTATTTGAGAGAACATCCCATTTCACCAACCCAAACCGAGATAGAGAGCAATCGAACATTCAACAAGAATATCTTTATGGTTGTCATCAAACCAAATGAAGATTTCTTCACTCAAATATTTTCGTTTGGAGAAGAACTGACAATAACAGACCCTGACTTCCTTAAGAGAGAAGGAGAAGATGGTGAAAACAAAAAAATCTTTGGATACAGAAGAAATAACAAAGATTTGATTAGTTATGACTATTACGCCATTAGGTCTCTCAATGATATGAGAAGACGGGGAATAGGAGTGAATAAGCTCCTTCAGTCCAAATATGGCGGATTTACTGATGCTCAATTGATTGCCGAATATCAGCAAGGGAATGAAAGATGTTTCGATGTCTTATACACAAAATACCAAGACAACACTTTACGATATCTACGGAACCTTACTACCGACAAATATAATGCCGAACATCTAAACTCCATCACTTGGGAGAAGGTTTCTGTTTCCTTGCTGGAGGGGAAATACCAAGATTCAGGTAAGTTTGAAAATTGGGTAAAGGTAATTGCAAAGAGAACTTTCTGTGACTGGTATGAAGAGAGGAAGGAAACACTTCCGTCTGCATCATTTGACTATGATGAAAGTGTGTTTGAAGGAGTGGATGAGGGTCCGGAACGTGCTCTTGAGAAAAAAGAAAATACAGAAGTGCTTAAACGTCTTATAGAAGACCTTCACCCTGATTTGAGGAGAGTTCTCGAACTTGACCAAAAAGGATACGCCCACTACGAAATTGCCAAGATAGAAGGAGTGCCTGTGGATGTAATAGAACGGAGATATAAACGTGCTGTTCGTGCCATTCAAGATATGTTGTTTTAGTCTCCGAATTCTACATAACGAAAAAGGGCGATACGGTTTATTTCGTATCACCCTTTTCTGTTCCTGCAACGACCCAATTTTCGGGTTTGATTATTTGCATTATCCGGTTGTATAGTGCCCTATCCACCATCAAATTTCCAATGAGACATTTGTTTTGGGGGTGCAGACGGACATTTCCGACAGCATATTCAAATCCCGTATTGTCATATTCTCGGTTGATATATCTTTGGATATAATCACCCTCTTGGGGATATCTCTTGCCATCCTTATCTATCCAAAATCCATTCTCTATATAACCGCCATCCTTTTTCCATTTCTGCGTGGCGGCAACGTGTATCACATCATCCATAATCTCGCCATCGTTGAAGCCTGCCATAACAGGATACATCAATCCATATCCGACTATCTTCAAATCAGGTTTGGGTTCTAATGATACAGGCTCTTTGAACAATATACATTTGTACTCAATCATTTCAGTTAGTTTGTTTGAGATATTTATGTCTTTTCAGACTTTCATTCTCCATAACGATACCGAAATCAAAGCATTGCATTAATGCTGATTGATTTAGCCTTGTTTAGCTTTCCCTTTGTCCTGTTTATGGACATCGGAACACTACATTCAGAGACTGTGGGATGGAGACTGTCCATCCTGTCCATCCCATCCTTGGACAGGACGTTGGTTCAACCCCAAAACTCTTACACCGTCGGATTCAGTAATGTTTTGTGGAATTCGAAATATTCATCAGACAAATGATATTCCAGTTTTCCATTGCCTCGTAGTTCCATCAGAAGTCTTCCCATAATGTTGGGACCGACGTATTGTTGTCCTTTGGTTTTTACACCCCATCCATTTGGTCTGGATGAGTCTGTGTCCGTCTTTCTGTCTTGCAACTCCACGATGTAGTATCCTTTTGTCTTTTCCAGTTCCTCTCGGAATTTCAGACATTGGTCATACTTCTGTTGGAGACAATACTTCATCACGTCGATTATCCTTTGTCCCCAATCATCACGCCTATGACCGCCCAATTTCTGATAGTGCTTGGCGGTCATCTTGGGAGAAATGGAGTGATATATCGCTGAAACAGATTCCTCGGTGGCGAATTTCATCACCTGAAACAGATGCTCGCTGTTCTTGAAATGGATTCCATTCACGACAAGTGGTGCTGCCGCCATATTGG
>ODAI010059743.1_pt1 | contig 20488 bp, 13 predicted proteins | sample 1539321 | NCBI WGS metagenome assembly ODAI01 (sample SAMN02144231, study PRJEB22623) | gut metagenome | biome: sheep rumen | host: Ovis aries | place: New Zealand
CCATCCCCCGATTCAAGAAAAAAGATTATCAACCTTTTTTCTTGAATTTATCCCCCGATGTCCGTTCGTTTTTCGCTTCGGCTACGTTCCTTGCCTCGCAAAAAACTACTGCCATCCCCCGATTCAAGAAAAAAGATTATTAACCTTTTTTCTTGAATCGTCCCGAAAGCCAGGGTACTTTTTCGACATGGGGAATCAACAGGAAACAGACTCCGAAGAGGATGAAAATGAGAATGGCGTAATCGTCCCAATGCCCGCGAAGGGTGCGCACATTAGCCGAACGAATCATCTTGTAGAGCATGAGGAGGGGATAGTGGGCTACGAAGAACACCATTGAGTGCTCGCCAATGTAGCCAAGCACAGGGATGCGGGGAATGTTCAGACTGAGCAAAATGCCTGAAAGACCACAAAGCACGAGGGTGATGTTGACGATGACGATGTAGGGGTTGCCCTCCCAAATGTTATCTACCATCGTGTAGGAGCCTCCGTAAGTGCCATTGAGGTAGATGAATGCCGCCAACAGAATGCCCGACACACCCAGGGTGATGTTCTCGCCCATCTTTTCGATGGCAAAGTGCCACACGCGCCCTAAATAGAAAAGATAAATGCCGATAAACACATTGTTGAATCCAAACCACATCGGATTATTTTCGGTCCACAGCCAATAGCTCACAAGAGGGAGCAGGAAGATGAACCAGTGTATCTTGAAATTACGCGTCTTGCCCCCTAATTTCACCTTCAAGAGCGGGGGTACTTTCGAGATGAGGTGCGCCACCACGTAAGCCATAAAGAAAGAGAAGAGGAACCAGCAGGGAATGTTGCCATAGAACTGGCTGGACTCCCAAAGGTGACTGAGCCTCACCTGCTTGGAAAGGGCGTTTTCGGGGTCGAAAATGAAGAGGACGAAGAAGAAGTAGAGGATATTGCCAATGGTGCCCCACACCACATAGGGGATGAGGAGCCGCTTCGCTTTGTCTTTCAAATACTCCTTCGTGTTGCCCGACACAGTCTTGTTGAAGTAACCCGCTTTGAAGAAAAAGAAGGACATGAAAAAATAAGTCCACTGCATGACGGGGGTCCACCAGTCTTCGCTGCCAAAGCCACATTGATTGGTGATGTGAAGCATAATCATGCGAATGATGCAGATGCCACACAGGAGGTCGAAGGCGTGATTACGATGTTTCATGTCGGCTATTGTTTTTTAAGTGTTGGAGGAAGTTTTCCTTCCGAAGAGATATTCTTTCAAGACAGGACTCACCCTGAGGATGTTGCTCACCAGCAAGCAGAAAGCAATGACCACCATGGCTATGCTGACGCTTAGGACTACATCGACAAGGAAGTTCGGCTGATGCGCATTGAGCCATTTGCCCATCGACGGAATTTTGGGCATGAGGATGAAATGCAGCAGATAAATGTCGAGCGTGCGAGTGCCTATATATTGCAAACTGCGTCCGACAAGTGTTTGACGAGTGAGGTGGGCAGCATAATGACGGAAACACATCACCACGATGAACATCAGGGTGTACATGGCCAGCGTATGGGGAAGATTGGTCCATTCCCCCCTAAGCAGATGCCACTTGAAGAGGTCGGCGCAACACAGAAAGGAAAGCACCGCCAGAACGGGGAAGAACCACCGCGCCTCGAACAGCCTTTGGGTGCCCTCCCAGTAGCGGTGTACAAGATTGCCCAACAAGAAGAACTGCAGGAACTTGAGTGTCTCGTAGAAGGAACTGTACATCATCCAGTCGCTTTCATACCAATCGCCCAACTCTTTGGGCAGGTAGAGGGTGAGACAGGCCAGCACACTCACCAGCCATAATGCTGCAATGAACAGGTGCTCCACTTTCTTGCCGAAACGTTGGGAAAGGGCCGACACGGTATAGTAAATGAGGAACATCTGCAAAAGCACCCAAGTGAACCAGTAGCCGCCTTTAGTCGGGCTGTGCATACACTTCATGAACCCATCGGCAAAAGGCAATTTCCCCTTCACCACCAAGAAGACACACAAAAAGACAAGAGCAGGGAGGACTTGCACTTTCAGCTTCTTCCAAGTGAGCAACAGAAAGCTTTGGGGAGTCCACTCCCAAGACGCTTTATAGGCCAAGAACCCGCTGACAAAAAAGAACAGGGGCATTCGGAAAAGAACCAGAAAGGGGAGGGATGCCGAAATCTTCTCCGACTCCACAAAGCCAAATTCCGCCACATGGTATGCCACCACCAAAATCATGGTGAAGCCACGCATGGCATCAAGCCATTCTAATCGCTGTTTATGTTCTGTCATGGAGTCGCTGAATGAGTTGATCACTTTTCCCACTCACCAGCTTCCGTGTGAACATGCGTCCGCTGGCCATGAGGGTGTCATAGTCCGTCTCGTCCATCACCTTGATGATGGGGTCGTAAATGATGAAATGAAGGGGGGTCAAGGTGGCCAATCCCGGATAGTCGCCCTGCCAAAGGATGCACCGCTTGGCCCACACGGGATGGTTGAAGGCAATGGTTTGCATCATGGTTTCGGAAGGAGCGAATGAGCTGCTGAAGTAACGGCGAATTTCAGGATGAAGCCGATACGTCTGGTCGATATAAGCCGCCAACTCTCGGGAGATGCACCAGTAGTCGGCTCCTTTGTAAAGGTGCCATTGGGTGCCATCAATCGTCAGCGTGAGCGGTTTCCGTATGCCCAACACCTGCATGGTTTTGCGGTAGAGGATGCTCAGGCGGTCATTGCCCTTCGCGCCCCAAAAGGGGAAATGGAAGTAGGGGCGGTAGCCTTGATACAGTCTTCGTTGCTGACAGAAACTTTCCCCCTCTGTGTCAACACGCACGCCACAAAGCATTTCCTGGTCACGATGTTCCTCCATCCAACGCGTGATGTGGTCATTGCTCCAGAGGGGATAATCCTGCCCCGACAGGAAGAAAAGACGGTCGAACTTGACAGGATGGTTGAGAGCCGCCTCGATGAGGGCTATCTGGAAATCGACCTGCGTAATAGTTCCCCATCGCACCGCAATCCTGTCTTGGAGAAAGTGGATGTTTCCGCCTTGCAAAATGGAAGTGAAAGCACTGAGGGAGGAATGCTTGTCAATGTGGATGAAGAAGTGGGCATCAGGATGCAGTGCCTCCACCAAACGTTTCAGCTGAGGAGGATCGGTAAAAGCAGATATGAGGTAGGCAAACTTCATCATTTCTTCTTTTCTTTCATTGTCAGCCGGTCTTCAATCATGCGCTCCATGTAGGACTGGATAAGCGCCTTCACCTCGCGCTCCATCTGCTTTTCCACCTCACCCGTCTTGCCCAGCAGGTTCTGCTTCATATACCAGTCTTTCTTGTAATCGTAAATGGCTTTGGTTTTGCCGTCCTCCGTAAAGAGCAGCACATAGTTGCCCTTCACATAGTGGTACATGCCATTGTTGTTCGTAATGGCCCAGGTGTCCTCATCTGCCGTGTTGAGCAGGTCTTGCCCAAATGCCACGTAAGGTTTGTCGTAACCCAAATAGTTCAGCACGGTGGGCATGATGTCAATTTGCTGAGCAATGCAATGACGTCGCTGTGCTTTTATCTCACCCGATGGGTCGAAGATGAGGATGGGTACACTGCACACACCCAGCTCCGTCTGATATTTGGGTTCGGTAGTCAAATTGGTGTGGTCGGCTGTCAGCACAAAGATGGTGTTCTCGTACCAAGGCTGCTGCTTAGCCGTTTCGAAAAAGAGGCGCAGTGCATGATCAACATAACGGACACACTTGTGCATGTCGTTGGGGTCGCCAGGCTCATCCTTGTAGATGTCCTTGTAACGTGCTGGCACCTTGTAGGGGTGGTGGGAACTGGCTGTGAAGACTGAGGTGAAGAACGGTTGCCGCATTTCGCTCATCTTCAGTGCATAGAACTGCAGAAACTCCTCGTCCCAAATGGCCCACATGCCATCGAAGTCCTTATCCCCATTGAAACGCTTGTCCTCATTGTATTCAGTTCGGCCAAAATATTTCTGATAGCCAGTCGTTCTGGCAAAGGCTTCAAATCCCATCGACCCGTTCTCCGCCCCATGGAAGAAAGCAGACTCATACCCTACCTTTCCCAGCTCGCCAGCCAATCCACTCACTTCATTCAGCGAGGCAGGAGTGAGGAAGAAGGGTTCGATGAAACGGGGAATGCTGGAAAGGATGGAAGGCATGCCATCGATACTTTTGCGTCCGTTGGCAATAGTCAGGTCGAAGGTGAGCGATTGGGCAATCAACGAATCGGTAAAGGGAGTATAGCCTTTGTATTCGTTGTAAGCTCCTATGTATTCCCTGCCATAACTTTCCATGATGAACACCACCACGTTCTTCTTTCTCTGCACAATACTGTCAGCGGGGGTGTGAATGGGACTATAAATCTTGTCCAGCTCCTCCCTTGGGAAAAACTCCGGATCGGTGAAGACATTCTTGTTGATGGTACGAATCATGGAGAAAGGCGTGTTGAGTACGAGTGCCGCCTCTGCAGGACGGTTGACATACTGATTGGCATTGCTGATGGTGATGGGACGCACTGCCGTAGTGGCTCCCCCACGCATACCTGCCACTGTAATGGGGATGTATAAGCCGAAACAGACTATGTGGATGGCGTAGTAGAGCATCTTGCTTTTGAGCGTTGTCAACTTCAATTCCCCTTTCGGTTTTTGATAGAAAAAGAATAAACCCGCTATGAGCACAATGCCCACCAGCACTAAATACCAATGGCGCAGCAACTCCACGCCAACCACGTCGCCAAGGTTGCCTTCGTTGCTAAACTCTTGAAAGACAGAAGCGGTGGTGCGACGGCCTGTATATTGGAAATAAACAGCATCTGACAAATTGGCTATGACACTCAAGGAGTTCACCAACAGATAAATCCACTTAGCCACCTGCTGCCACCCCTCACGTTCTTTCCAATGCAAGGGAATGAGCATCAGAATGGCATAGAGCACATTCGTATAAAGGATGGCTGAAGTGTCGAACATCCAACAGCCCTTGAAGAGATTCCAAAAGGAGAGGGCATCAAACCCCTCAGAAAGAACCGACCAGTTTTCGCACAAATAAGCCAGCCGGCACAAGGCATAGACCACATACACAAGTGCCAAATTGCATACAAAGGCCAACGGATTGGAAATGTATGACTTCTGCAAACTGACACGTCTTCTTTTAGCACGCTTTTTCATCTTCTGAACCTTCTTATTAAGATTTATTCTTTCTTCTTTTTCTCTTGATATTCTCGAATTCTCTCAGCAAAGGCGGCATCTTTGCTACTTTCGGGGCTGGGGGTGAAGTCAAGCCGCTCAGGGATGTTCTCACCGTAGTCACGCAGCAAGGTGCTGGTTGCAGTTTTCACCACAAAGAGGCTGTCGTAGAGCGTGCCGTCTGTGGCATCATAGGCTGTCAGAAAGAGAGTGTCTCTGTGGGTGTGCACTTTTTGATAATAGCGGCTACCGACACCAAATTTGTCAAATGCGTCACTAAACTGTATATGGTAGCTTTTAGGGGAACAATGGCTCACCGTATAGATGGGAGGTATTGCTTTGCCCTCTGCGTTGTGGTGGGTCATGCGGGCGTATGCATGCTCATGCCCTTGCAAGACGATATCCACACCGTATTGGCGCACCAAATCATCGAACATCCACCGCTGGATGAGGTTGTTGGTTGCACTCTTGATGGAATAGAGTGGATGGTGCAGCACTACGATTTTCCACTTCGCCTTGCTCTGTTCCAACTGTTCCTCAAGCCACTTCCGCTGCGTCCACAGATAAGGAAATTCCCGGTTGCTGTCGAGACAAAAAATCTGCACATCACCTCGCCTCACCGTAAACACTTGATTCTCCCCAATCATCGAATCCAAGAAATAGGAATGAATGAGCGAGAAACGCCGTTCCAGTTTACAAATCACCCCCTTCAAATAGTCATGATTACCCGTCACGGTTAACACTGGCACCGACTGCCCCACGGAATCGAGCCCGGCAAAGCTCTCTTCCCAATAGGCATCGATAGGGCGTTCCGTCAAGTCGCCTCCACACACCAGAAACTCCACGTCGGGGTTACATCTGAAAGCTGCCTTCAGCAAGCTATTCGTCACCCCACCAATGCTGTCCTGAATGTCGCCTACGTAGAGGAATGACACATCTGAATCGTCGGGCACAAGGAATGAATGCCACTTCGACACCTCATCGCCCGTCCAGGCACGATAACGGTAAAAATGCCCTGTTTTCAAGTCGCGCAACCTTGCCACATAATAGGCAGCTTTGCCTCCTCTCGACTCAAACACCTCTCCCGCTGCATCCACCCAACTGGTGCCGCCATCTACATCGTCCACCAGTTCCAAGGCTGCTGGATGCACTTCCTCGCCACACATCCAGCTCACGTTGCGATTCTTCCCATCAGCATCGCCAAAAGTCAGCAACATGCGAGAAGGAGCCTCAGGAGCCTTGTAGGGAAGTTCTTCTGGATTATAGAACCAAACATCCCAACGGTCAATGCACCAAATCACCAACAGACAGCCGATGATGATGAACAGCCACCCTGTAACAATCCGCTTGCGCGAATGTTTTTTACGAGCTTTCATATTTTGTTTCAAGTTCATTGACCTTTTTCTGTTGTGTAAACCCACCAAGCATGACTGGCTGGATGCCATCCGTTACATTAACACACTTGGCTTCCACCCTTTACTGGTTTCTCCACGGTGGTTACACTGATGCTTCCGTCCCAGTTTTCGGCTGAGAGAATCATACCCTCGCTCACCAGCCCGTTCTTAAACTCACGTGGAGCCAAGTTGGCAATGAAGAGCACCTGCTTGCCCACCAACTGTTCGGGTTCGTACCATTGAGCAATGCCACTCACAATGGTGCGCCCCTTAGGAGTGCCATCGTCCAGCTTGAACTTGAGCAATTTCTTCATCTTGGGCACACGTTCACACTCCAGCACAGTGGCCACACGAATGTCCAGCTTCTGGAAATCGTCAAATGAGATGGTCTCCTTCACTGGAGCCACCTCTGCATTGGCAGCCTCGTTGGCTTTGATGGTGGCTTCGAGTTTGTCGGTTTGGAATTTAATGGCCTCGTCCTCAATTTTCGAGAAGAGCAAGCAGGGCTTCCCTAACTGCTTGCCTGCTGGCAGAAGGTCGGTCTTGCCCAGATCTTCCCAGTTCAATTCGTCCATAGCAATCATTTCGCGCAGTTTAGCTGAGGAGAACGGCAAGAAAGGTTCGAAGGCAATGGCCAGATTGGCAGTAAGCTGCAAAGAGATGTAGATGACCGTCTTCACCCGTTCAGGGTCAGTCTTAATCACCTTCCAAGGCTCCTCGTCAGCAATATACTTGTTACCGATACGAGCCAGGTTCATGGCCTCTTTCTGTGCCTCACGGAACTTGGAATTCTCTATAAGAACTTCCACCTTATCTTTTACATCGGCAAACTCAGCTAAGGTCGCCTTGTCAGTTTCAGTCAATTCTCCACACGCTGGCACAATACCATTGTAATATTTCTGTGTGAGTTGCAGCGCACGGTTCACGAAATTCCCATACACCGCCACCAGCTCGTTGTTGCAACGTGCCTGGAAATCAGCCCAAGTGAAGTCGTTGTCCTTCGTCTCTGGCGCATTGGCTGTGAGCACATAGCGCAATTCGTCCTGGCGGTTGGGCAGTTCTTCCAAGTATTCATTGAGCCACACAGCATAGTTTTTCGAGGTGGAAATCTTTTTGCCCTCCAGGTTGAGGAACTCATTGGCTGGCACATTGTCAGCCAGATTGTAGCCGCCATGTGCTTTCAGCATAGCAGGGAAGACAATGCAGTGAAAAACGATATTATCCTTGCCGATGAAATGAACCAGACGGCTCTCGGGGTCTTGCCACCATTTCTGCCAAGTGCCCCACTTTTCAGGCTCTTTCTCACAGAGTTCCTTTGTGTTGCTGATGTAGCCAATGGGGGCATCGAACCACACGTAGAGCACTTTTCCCTCCGCTCCTTCCACAGGGACCGGAATGCCCCAATCCAAGTCGCGAGTCACGGCACGTGGTTTCAAACCACCATCCAACCACGACTTGCACTGTCCATACACATTACTTCTCCACTCCTTATGTTCTTTCAGAATCCATTCTTCCAACCATTCCTGATACTGTTCAAGGGGCAGGTACCAATGTTTCGTAGCCTTCTTCACCAAAGGATTACCATTGATGGCATTCACAGGGTTGATTAGTTCCTCTGGCGAAAGAGTAGCTCCACACTTCTCACACTGGTCGCCGTAGGCTCCTTCAGAATGGCAACGTGGACATTCACCCTTGATGTTGCGGTCTGTCAGGAACTGCTTCGTCTCCTCGTCGTAGAACTGCTCCGTGGTCATCTCCACAAACTTTCCCTTCTCGTAGAGCGTCTTGAAAAAGTCGGCTGCAAACTGATGGTGGGTTTTGCTGGTGGTGCGTGAATAGATGTCGAAGCTGATGCCGAAGTCGGCAAAGGACTTCTTGATGATGCCGTGATAGCGGTCCACCACATCCTGCACAGAGCAACCCTCCTTCTTGGCGCGAATCGTCACGGGCACTCCATGTTCATCGCTACCACACACAAACAGCACCTCACGACCTTTCAGACGCAGGTATCTCACATAAATATCAGCTGGCACATACACACCAGCCAAGTGGCCTATGTGCACAGGACCATTAGCATACGGCAACGCAGCCGTCACCGTGGTTCTCTTAAAGTTCTTCTGTTCCATTCAGTTAGTTTTATACATTTGAGTGCAAAGTTACGGATAAAAAGTGAAACACAAAAGACGAGAGGTGAAAAATCTATATCATGAACTATTGCAAGAATGCAAATTCGATAAATTTACATGAAGAAAAGGCAGGCGAACTGAAAGAGCACCCTAAGGTGGTTACTCTAAGGTTACCTTGCGGTGGTGATAAAAGATACTTATGCTCCTTAACTGCAAGGTAGGAGAAGGTTATTGGGAAGGGAATGTACAAAAAAAGAGAGTCAGCAAGAATGCTGACCCTCTTATGTGAATATTAAGTTTTTTCTTTCGATTAGAAGTTTACGTAAGCACCGAAAGTGATGTTTTTGCCACTTACGCCAAGGTCGAAACCGTTAGTCTTAGTGTTATCATACTTAGCATAAGAGTAAGCAATGCCACCAATGTGTGCAACGAGGCTCACCTTCTCGCTGAGAGCGTAAGAGATACCTGGCTTGATGGCAATCTGCCATGCGTTAGTGCTGGCTTCGTCACCACAAACGTGTCCATGTACGTAAGAGAAACCACCATCAGCAAAGAAAGAGAAATCACCTGCCTTTGCAAAAGTGTAACGAGCGTATGGGTTCAGCATGAAAGCGTTTGCATATTGATAAGTTACAGGTATATCAATACCCATAAGGTCGTTGCCGTTTTCGCCGTGACCAAAGCCAATTGTCAATGCAAGATCAAATTTGTCGCTGAGCTTGTAACCAATTTCGGGAAGGAAAGAGAAATTGTTTGACTTGCCAATCTCAGTACCACTTACGGTAGTTCTTGAGTGATTGTACCCAATTTCACCACCGACCCAAACTTGAGCGTTTGCTGCAAGAGATGCAACTGCTACGAGAGCTGTAAGGATAATCTTTTTCATAACTTTTTTAATTTTAATAAAAAAATTAATTAGTCCTACTCTTTTTATTTTTTTGAAGGATGTCATGAGGTTTTCGGATTCCCCTCATTTTGAAATCCGCTGCAAAGGTAAGACCTTTTTTAATACATCGTATGCTTTTCAGCACGAAAACAAACGTTTAGACTACCAATGCATACAATAAGAACAAACAAAAGCGCTTTAGATGTGATTTTTCGTTAATTTTTGTTCAAAAGGGTCCCACATACCAATTATTCAAGTTGCACCACACACCCCCTTCATAGCCCCTATTCCCTTTTGCACTCAAGAAAAAATGAACAGAAAAGCAAAAAACTACGCGTTCCACATTCCTAACTCCAAAACTTTTTCTTACCTTTGCAATGTTTTTAACATATTTTTATGGGAGACAATAGCGAATATAAGTATTTAACAAAGATAGATTACCCTGTTGACCTGCGCAAGTTGAAAGTGGAGGAATTGCCAGCCGTGTGTGACGAACTTCGCCGTGACATTATAGAGGAATTGTCGATGAACCCAGGACATCTGGCATCAAGCCTCGGCGTGGTGGAACTGACTGTGGCCTTGCACTATGTGTTCAACACTCCATACGACCGTATTGTCTGGGACGTGGGGCATCAAGCCTATGGGCATAAAATCCTGACTGGGCGGCGCGACCTGTTCTGCACCAACCGTAAACTGAATGGATTGAAACCTTTTCCCCACCCCGACGAGAGCGAATACGACACATTCTGCTGCGGACATGCCAGCAACTCCATTTCGGCTGCTTTAGGTATGGCTGTAGCTGCCAAACTAAAAGAAGAAGACCGAAAGGTGGTGGCTGTGATTGGCGACGGTGCCATGAGTGGCGGGCTGGCCTTTGAGGGCCTCAACAACACAGCGAGTACACCCAACGACATGCTCATTGTACTCAACGACAACAACATGTCTATCGACCGCAGCGTGGGAGGCATGGGGCAGTATTTACTGCAACTGACCACCAACTCCACCTATAATAATATAAGGTATAAGCTCTCGCAAAAACTGCTCAAGATGGGCATCTTGAACGAGAAACGTCGCAAGGGGCTCATCCGCTTCAACAACAGCGTGAAATCGGTGCTTACACGGCAAAAGAACATCTTCGAGGGCATGGACATCCGTTACTTCGGTCCTGCCAAAGGAAACGATGTGGTGGAGCTCGTGCGCATTTTGGGCGCCATTAAAGACATGAAAGGTCCCAAACTGCTCCACATTCACACCACCAAAGGCTATGGTTATGCCCCAGCCGAGGAGGATGCCACCATTTGGCATGCACCTGGCAAGTTCGACCCCGACACGGGCGAGCGAATTGTGGTGCATGATGACAAGCCACATCCACCCAAGTTCCAAGACGTGTTTGGAATCACCCTGTTGGAGTTGGCACAAAAGAACCCCAAGATTGTGGGAGTAACGCCCGCTATGCCTACAGGCTGTTCGATGAACATCATGATGAACGCCATGCCCAACAGGGTGTTCGACGTAGGTATTGCCGAAGGCCATGCCGTCACCTTCTCGGGCGGAATGGCCAAAGATGGGCTGATGCCTTTCTGCAACATTTACTCCTCGTTCATGCAACGAGCCTACGACAACATCATCCATGATGCAGCCACCATGCGGCTCGACATGGTGCTCTGCTTGGACCGCGCAGGACTGGTGGGCGAGGACGGCTCCACCCACCACGGAGCCTTCGACATGGCTTTCCTCCGCCCCATTCCCAACCTCACCATTGCTTCACCGCGCAACGAACCCGAACTGCGCAAACTCATGTACACGGCGCAACTGCCAGGCAAAGGCGTGTTTGTCATTCGTTATCCGCGCGGCAGAGGCAACACCATAGATTGGCGATGCGAGTTGGAAGAAATCCCCGTGGGTAAAGGGCAGAAACTGCACGATGGAACCGATGTGGCAGTGCTGAGCATCGGCCCGTTGGGTGTGGAAGCCGAAAAAGCTATCTCCATCGCTGAGCTGAAGTCGCTCAACGATCATCCATCCTCCGAGATGCACTTCGCCCACTACGACATGCGTTTCCTCAAGCCTATTGACGAAGACATCCTTCACGAAGTGGGCAAAAAGTTCAAGAAGGTGGTCACGGTGGAAGATGGCGTTATCTCAGGAGGTCTGGGCAGTGCAGTCTTAGAGTTTTTTGCCGACCACGGATATGACGTAGAGGTGAAGCGCATTGGCATTCCCGACCGCTTTGTGATGCACGGCACCGTGGCCGAACTGCGCAAAGAATGCGGCATGGATCCAGAAGGCATTGCTAAAGTTTTTTGGGAGATGCTTCAAACAGGTGCTAAGCCCCGTGCTTAACGCCTAACAACCATAACTACAGAAAGGAGGAGGTACAGGCATGAAAATCATCATTGCAGGAGCGGGTGCAGTTGGCACTTATCTGGCGCGCATGTTGTCCAACGACAATCAAGACGTAGTGCTAATCGATTCGAAAGAGAAGAATCTGATACGTATCGGCAGCGAGCTTGACATCATGACGCTTTTAAGGCAGCCCACCTCCATTGGCGGCATGAAAGATGCTGAGGTGAGCAAGACCGATCTCTTCATTGCAGTTACCCCTAACGAAAGCGAGAACCTGACTTGCGCCATGCTCGCCAAACAGCTGGGGGCAAAAAAGACGGTGGCACGGGTGGATAATTATGAATACATGAAGCCTGAGAACCAGGAACTGTTCAGAAACATGGGCATCGAGTCGCTCATCTACCCTGAGTTGTTGGCAGCTGAAGACATCGCAGCCTGTGCACGTTACAGTTGGGTGCGGCAGCTTTGGGAGTTCAACAACGGAGAATTGCTTCTGCTGAGCGTGAAGATGCACGATGCCAACCCCATTTATGAAAAAGAAATCAGCAACAAGGACAACCAGCTGGTGGGTCACACACTGAAGGAAATAGGCATGGCTCACCGTCACAACTTTCATGTGGTAGCCATTAAGCGCGAAGGCGAAACCATCAGTCCGAATGGTGATGAGCGTATTCTGCCACGCGACCTCGTATTCTTCATGACCACGAAAGAGAATCTGGCTGAAATCAGACATCTGACAGGAAAGGATGACTACCCTGTGGTGAGGAACAGCCTCATCATAGGAGGTGATAAAATCTCTGTGCGAGCCAGCTGGAAACTGGCTTCCATCCACGAGAGCGTAAAACTCATCGAACCAGATAGTAAGCGGACAGAAGAGCTGCAGTCGTTAGTGTCGCCCAAGACGATGATTTTGGAAGGAGAGGGATACGACATCGATTTGCTGAACGATGAGGGATATGGCAACACAGAAGCTCTCATCGCCCTAACCAACAACGACCAGCAGAACATCTTGGCCTGTGTGGCAGCCCGTCGGCGAGGTATCCGCAAGACGATTGCCCAGGTGGAAAACCTTGACTATTTTGACATGGCCGACGAACTCGACATCGGCACCATCATCAACAAAAAAATGATTGCTGCAAGCCACATCTACCGCTTGCTGCTGAAGGGAGACGTGGACAACGTAAAAATGCTGGCCATCGGTAATGCCGACGTGGCAGAGTTTGTGGTGAAGCCCGGGTCGAAAGTGACCAAGAAACGCGTGATGGAACTGGACCTGCCCTACGGAGTGAACATCGGCGGCATGTCGCGCGAGGGACGTTCGATGCTGGTGAGTGGCCCCACCCAGTTGCAAGCCGGCGACAAAGTGGTGGTGTTCTGCACAGGCAACACCTTGCGCAAACTGGATAAATACTTCAAGTAACAGAAAGAAGATGCCGAACTGGAAACTCATCGCAAAAATCTTAGGATTCCTCCTCTACATCGAGGCGGGACTCATGATGTTGTGCCAAGTGGTTTGTTGGATTTATCATGAAGGCGTACTTGCTTTCGCTCTTCCCATCGGCATCGCCCTTGTCTTAGGAACAACGGGAGTGCTTTTAGGCAGGAATGCAGGTAAGAAAATGGGACGCAAAGACGGCTACATCGTGGTATCGACCGTGTGGATTATTTTCACCCTCATTGGCATGACACCCTTCCTGTTGGACGGACATGTGCCCGACGTGGCAAGTGCTTTCTTCGAAACCATGTCGGGATTCACCAGCACGGGAGCCACCATCATCGACAACCTCGACTCCATGCCTAAAGGCCTGCTCTTTTGGCGCAGCCTCACCCAATGGATTGGAGGCATCGGCATCGTGTTCTTCACCATAGCCATTCTGCCCGCTTTTGGTGTCGGCGAGGTGAAATTGTTTGCAGCTGAATCCACGGGGCCTCTGCATAACAAGGTCCACCCGCGCATCTCCGTAACAGCACGTTGGATAGGGGGCATCTACCTCATGCTCACATTCTTCTGCATCCTTTCGCTCTTCGTTTGCGGCATGCCCTTCTTCGACGCCATCAACTATGCCATGTGCACCACAGCTACAGGTGGTTATGGTACCCACTCTGCGCTGTTGGAAGATGTCTATCACTCCCCCTCCATCGAGTATGTGCTCATCTTCTTCATGTTTGCGTCGGGCATTAACTACACCTTAATTTATTACACCATTCTGAAGGGAAAAATGAAGCGTTTCTTTGGTGACGCTGAACTCAAAGCCTACCTCATCATTGTGTTGGGAGCCTCCCTGATTTGTGCCTTCACACTGGCACTCAGCGATCCTCTGCACGATGTTGAACAAGCCCTGCGCCGCAGCCTCTTCACCGTCATTTCACTCCAGACCACCACAGGGTTGGCCACTGTTGACTACACCCTCTGGCCTGTTCAGCTCATGCCCATATTATTGTTCGTCATGTTTGCAGGAGCCTGCTCCGGCAGCACGAGCGGAGGGTTCAAATGCGTGCGCCTAAGCATCATCTACCGCGTGCTAAAGAACGAATTCACGCGCATTCTCCATCCACGTGCCGTAACCCCCGTCAGGATGAACGGCAGCATTATACCCCACAACATTGTGCAGACCCTCTTAGGCTTCGTAGCCCTCTTTGTCTGCTCCCTCTTCCTTGGAGCCTTCATCTTAGCCCTGAGCGGAGTCTCCCCCAACGACATCCACCCCAACTTCGACTACTACGAAGCCTTTGGCATCGCCATGTCGAGTATCAGCAACGTGGGGCCAGGCATGGGCTACTACGGCCCTGTCCACTCTTGGGCCATTCTCAGTCCTGTGGCCAAATACGTTTGCTCGTTCCTTATGCTCATTGGCCGTCTCGAAATATTCCCCATCATGATTCTCTTCACCCGAAGTTTCTGGAGAAGAGTATAATCGCAAAGCTATATTATTTTTTAATCTTCCATTTTTTTATTTTTTATGAAGAAAAGACTAACTAACTTTTTCACCATCACACTCTGCTTGATGATGATGGCATGTAGCAACCCTAAAGGCTACTACTCGATGGACTACACCGTTTCGTTCGACACCATCGGCCACTATCTGCTTGTTGAACTCAACTACTCGTCCGAACAGGTCGAGTCGGGCGACCTTGTGCTCAACATGCCACGATGGGCACCAGGCTACTACGAAATACTTGACTTCGCCAAGCACCTGACCGATTTCAAAGTGACTGACTCAAAAGGGAATCCCGTTGAATGGGCGAAGGAAGGGCTGAACCATTGGCGCATTCCAAGGCCAGCCGACGGACAACTGCGTGTGAGCTATCGGGTTTATGCCAATCAGCGCGATGTGGCATCAAGCCGTGTGGAAAAAGAGGTGGCATTTGTAGCCCCCTGCGGGGTGTTCATGCATGTTGACGGCGAACAGACTCATCCTGTCAACGTGCGTTTCAATCTCCCTCAAGGATGGCAACATATTTCCACAGGCCTACGCCCCCAGAAAGAGGACAGTTGCCTTTTTAGTGCTCCCGACTTTGATGTACTCTACGACTCACCTTTCCTCTTGGGGAATTTCTACACGAAACAATTTTCGCACGAAGGGCATGACTACGAGTTCGCCCTCGAAACGCCTGACGGAGCTGAAGAGATAGGGTTGGCGGATGACTTCAAGCGCATTGTCAGCGCTGCCACCCAGCTGATGGGCGATGTGCCCTACGACAACTATTGCCTCATCCACATGGGGGAAGGAGGTGGCGGACTGGAGCATCAGAACTCCCAAGCTTGCTACACAGATGGCACCTATCGTTTCGAAACGAGAAAGGCGCATGTCAAGTTCCTGGCTTTCGTGGCACACGAATACTTCCACCTCTACAACGTCAAGTGCATCCGTCCTGCCGAACTGTGGCCCTTAAACTACGACCGCGAAGCCATTACTCCCATGCTGTGGGTGAGCGAGGGGTTGACCTGCTACTATGAGTTTCGCCTACTGCGTAATGCGGGCATAGCCACTCCCGACGAGGCGCTGGAACTACTCTCCACCTACTTCAGCCTCTACGCTCCCTACAAGGGGCAGCACCATCAAAGTCTGCGTCAATGCAGCTATGACATTTGGATGAACTTCATGAACCCCGACGAGAATGGTAAAGACGTACGTATTAACTACTACTTCAAGGGTCCCATCATTGGCTTATTGATGGACATCGACATACGGCGCAAATCGGGTCACAAGCAGTCACTTGACGACGTAATGCGCCTGCTCTACAACCGCTACTACAAAGAGCTGAAGCGCGGATTCACCGAAGAAGAGTTCTGGCAAGCCTGTGCCGAAGTGGCAGGTCAGCCGCTCACAGAAGTTCGTCGCCTTGTTGACACAACCGACGATATTCCTTATGCTTCCTATCTCGACGATGCAGGTCTGCGAGTTGACACCACCGATTGGAGCATTCGTCAAGTGGAGGCTCCCTCAGCCGAGCAGTTGGAGTTTCTGAAGAAAATGAATCTCTAAACGCTAAACTTTATTGAAAATTTGGTGGGGTGGAAAAGATTGGTTAACTTTGCAAATGAAAAGAAATGCGCAGTGTGGAAAACTAAAACAACCAATCAATTCACATACCAATCAACTAAAAAACTAAACAACTAAACCAACTATGGCTGATTTATCTAATTTTTCTCTCGAAGGTAAGAATGCCTGGATTACAGGTGCTTCTTACGGAATTGGTTTCAACATCGCCAAGGCTTTCGTGAAAGCAGGCGTGAAGAACATCGTGTTTAACGACATCAACGAGGCTGCACTCCAGCGCGGACTGGACAACTACAAGGAGGCTGGCATTACCAACGTGAAGGGATACGTGTGTGACGTAACCGACGAGGTGGCCATTAAGCAGCTGGTAGAGACCATCCATAAGGAAGTGGGGCAGATTGACATTCTGGTGAACAACGCTGGCATCATCAAGCGCATCCCCATGCACGAAATGAAGCGCGCCGAATTCCAGCAGGTCATCGACATCGACCTCGTGGCTCCTTTCATCTGTGCCAGTGCCGTGTTGCCTGAGATGATGGAGCGCAAAGAAGGTAAGATTATCAACATCTGCTCCATGATGAGCGAACTGGGACGCGAAACAGTTTCTGCCTACGCAGCCGCCAAAGGTGGCTTGAAGATGCTTACTCGCAACATCTGCTCTGAGTATGGCGAGTACAACATCCAGTGCAACGGCATTGGCCCCGGCTACATTGCCACTCCTCAGACGGCTCCGCTCCGCGAACGTCAGCCCGACGGCTCTCGCCATCCCTTCGACTCGTTCATTTGCGCCAAGACTCCAGCAGGCCGCTGGCTCGACCCTTCCGAACTGGGTGGCCCCGCTGTGTTCCTCGCCTCTCATGCTTCTGATGCCGTGAACGGCCACGTCCTCTACGTAGATGGCGGCATCCTGGCTTATATTGGCAAACAGCCGAAATAGGAACGAAACTGACACAAAGTGGGGGGAGTGAACGTTTTTCACTCCCCCCACTTTGTGTCTATCCCTCTCAATGGTTGAAACTGGGCAATTCCAGCCACTTGAGATAGCAGAAGTCCTGACGATGAGGTAGGTTTTTGTTCTTGGGATACATGCGGACAGCACTCTTGTACTGACCGAACTGCTTTGGTATTAGCTCTGCCTCAAACGTGTAGTTATTGCCTTCATGACCCGTCATCTGCAGCGGTTCAACAGAGAACACATGCTCTTCACCGTCGGCATTGACAGAGACGTTCACCTTTTCCAGCCCAACAGCATCGTTGAGTCCCTGCTCGTTAATCACATATTTCAGACGGTAATTTTGACCCGCTTCACATCCTGCAGCAGGGAAGTCCCACTCGGCACTCACCACGCTGATGGCATCCCAACGCTCGGCAACCGCCTCCTTCCACTGAGCAAGTTCCTTGGCCAAACGGTAATTGTCCTTTGAGAGTTGCTTGAAGCGTTTGGCCTCTTTCTCGTAGAACTTCGAATAGTAGTCATCCAGTTGACGTTTCATCGTGAAGTGAGGCGCAATCTGGGCGATAGAGTTCTTAATCACTTTACACCACCCTGTTGAAATGCCTTGTTCGTTCTTGTCATAGTAGAGCGGCACAATCTCGTTCTCCAACAAGCTGTAGATGGTTGCGGCATCCAGCTGATCCTGATAGCCCTGATTCTGGTAGGTGCGCTTCTCAGTGAGCGCCCATCCTGCACCTTCGCGGTAGCCTTCCAGCCACCAGCCATCCTTCACGCTGAAGTTCACCACACCGTTCATTTCGGCTTTCTCGCCCGAAGTGCCAGAAGCCTCCAGCGGACGTGTAGGCGTATTCATCCAGATGTCAACGCCCGACACAAGACGGCGAGCCAACAAGTAGTCGTAGTCCTCGATGAAAACAACTTTGCCCTGAAACTCATCGCGCTGCGAAATCTCATAAATCTTCTTGATGAGATCCTGGCCTGCACCGTCAGCCGGGTGTGCCTTGCCGGCAAACAGGAACACGACGGGGCGTTCAGGGTTGTTCACAATGCGACTCAAGCGACCAAGGTCGGTGAACAGCAAATGGGCACGCTTGTAGGTGGCAAATCGGCGGCAGAAACCGATGATGAGTGCGTTGGGATTGAAATGCTCAGCCAATTTAGTGATGCGCGAAGGGTCATTCTGGTTCTTCAGCCATGTTGCACGATATTGCCTGTCGATATAGAAAACCAGATTCTTCTTCATGGTCAGGCGCATCTTCCAGAGTTCTTCGTCCGGGCAGTCATAAATACCTTTCCATTTTTCCTCGTTCGACTGGTCGGCCATGAACGTGGGGTCCAGATACTTTTCGTAGATATTTCTCAGCCATCCAGCTGCCACCCAGGTGGGGAAATGCACACCGTTGGTGACATAGCCCACATGGTTCTCTTCGGGATAATAGCCTGCCCAAATGTTTGCAAACATTTTCTGGGAAACCCAACCATGCAGTTTGGACACACCATTCACCTCCTGGCAAGTGTTGCAGGCAAAAGTGCTCATGCAGAATTTCTCCTCCTTATTGTCAGGGTTGATGCGTCCCATGCCAATAAATTCATCCCACGAAATGCCGAGCTTCTTGGGATAGCCTCCCATGTATTTGCCAAACAACCCCTCGTCAAAGTAATCATGACCAGCAGGTACGGGTGTGTGAACCGTGTAAAGCGAGGAGGCACGTACCAGTTCCAGAGCCTGGTTGAAGTTCAGCCCTTCCTCTTCAATATAGTCGCACAGACGTTGCAGGTTGCACAGGGCAGCATGCCCCTCGTTGCAGTGGTAGATATCTTTCTTTATGCCCAACCGTTTGAGCAGTAACATTCCGCCAATACCAAGCAGGATTTCCTGCTTCAGTCGGTTTTCCCAGTCACCGCCATAGAGGGCATGCGTGATAGGCTTGTCATACTCAGAGTTCATTTCGTTGTCGGTATCGAGCAAATAGAGTTTCACACGCCCCACGTTCACACGCCAAACGCAAGCATGTACGTGATAGTTGTTATAGGGCACGGCAATGACCAGCGGGTTACCATTCTCATCAAGTTGGCGCTCAATGGGCAGACTCCCGAAGTTCTGAGCCTCGTAGTTGGCAATCTGCTGCCCCTCTATCGACAGGCTCTGTGTAAAGTAACCAAAGCGATAGAGGAAGCCAATGGCGCACATATCCACATTGGAGTCAGAGGCCTCTTTCACGTAGTCGCCAGCCAGCATCCCCAAACCGCCGCTGTAAATCTTCAAAGCAGAATGAATGCCATACTCCATGCAGAAGTAGGCCACTGACGGACGGCTTGCGTCGGGCTTCACATCCATATATTTGCGGAATTTAGCATAGAGATCCTTGATGCGCTTCATCAATGCCTTGTCCTTCATGATTTCCTCTTTGCGGGCGTAGGTCAATCGCTCCAACAACATGACAGGATTGTGACGCACATCATGGTAAATCCCTGCGTCGAGGTCGCGGAACAAGTCACGTGCTTCGTAGTTCCACACCCACCACATGTTGTGGGCAATTTCGTTTAAACACTTCAAATCCTCAGGAAGAGAAGCCTTCACTGTCAGCACCTTCCACTGAGGGGCATTTGCGTAATCTGCTTTTATCTTCATAGTCTATTGGGGGAATTAAATAAATCATTACTCTGTGCAAAGTAAAGAAAAAATCTGGAAACATCCACATTTTATAACAAAAAAAGTTATTCCCTTATGCCAATCTTTCCATAAAAGACAGAAAATGCATCTTTTACACAAAAAAACATGCCAGCAACCTCTGTGTATATTTTTACGGATACTATTTACTATTGAGCCCACTTGAAAAAGTGGTGTTTAAAATTGTTTCAAAATAATCTCTGATTTATGCCGATTTCTGGAATATTTTTCGTACCTTTACATCATCAATCAGACAGAAAGACGATGTTCAAGAAGACAGACCCGAATCCCCAGCTGGACATGTTCACTGCTCCCGTGATGCAGCTGGGCAGCCGTGCCTCCAAGAAGTATTCCGACCCAAACGCATGGCACAATCAGTTCCATAGCCTCGTGACTACGAAGATAGACGAGGATACA
>ODAI013399226.1_pt1 | contig 20485 bp, 14 predicted proteins | sample 1539321 | NCBI WGS metagenome assembly ODAI01 (sample SAMN02144231, study PRJEB22623) | gut metagenome | biome: sheep rumen | host: Ovis aries | place: New Zealand
CGGGCATGAACGGCGGAGCGGTAGGTGCCAGCATGGTAAGCGTGGCCACCGCAAAGTGCGCGCTTCCCTGGAGCGTGGCGTTCGGGCGGGCCATCATGTGCAACATACTGGGGTGCCTTGCGGTCTGGATGGGATTTGCCGGGCGCACCGTGGTGGACAAGTTCCTCTGCGCCGCGCTTCCGGTGACGGCTTTTGTGGCCTGCGGTTTCGAGCACTGTGTGGCCAACATGTTCTTCATCCCCATGGGTATGGTGATGGCTGCGGCTGGTGTGGCACCTGAGGGCGTGGACCTTGGTGCGTTGGGCGTGTCCGGCATGCTCTCCAACCTGTCGGCGGCAACGCTCGGCAACATCGTGGGCGGGGCCATAGTCTTTGCGGGCATCTACTGGTTGGCGTACAAGAAGGGCGAATGAGATGTACGGACTCAAGACCGAGGCCTGCTTTGACAGCGCCCACTTTCTCACGGACTACTACGGCAAGTGCGAGAACCTGCACGGACACCGCTGGCGCATGGTGGTCTACCTGCAGCAGGACGAGCTGCAGCAGGAAGGCACCATGAAGGACATGGTGCTCGACTTTGGGGTGTTCAAGCGTGCCGTGCGCGAGGTGGCAGACTCCATCGACCACACGTTTCTTGTGGAGGAGGGGTCGCTCAAGCCCACGACCATGGCGGCCCTCGAGGACGAGGGCTTCTCGCTCACGGTCTTCCCGTTTCGCACCACGGCCGAGAACCTTGCCAAGTGGTTCTTCGGGCAGATCGAGGAGCGCGGCCTGCCCGTGTCGCAGGTCGACTGCTACGAGACGCCCAACAACTGCGCGATCTATCGACCGTGAGCCAAAAGACCACCGCGGAGGGGGAATCGTCCCATTCCGCGGTAGCATAGTGCAAGCGCGGATGTGAATACATACAAGAAGCGAGGAGACGATCATGTCTTACGTCGTGCCCTTCAAGGTGCCTGAGCTCTCATACGAGGAGTCGCTGCGACAGTTGCATGCCACGCTCAAGTTCGGCATCGTGCCGCTGCTCGAGACGGTGGAGGACATGCTGACGGAGTGCGGGGACCCCGACCTGTGCTACGACTGCGTGCAGGTGGCAGGGACCAACGGCAAGACGTCCACCTCGCGCTACACCGCGGCCATCCTCGCCGGCGAGGGTCTGCGTACGGCGCTCTACACCAGTCCCGAGCTCGTGAGCTACACCGAGCGGATGGAGATCGACGGGGCACCGGTCTCCAAAGAGGACTTTGCCTATGGGCTCTCCGCCGCGCTGGAGGCAGGGCGTCGCGTGAACGAGCGACGCGCGGCGGTAGGGGAGCGGCCCTACGACGTGACGGAGTTCGACCTGCTGACGGTTGCGGCGCATGTGATCTACGCACGCGCGGGCATCGATGTGGCCGTGCTTGAGGTGGGCATGGGCGGCAGGTGGGATGCGACGTCGGCGACCAAGAGCATCAAGGCAGTCGCGGTGACAGGTGTGGGCCTCGACCACACGCATATCCTAGGAGACACCTTGGAGGCGATCTCGGGCGAGAAGGCGGCCGTCATCAAGGCTGGGCGCTCGTGCGTGCTGGGAGTGGGCACGGCTACGCCCGATTCCGTGGAGGACGTGTTCCTCGGCCAGTGCACGGCCGAGGGCGTGACGCCGGTGCTGCTGCGTCCCGTGCACATGGAGGACGCCGCAGGCGAGATGCACCCCGGCACCCCTCGCGTGCATGATGACCTTCCCCAGGCGTCGTTTGTGGTCACACGGCGCCCAACCCGCATCGGAGGCTCCCTTGAGCTGACCGTGACGACCCCGCACGCGTGCTACGAAGGCATGGCGGCGCCGAAGCCCGCCTACCAGGCGGCCAACATCGCCTGCGCCGTGGCGCTGAGCGAAAACTACCTGGGCCGAGCGCTCAACCGCACGAGCCTCGCCGAATCGGTGATGCGCTGTCCGACGCCTGGTCGCTTCGACGTGGTCCGGTGCGACCCAGTGGCGGTGATTGACGCCTGCCACAACCCGCAGTCGGTTGAGACCTTCCTTACTGCGGTACGCGCCATCGCGCCGCGCGTGGAGGATCGTCCCGCGCTGCTTGCCGCTGTCCTGGCCGACAAGGATGTGGCGGGCATAGCCGAGCTGCTGGCGCCGGAGTTCCCCTGCGTGCACGTGACACAGACATCGTCGCCGCGCGCGCTGCACGCCGCCGAGCTGGCGCAGATCTTCGAGTCCAAGGGAGCCACAGTCGTGGGGACCTACCCCTCCGTGGAAGAGGCCCTGGAAGCGTTGCGGGGGATTTCATATGTAGCATGTGGTTCCATTACGTTGGCAGGTGAGGTTGCCGGTCTGATGCGCGGGCACTTCTGATACAATCTTGACGTTCATGGCTCCCATACGGCGATCTGGTCGCCGTTACTGGATACAAAGGAGTGCGATCGTATGCGCGAGCTTCTCGACCAGCTCATGACACCTGAGGTCCGCATGGTGCTGTACCTCATGGTTGCCTGCATCGTGATGGTGTACATCCTGTCCATCGTTTACGTCATCCGCGACGCCCAGCGCCGCGGTGCCGAGCCGTGGTGGGTCTGGGCCATTATCTCGGTGATTCCCGTGGTGGGCATCCTCGCCTACGTGATCCTGCGTCCGAGCTCTTACCTCGTGGACCGCGAGGAGCAGGACCTGGACATCGCGCTTCGCGAGCACCAGCTCTCGCACTATGGCATCTGCCCCAAGTGCGGCGCTCCCATCGACCGCGACTTCGTGGTGTGCCCCATCTGCAACACGCAGGTGCGCAACGTCTGCCCCACGTGCCATCGTCCCCTCAACGCCGACTGGAAGGTCTGCCCGTACTGCAGGACCCGTATCCAGTAGCTTGGGTCTGACAAAGATCGATGAGAAAGGCGCCTGCGAGGCGCCTTTTCTTTTGCCTTTGCCTAAAGACGAGGGGCGGGTCTGGTGTCACGCTCCCAACGTTCCTCGTTCCAGTCAATTGAGTCCGGGAAAGCCCGCCTGTCGCAACGCCTCGAAGAGGACGATCGCCACGGCGTTCGAGAGGTTGAGGGAGGTGATCTGCCCCGCGCGACGGTCGACGTAGTTTCCGCAGATGTCTCGCTCGAGCTGCGGATGGGCGGTGTCGAAGTCTCTGTGCCAGCTGCGGGCGTTGCCGAGTGCGTCGTCACCGCGCATGGGGATGCGCTCACAGAGCCCGGGATGGGCGTCGAGAAGGTGTGCGTCGAGGCCCGCGCTCTCCTTGCCAAACACGAGCCAGTCCCCGTCGGCATAGGTGGCATCGGCATACGTGTGGCCACCGGCCTTGGTCAGGAAGTGGATGGGGGAGTGCGTGGTGGCTTCCGCACTGTTGTCTCCTGCTCCTGCAGCATCGCGCGCGAGGCCATCCATCACGATGGGGTGTCGCTCGATGAAGATCTCCCAAGAGGGATATGTCCGCAGGTCGAGGCTCTGCCAGTAGGCGAGGCCGGCGCGTTGCACCGCCTGGTCGGATAGCTCGAATCCGAGCGGCCCCACCAGATGCAGGCGCGCACCTGCGAGTACGCAGGTGCGTCCGATGTTGCCGGTGTTGGCGGGGATTTCGGGCTCTACGAGCACCACGTTGAGCATTGCTACTTCTCCTGTACGTCCTTGCCCGTCATGTGCTCTATGCGCAGCTCCAGCATGTGGACGCGTGCGCCATTGCGGGCGATGTCGTCCTCGATGTCGACCTCGGGCGGGAAGTACTTCTCGGCAAGGGCACGAAGGGCATCATGCTTGTAGGTCTCGTCATCGACCCTCGCGACGCGGCCGAAACTGATGACCGACTTCACGTAGTACCACCACTCACCCTCGTTGCGACGGCCCTCATCCATCACAACGAAGCTCGCCTTGTCGTGCGCGGCTATGGCGTCGACCTTGTGGCCGGTGAGGGCGCTGTGGAAGTAGATCGCGCCGTGCTCGCCAACCTCGGGCAGATAGACGAAGTTGAGAGGTACGCCGTAGGGATAGTCGTCGTCTCCCAGAACCGACAGAACCCCGCGTCGCGCGGATGCGAGTATCTGCCTGCATTCGTCTTCCGGCAGCTGCTGCTTGAATCGTCTCATGGGTCTGAACATGGCATGGCTCCATTCTCGTCGCGGACGCGTCCCATAGTACGACAAAAGCGGCGGCGAAGGGCGAGCGCTGGTCAGACCTTGGTCAGGCTCCCATCACGGGCATGACCATGAAACGCGTGGTGGAGCCGAGGCAGATGAGGTCGGTCGCAGCGATTTCCACCGGGGCGCTCGGCTCCGGCTCGACGGAGACCTCGCTTCCCGTCGTGCCGGATATGACGGTGGTCCCATTGGTGGAATGGAGGTCCTGGATGTACCAGCGGCCGTTGGCACGCCAGGCGAGCGCGTGACTTCGCGAGACGTCCTCGTCGACGTCGGACACGATATGGCGCGCGGTGGGCAAAAGACCGATCTCGGTCCCCTCCGGACTCATCACGTGCATCTTGGAGCCAGCCTTGATGTGGCCGTCCACCACGCGCACGAGTCCCAGCAGGACATCGGCGGGTGCGACTCCAGGCATTGACGAGGTGTTGATGACGGTCTGCGCGGTGTGGAAGTCGGCACCGAGGACGTTGGTCGCATAGTCCACCACCATGATGGAAGCGGTCTGCGGGTTGCCCGTGCAGCCGACGACTACAAAGAGCATGAGATACAGCAACAGGCGATCTTCCTCGCTGGGCAGATCCGCGTGCCTGATATAGGCGCACATGTTGCGATAGAGGGACTCGTCGACGTTGCATGCCTGCAGGCCTTGGGTCATGCGCGTGAAGGCATCTCCCACGAGGTCCTCTGCGAGCAGCTGACGGGCCTGCTCCTCACTGCCACCAAAGCGCATGGTGGCCATCTTGCGCAGCGAAGTGCGAAGTATCTGCGGGCAACTCACGGCAAAGCTGTTGAAGAGGCCGATGGGGATATCTCCGGGATTGGTGTGGACGATGCGGCGGGAGAGCTGGGAGCTCTCGTCGATGCGATCCTTGAGCGTGCGACCGTCGAAGGTCAGCGATGCGTTGAGGAGCGTGGTTGCCGCGTCGCGGTTGCTGATGCCGTACTCCTTGAGCTTGGCGTACATCACCACGCTGGGCGTACCGATGCGTTCCATGACCTCTCCTTTCGAATGGCGCCGACTGATGCGAATCGCGTCCGTGCCACGCGGCGTGTCGTCGCAGGATGCCTGTCGGCCTCGCGCAACGGTACGGCACTCACTGCACAACGCTAGTATCGCAAAGTGCGATGCCATTCCCACGTGCAAAAGTTGCGCAGGTTTCTTCGGAGCGCCGGGGATGGTCGACTCGGCTTCGCAGCACACGCGACTCATTTGGGCATATACCGATGATTGCGGAATAACGAGCACATAAACGATACTATGGAAGCAACTATGGATTGCCGGGGGGAATGCGCGCATGGATTCTCTGAGATATGGCCGCGACCGTTGCGCGGCCTTGCGTTTGGCGTGGGCTCTGCTCGTGGCCATTGCGATCTTGCTGATGGGGTCCCAGGTGGCATACGCCGAACCGAAGGTCTCCGATGACGGCGTCGACTACGGCTGGTTGTATCGCAAGGGGGACCAGCTCTTGGACATCGAGACCGACGAGGTCTGCTACTCCTATGCGAACGGGAGTTGGTATATCCCGCAGGACCTGGAGAACGTTGCCTTCTCTGAAAAGATATTCTCATTCGCATATTCGGACGGCACCTTGGTGCTACGGAATGGCTCGCAGGTCGATCTTGACGTCATACTGCGCAACCCCCACTCTGGCAAGCATATCTACCAGGGAAAAGTGGGCGATCTCACAAGAGAAGGTGTCAGCCCGCGACTGCACTTCCTCAAGTACTATGCGCATTCGGGCAGGTATACCGCTCGTGACATCACACACCTCATCATCGATGACGATACGGTGGCGTGTTGGGGCAAGGACACTCCATATCCCGAGCGTCTCGACGGCCTGCTGGAGGGATGCTCCAACCTGCTGGATATCAGGGGGCTCTCCAACATTCCCACGGACCGCGTGGTGAGCATGGCGCGCATGTTCTCTGGCTGCTCCCAGCTCGAGGAGCTCGACATGAGCGGCTTCGACACATCCGCCTGCACCGACTTCGCCGGGATGTTCGACGGCTGCCTCTCGCTGACGACGCTGGTATTGGGTGACGGCTGGACGCAGGAGGCGGCACGGCTGGCGCACGGCTTGCCAGAGGATGGTCTCCCGGACGTGAACGAGCCCAACGGGGAAGGCGAAGGACCGGCCGCCGCCGAGACAAGGGGTGGGGAGGTGCCATCCGAACAGGAGGGACAGCCCGGCGAGGCGGGACCCGCCGAAGGTGCGGGCCAAGCATCCGGAAACGAAGGCGCCGAGAGCGGAGAAGCCGACAACGGAGGTGACACCAGCTCCAAGGACGAGGTGGTGCCCTCGGAAACGCCGGACCAGAACGCGTCGGACGGCCAGGCCGAAGCGCCTGAGTCTGGGGAGTCAGCGGCTCAGACGAGTGACGATGGGGCCTCTCAGCCGAGTGAGTATGTGCCGCAGGCGTCTGACACCTCTTCCGAGTCTGGTGAGGTGGGGGCTGCCACTACTCCCGCGAGCGCAAACGTCGTAGGGGGTGCCTCGCTGCGCAATGGCGCAAGCCAGGCAGGAGCCATGCGGCAGGCGACGCTCTCGGATGGCTGGGGAAACGCCTACGTGAACGGCAATAAGCTGGTCATCGATGGCGACGTGGACGGCGATAAGCTGGACCTGGAAGACGAGTATGCCGACGTCGACGAGGAGCGACAAAATCTCGACCTCGAATCGGGGGACGAATCCGGTGAGCCCTCGGAGCCAACCGCCTCGGAAGCGGGGCTCGCCACGTTTCCTGTGGATATGTACGGTACGCATGATGGCAAGACCGTTCTCTATCAAGCGGGCGAGGTCATACCAGATGGCGCGGGCACGTATGTGGTCGCTGATCGTACGCACATCAAGTACGCCGTCATTCGCCTCAGCGCGAGCGGCACTGCCGGTGACGCAGTCCCGAGCGGAACGCTCACCTGCGAGTACACCGGTGAAGCCGTCGAGCCTGCCCTCATGGTCTTTGATGACGGGAACGAGCTCGTGAGTGGGACCGACTACACGTTCGAGTACGTCGACAATATCGAGACGGGCACAGCCTCGGTCATGGTCATGGGCAAGGGCGCCTACTACGGATGCACGACGGTCACGTTCGAGATAGCCGACACGGGGGCCTATGCCTTCCTCTACGCCGACGGCAGGCTCTACCTCAAGGCCGGACACGAACTCCCTAGCAATACGATTATATCCTCGTCTGCCAAGCTGAAATCCTCGATGCGCTGGTTCGACTCATCCACCGAGGGTCCGGGATCGACCGTGCCCTGGGCCTCCTATGCGCCCCAGGTCAAGAGCGTAACCTTCGATCCGTCATTCAAGACGTTCAAGCCCACGTCTGCCAAGGCGTGGTTCTCGGGCTGCACGAGCCTCACGACCATCTCCGGTTGGGAGAATCTCGACGCTTCGTGCCTGACCAGCATGGAGTCCATGTTCGCCGGCTGCACGTCGCTCACGGACCTCAGCATGGCGAACGTCACCTCTGCGAAGGTCACGAGCTTCGCGAACTTCGTGAAAGGATGCTCCAAGCTCGAGACGCTCGATCTGGGAACGATCGACGCCTACGGCGCAACCAACATGAAGGACTTCCTCTCCGGCTGCACAAAGCTCAAGCGACTCATCACGGCTAGGGGCTGGCGCAACGCCAAAGTGGCATCGGCGAAGCTGATCATGCCGGTCGAGACATACCAGACCACCCCTGTGTACAAGCTCTACAAACAGGGCGCAGCGGTCCCCAATGGTGCGGGAACCTATCAGTTCCGCGACCTCGCGCTGTCGTTTGCGAAGGTGTCGATGCCTACGTCGACCTACACCTGCACGGGTAAGGCCATTAAGCCCAAGCTGACGGTCACCTTGGGTGGGGTGACCCTGCGTGAGGGCACGGACTATACCATCACCTATGCGAACAACGTCCAGACGGGCAATGCGAAGGCGACCGTGAAGGGCAAGGGCGTCTTCAGCGGGGGCCTAATCGTGCCCTTCAAGATCAAGGCGCGCACCATCAAGGTGGGAGACCGCCTGACGTACACCAACGGCCAAGCGACATATACCTTCGTCGTGACCAAGCCCAACAACAAGGCTGCGACGGCGGAGGCGTCGATCGAGGTCGTCAATATCAAATCGACCAAGCTCGAGGCGCTGGCGCTGCCCTCGCAATGCACCATCGGTGGCGTCAAGGTCTCGCTGACGAGCGTGTCGTCGAAGCTGCGCGGCAGCTTCCGCAACGTCAGGACCGTCATCATCGGTTCGAACGTGACCACCATCGGCGCCTACGCCTTCAAGCGCACGCCCAAGGTTCGTACGGTCGTGCTCAAGACGGCGCGTATCAAGCATATGGGCAAGTGTCTCAAGGGCTCGAAGGTGACGCTCGTTCAGACCAAGGTCAGGCTGTCCAAGACGCGGCAAAGGAACTACAAGTATTGGTTCACGCACTATTCCTTCTGCGGCAAGAGCGGCGTGAGGTATCGCTACATGTAGGGCACGCTCATGCGCGTCTTGTTCTCAGTAGCGAAGGCGCGGCGGCTTGCGGTTGCGATAGGCCGTTCCGCGTGATAGAGGTCCGAGTGAAGGCCGGCCAGCGTGCGAACTGCATGATGGTCGGACTGCGTTCGCACACCGTGACGGGTATGGATGAGGTATGGCGTTGATTGACAGATTGCGGCGGATGGACGGCACGAGCCTCTTGCGGAGTGCGGTGGTGGCCTCTGTCGCGATGCTGGCTGTGGCGCTTATGGTGATGTGGCAGCCGTGGGAACACCGCGGCGGGCGCGTGGGGGCGCGTGACTCGCTCGGGGCCTACAGCTGGGAAGAGCTGTCCGCCATCTCCGAGGAGCTTGCCGAATGCCCCGATGACGTTCGGGCGACTGAGTTGGCCTGCCGATACGGCCTCTGCGCCGACGACGGGACCCTCGCGGGCTCCGACTCGAAGGAGGTCACCCTGCTCGACGGCAGCACCGTGCGCGTGAGAGTCGTGGGCATACGCCACGACGAGAGGAGCGACGGGGGATTGGCTGGCCTGACCTTCGCGTTTGCGGACGCGGTCCATCCCCACGCGATGAATCACGCATTCGAGGGGACCGAGGGGGACGATGCGGACAGTGCAGGCGGCTGGGCGGCAAGCGACATGCGTGCCTGGTTGGATGACACCCTCTGGCAGGAGCTCCCTGTCGACATGCGTGGGCGCATTCTGCGCGTGCAGAAGCGCACGGCTAGTGGCGTTGACGAGGGCGATGAGCTCGACGAGGCGGGAAAGCTCTCCGGATCGGCAGCGGATTGGGTCCGGGAGACCTCAGACCGACTCTGGCTCTTCTCGCTGTCGGAGCTCTGTGGCACCGTCCCCGCGAACGACGCGATGGGCGTGGACCAGACGATGTCTGCGGTCTACGAGGGCGAGGGCGAGCAGTACCAGCTGTTTTCCGAGTACGGGGTCGCTTCGTTCACGCCCAACCGGGCGCTTGCGGACGCGCTTGCTCAGGCTGATGGTCGATCCACCTGGTGGCTGCGCACCAAGACCCTGGAGTTCGGGGATGGGTTCTGGCTGGTGGGTACCGACGGCACGCCGCTCAACGGCCTCGGGGAGGACGCGCGTGTCGTTGAGGACGTTGCATACGCACCCGACGAGCTCTGGGGTCCCGACCACGCGCGCGGCATGCTTGTGGGGTTCTGCCTGTGACGCGTCAGATCTCCGGGGTGCCGATCGCCGTGTCAGTGAGATCGGTGAGGCTTCGCATCTGCCAGCTGCCCTTGCGGTCAACATAGCCATAGCGCATCCCTGCGTCCTCGGCACGGGCGTCGGGGTCGCTCTCATCGAACACGACCACGTCATCGTGAGATGAGGCCTGGGCGGGGGCGAGCCCATCGTGCAGGTCGCCGAGCTTCCAGAAGCGCGGCCCAGCCTCCGAAGGAGACGTTCCGTCCGGCTCGATCAGGTGCCAGAGCTGCGATGACGCGTCCTGCACTGCGGCGAGGCAGCCGGGATTTCCGTCCTCTGTCGCAAAGAAGGCACGCGCGTCGAGGAATGCGGGCGGTAGGGTCCATGTTCCGTTCGCGTCCACGAACCCCCATCTGTCGGACGCTCCGTCGAGGGCAGGCGCACAACCGAATGCAACCCGCCTGAGCTGTGACATGTGCGGCTCGCAGGACCAGGCCCCGCGCTCGTCGACGATTCCCCATTCGCCCTCGAAGTCCTGCGCTGAGGCGTAACCGTCTGGCGAACGCCTGCCAAGCGACGCGAACTGGGGATTGACAAGCTGGCTCCCCGCATCGTCGATGGCACCCCAGGCGAGCGTCGTGGCGTCTTGCACGGCAGCAGCTCCCCCCGAGAAGTCCGACGCATCGCGGAAGCGGGGCGTCATGGCCCATGTCCCAGCTGCGTCGACGTAGCCCCACAGCTTCGAAGTGGGGTCCTGCGCGGCCGCCAGACCCTCGGAGAAGTCCCTCACCTGTGCGAACGAGGGTAGGGTCCTCCAGGTGTAGCCGTCGCTTGCGCTGTTGGGAACCGCGAACCCCCACAGCCGGGAGATGTCGTCGTAGAGTGCGAAGACCCCCTCGCGAAGCGGTCCGCAGGGACGGCTTGACTCTGGCCGGCAGATGATCGTGCCTGTCGAGTCGCAGAGCATCCATCCGCCAAGCGAAGCATCATAGGCCTTAAAGAGGGGGTCACCCTCGTAGGGACCCACGGCGCGCGGATAGCGGCTTTCGTCGAGGGAGGCCGCCTGCGGCGGGAAGAGCCGTCTCGAGACAATCGCAACGGAGAAGGCCGCCGACGCAGCCACGATGCCCCCAGCGAGGAGCCTTCGCCGTGTGAGGGAGCGAGAGGCGTAGCCCGGCTGCCAGAAGCCCTCGCTTGCTGGCTTCGTGCCGCTTAGCGCCGTCGCGACCTTCTGCCCGGGCAGTGCCTTCCAGTTTACGAGGGCCGCCTCGAGCTGTGCCAGCGACGGACGGTCTTCCTGCTGCGGGGAGAGGCCCGTGAGTATGACGGCTGCGAGTGCTCCTGCGTCGGGGTTGCGCGGCTCGAGGGGCCGAGGTGCGGTCTCGGTCTTGATGCGGTAGGGGGAGCGTCCCTCTCTGTCGGACATCTCGTAGGGCTTCTGGCCGGCATAGAGCTCGTAGAGCATGCTGCAAAGGGCATAGACGTCGATGGTCGGCGACTGCCGGTATTTGGCCGGCAGATCGATGTCCGCGGAGAGCATCTCGGGAGGCGCGTAGGCGGGCGTGCCCAGGCGCCAGATGTTCGATCCCATGGTGAAGGACGGACTTCCGTCGCGCTCGTCTGCGAGGGCGGAACTGCCAAAGTCGATGAGACAGAGATCGAACCTGCCGGAGCTCAGCTGCTCATCGGCGGGGCAATCATCCGTGCGGAGCATGACGTTGCGCGGCGAGAGGTCGCGGTGCACGAAGTTGGCGCTCAGCTCGCCGGCACGTCGGAGAAGCCTGATGACCGCAAGACCCAGGTCGGCCACGATGGTTAGGGGAAGCGGCTCGTCAGGGAAGGTTTTGCGTCGCGCTGCGATCGCCTCGCTGAGCGTGACGCCGTCGACCCACTCCATGACGAAGACTGGGTCTCCACCCGCGAGGCCGAATCCGTAGAGCTTGGGGAAGCCGCGTAGGCTCGACAGGGAGAGATGAATGCGGTACTCCTCGTAGAACGCAGCCATATGCCCCGTGGTGACGTAGTCGGGCGTGCCGAGGGCCTGGTTCGCCCCTGAGCTGTCCAGGTGGCGAAGCTCGCGCCGAGCGGGGGTCGATAGACTATTCGAGCCTGAGTCGGAGCCGCGAGTGACACGTAAGCGCTTGAGGGCAAAGGTCTCGCCGAGTGCGTTGGTGCTGCGGCACACGTCCGCACTGCCGCCGCGACGTCGCTCGTCCTCGTAGACGAAAAGCGTCATGAAGCGTCGGATCACCTCGTCCTCAGTGCCTGGCACCACGGCAAATGCGGCGTCGAAGAGCTCGAGGTTGACGATGGTGATGTTGCTGTCGGTGAAGGTTGCCATGCCTGCCATTATGCAGCAATCAGCTGGCGTTCGCAGGCGTCAGTGGTCCGCAGCCTCATCCGACAGGATGCCGTCTGGCAGGTCCGCCTTGAGCGCATCGAAGAGGCGAAGGCACCCGGCAGTGGATGACGGCGATCGGAAGAGGAGCCAGCCTCTCGGACGCTTTGCGCGATGCGGGTGCCATGGGCTACCATCAAGTGCGAGCAACTCGGGTGGGAGGTTCTGTGGCCAGCAAACAGATGGAATTCTTTGCACGGTGTGCGGGCGGATTCGAGCAGGTGCTCGGAGGCGAGCTGCGAGCACTGCGCATGAGGCGCGTGCGTCCCCAGGTGGGTGGCGCGATCTTCTTCGGATCGCTGGCCGATGCTTACAGGGCGTGCCTCTGGCTGCGGTCTGCCACGCGCGTTCAGCTCGTGCTGGCGCGCCCCGCCGCGACCGACGCCGAGACGCTCTACGAGGGGGTGTACGCCCTGCCGTGGGAGGATCTGCTCACGCAGGGGGCCACGATCGCGGTTGACGCCCATGGTGAGAACCCTGAGCTTCGCAACACCAAGTTCGTCGCGCTCAAGGTAAAGGATGCGGTGTGTGACGCGATGCGCGAGCGTTGCGGGGCACGCCCCGACGTAGACCCGCGCGACCCCGACTTTGCCATCGACGTAGCCGTGCACCCAAAGAAGGCCACTATCTACCTCAACCTCTCTGGGGCATCGCTGCACAGGCGTGGCTACCGCGAGGATGGCGTGCAGACCGAAGCTCCGCTCAAGGAGACGCTGGCGGCAGGCGTGCTACTGGCAGCCGGTTGGCCCGAGATCGCGGCGCAAGGCGGCGTGTTGGTAGACCCCATGTGCGGGTCGGGGACCTTCGCTGTCGAGGGCGCCATGATGGCGGCTGGCATCGCGCCGGGCCTGCTCCGCGAGCGGTGGGGATTCGAGGGATGGCGGGGTCATGACCCGCTTCTCTGGGAACGTGTGCGTGATGAGGCGCGAGCGGAGGCAGCCGGACATGCGGATGCCCTCGTGATCGCAGGCGACGTCGACGCCCGTGCGGTGGACATCGCGAGGGCAAATGTCCGACGTGCGGGAGTCGAGCGGTTCGTGCGCCTTCACGTGGACGACGCCGCACGCCTCAGGCGCCACCTGCGGGTGCTGCGCGGTAGGGTGGAGGCTCCTGGGCTTTTGGTGGCCAACCCGCCCTACGGGCAACGCCTGGGCTCCGTCGACGAGCTGCCCCAAGTCAATGCCGCCCTCGCGAAGGCCGTGGGGGCTGTGCCTGAGGGCTGGAAGGTGGCCCTGATCACGCCGGACGGCAGTGTGGACACGGCGCTCGGCCGCGCCGCCGACCAGACCATCTCGTGTCACAACGGACCCCTGCGCACCTGGGTGCGCATCTACGAGGGCGGTGACGCGCAGCAGAGGCGGCAGGAGGTGACCTCGCTCTCGGGCAGGCAGGTGCTGGTGAGCGTGGCCGAGGAGAACAGCGCGCAGTTTGCGGCGCGCCTGCGCAAGGCGGGAAAGGAACGCCTGCGCTGGGCCAAGCGCGCTGGTGTCGGCGGCCTGCGCGTCTACGATGCCGACCTGCCAGACTATGCGCTGACGGTAGACCTCTATCTCGGCAGTGAAGAGTTCGAGGGGCAGCGCTGGGCAGTCGTGGAGGAGCGTCGGAGGCCAGGCAAGGTGGACGAGCAGCGCGCCACGCGTCGCTTTGCCGACGCCGTGGTGCTGGTGGCTGCCGTGTTCGACATCCCACGCGAGCAGGTGATTGCCCGCGCATGGCAAACCGAGCGCGACCGGAGGGGCCGCAGGGGGAGCGACGCCTCACCCGCGCCGCTCGTGATAGCCGAGCATGGCCACACGTTCGCGATCGACCTCAACGGTCGTCCCGACACAGGGCTGCCGCTTGCCCTGCGCGGCGTGCGCGAGCTTGTGGCTCAGCGTGCCCGAGGTGCGCGCGTCGCAAACCTCTTCGCTGTGACAGGGGCTGCGACCGTGTATGCCGCTGCCGGCGATGCGAGGTCGACCGTCTCGGTCGGCGCCTTCGAAGACCGGGTCGAATGGGTGCGCGAGGCCCTTGTGCGCAACGGGCTCAAAGACGGGCGACACCACTTCGCACGCGAGGACACCCGCACGTGGCTCGAGCATGAGGTGCGCGCCAAACATGCCTACGACCTCGTTATATGCGTGCCTCCCTCATGGATGCCGGGCAGGAAGGCGGGGGAGGGTGACTGGGAGCTGCAGCGCGACCACGCACGGCTCCTCCTGGCTGCGGGGAGGCTCCTGGCGCGGGAGGGGACGATCATCTTCGCCTGCGAGGGCCGAGGATTCTCGATCGATCGCGATGCCCTTGCCAAGGGCGGCCTTGTGGTTGAGGACGTGAGTGCGGCGACGCTGCCGCACGACTTCGAGCGCTCGGCGCGCGACTACCACTGCTTCCTTGTGCGTAGGGCCTAGCTGCCGGTCGGTAGGACTGGCAATGCTTGAGCTTGCCCAGTGTCATCAGGGCCGCGTGAGCATCGGCTCCGATTCATCGACGTGCGGAGCTCCCATGTGCCGCAAGGCTACGGCACGAGACCGCTCGCGACCTTCGGCGATCGTCGTCGACCGAGATTCCAGACCGCTACCGGATGAGGGGAAGTGACGCTGTCGCGCCTGCGGGCGGCTCGCCACCAAGCTCGTCGTAGGGAATAACGGCGCCCTCGCCGTAGAGCTCGGCAGCCACCTCCTCGCTCGAACGCTTGCGTGTGCGCTCCCAGTTGCGCAGGAGCGTGTCGCGAGGGACGTAGCGCACCTCCCAAAGCTGTGCGAGGCCGTCGAGCATGCGACGCTCGTCTCGGTCGTCGAGGGAGTGCGAGGCTAAAGCCGCGAGCTCATGGACCACTTGGCTGATGGGGCGTCCATATACCCGTGCGCCCCAGCCCTGCTCGCGCAAGTCGTCCCATGCCCGTCTGACCGCCCCAGCGTCCATGGCGCTCGTGCCCAGCAGCTCACCGACGGCTCTCTTTGCCTCGGGGGAGGAGAAGAGCCCCTTGACCAATGCGGCATATGCGCCGGCGAGATGCAGGGGGAGGGAGTCCGCCATGCGCAGCTCAAGGCGTCCTGTCCAACGCACGTCTGGAAGTACCGTCTCCAGCAGCTGGCGCGTCTCGCGATCGCTCAGGTCGCGCTCCTCCATCACCCGAGCGCACGTGTCCGAGCCTGTGGAGAAGGTGACGCCCTCATCGCTCGTGAAGCAGATGGGGCGGGTCCCCTCGACCCAGTGCCGATAGAGCTCGAAGCCGAATCCCGGCTGGAAGGTGCCCTCAGCAAGTCCCGTGCGCGATGCGTCCATGTCGTGTACCACGAGCGCGCGCAGCATGCGCGGCGTCTGGTAAGGGTCGGAGTCCCTCATCGTGAGGCTGTCATCCGTGGCGAAGGCGATGATGGGGGCGAGCGCCGTAGCCATCCGGTAGTCCTCGACGGCACGGTTCTCGTCGGGGTTGACGGGCAGGCTCAGCTCCGTGGTGGCAGTGCAGCGCATGGCCTCGCGCGCATAGCGTCCCGTGCGCGAGAAGTGGGCGTTGAGAAGCGCATTGCGCGAGAGGGGTACGGGGACGATGTCGGAGGGAGAGCTGGGGTGGGGGTTGCAGCCTCGGGCGAGCAGCTCCAGGTCGAGGCCGAGGGACTTGCAGGCGAGATGGAAGTGCCGGTCGAAGACACGGACGGCATCGAGCAGCATGGAGACGGACGTCGATGGCCCAACCTCCAGGCGTAGCTGCGACCCCATGCCAAGCGTTGCCCTGACCTCGAGAGGAGCCTCTGCGCCTTCTATGCCGAGGATGCCGACGAGGCCGACCATACGGCCATCGACGACCACGCCTTGATAGGTCTGTGCCATCTCGCAAAGGACACGCTCCATGCCCTGGCCGCCCTCGAAGGGCGTCGTTGAGCCGTTGGCGCGATTGATGGAGAAGCGCTCCAGCGCCATCGTCATTCCTGATGTTTGGATGGAATCGCTTTGTCCCGTGCGAGTTCCCGAAAGGATTGATATGAGTGCGTCGCGATTGCGAGCAAGGCGTTCCCGCTGCTCAACGGTCTGAATCCTCGCGTGCTTGGCCATGTTTGGCTCCCTGGGAAGGTGAGTGGTAGCTGCATTTGTTTACAGTATGCCCAACGAGGCGAATCGCTAGAATGTGATGTGGAACACATTCTCTTTGCGATACCGCACGCCGTGGTCGAGGGAGGGGACATGCCCCAGGACAAAGGCAGCACAAACGTGACAAAGAAGGTCCCTACCAAGGTCGGAAAGGGTCTGTCTCGCTCGAAGGGCGGCTCCTCGCAGCAGGGTGGAGATGACAATGCGCAGGCGCGCAAGGGCGCTATATTTCTTGGTGCTGTCGTAGCGCTGTACGTGGTCTATCTTGTGGCCACGGGACAGATGGCCACGCTCATCGAGGCGCTGTCCGGCGTCGATACCACATGGGTCATCGGTGCGGTCATCTGCTACGCGCTCTACTTCATCTTTGGCGTGATGGCCTACGCCATCGCGGTCTACCTCGATCACGACTCTCCGGTCGGCATACGCGACCTCATGAGCGTCGAGGCGTCGGGCGTCTTCTTCGGCAACCTTACGCCCATGATGGCGGGCGCCGTTCCCTCGCAGATCTATCGCCTGACTCGCACCGGGCTTGACGTGGGCGAGGCGAGCGCCACGCAGTTCACGCGATTCATCATGTTCCAGTTGGCCGTCGTGCTCTTCGCGGCGCTCATGCTGATCGCCAAGCTCGGCTTCTTCTTCGAGGCCTACGGCAACATCGTGGTGCTCAACCTCGTCGTCTTCGGCGTGCATCTTGCCGAGTGCATCCTGCTCTTTGTCATCTGCCTTTGCCCCGGCTTCGTGATTCGCGTCGGCAACGGGACCATCGAGTTCCTGTCCGCTCGCGGATGGCTCAAGAACCGCGCCCACTGGGACGAGATGGTCAACGTCCAGGTGATGGAGTTCTCCGAGGCGTTCAAGCGCGCTGCCCAGGACATTCCCTCCATGGTGCTCACCCTGGTCGTGACGATGCTGCAGCTGGCAAGCCTCTACACGATTCCTTGGTTCGTTCTCAATGCCTTCGGAATCAAGGGGGACTTCATCGAGTGTCTGGCTGCGGGATCGATGGTGCAGATGGTCGCATCCGCGGTGCCACTGCCGGGTGGCACGGGCGGTGCCGAGGGCGGCTTCGTGATGTTCTACCAGAACATGTTCGGCAGTGCCACGTCGGCAGGCTTCCTGGTATGGCGCATCGTGACCTTCTTTGGCCCCACCATCCTTGCCGCCCCGCTGCTGGGCCTCTCCACCCGCAATCGCACCGTGAGCATCTACCGCCGCGTGCAGCGGATCAAGAGGCGCCTGATCGGTGCGAAGGGCAAGGGACGCGGACACGGCGGCGGTCGTGGCGGATCGGGCGGCGTCAAGATCAGCGGCAAGGCGGCTGAGGAGAAGGCCGAGCATCACGGCAAGTAGCCGCTTGGCTGACTGGGCGGGCTTTCGGCTTCTGCGTATCACACGACATGTGGTAGGTTCCTGATATAGGGCGCTTCGCGATGGAGCGCCCTATAACGTACGTGCGCAGAGGTTGAGGGGTGACTGGTCTCATGCAGGATACTCAGACACCGACGGAGTTCCTCTTCGAGGAGCTGCGGTCGCAGGCCCACCTCTCCAATCGTGACGCGGCGCTCATCCTGCTGTCCGATCGGCCCATATACTCGGGACGATCCCCGCGCGATCGCATCGGCGAGCGCACGTTCCTCTCTCGCGAGGTCGTGCATGCGCAGCCAAGCAGGATCAACCCCGCCATCTACGCAGACTTCATGCAAAGCTCCCAAACCATCACGTCGCGTGTCGCGAGCAACTACGGTTGGGGCGATGCGGCCTACCGACAGATCGTGGAGCGCTATGCCGGGTCGGCGGGTACGCGGATGGTGATGCTGCTCAATGCCTACGGGCTCGAGGGACGCATCTATGCGAATGCCACGATGCGGATACGCTCCATGCAGCTTGCCAACGAGGGCGACCGTGCCGTGATGGTGATGCTTGCCTTCGTCGCAGCGGGCTGCCTGGCCGACCCGCGTGCGGCTTCCGACCTTGTGGAACGGTTTGCTCGCGAGAAGCTGGCTCGGGAGATCGGGACGGTGGTCTCGGACGTGCGACCGAGGGCGCAACAGACGCTCTTCGAGAACGCCCCCGACCAGCTCGGCCTCGTGAGGGTGGTCAACGGGGCCATCAGGCCGCCCATCTATCTCCTCTCGCAAGGTCCCCAGGGCACGGTCGTGGGATCGCTTCCGACCGAGCGGAGCTGCATCACCGATGTCGAGGTGGACGTGTCGCGCCAGCACCTGATCGTGTGGCACCAGTATCATAAGTGGTGGTGCCAGGGGATGGGCTCGACCAACGGAACCTTCATCGTGCGCGGCGGCACCGAGGAGATCGTCGTCGTGGAGCATCCGAGGTCTGCGCTCGCGAGGCCTTCCAACCCCAAGCCGATAGAGCTCATGGCAGGTGATACGCTGTGCCTGGGCAGGAGGACTCGATTCCGTGTCGTGCAGATGAGCGGCTAGCGTGCTGCCGGAGCGTTTGTCTCGATTGCGATACTTCTTGGATGTTGCGCAACAAGCGGAATCTGACGGTTGCTACTATCAGTGTTGTGAGAGCGAGGTGCCAAGCCGGCGCCTCAGGGTGTACGTAAGCGAGGAGGCATGTCATGAACGACGGCGTCACTTTCATTGAGATCAACTACGACAACGCATGGATCGACAGCTCGCTGCTGCAGCTGCAGGGCTTCTCCTGGCTGTACTCGTGGGGGATGTACCTGTTCCTCGTGGCCACGCTGGGCATCCTCATCTGGATCTTCTTCGACTCCATCAGCAAGCACAAGGACCAGCAGGCACTCGTGCCGCGCATACTGGCCATGGTCGGCTTCTTCATGGTCTTCCCGGCGTTCATCTTCCGTTTCACGGGCAACGCCGACGGCATCCACACGCTGGTCCGCCTGGGTGGCGAGCCGGGTACCCCGTACTATGCAGGCCCCATCAACTGGAACGTCAACTGGCTGGTCAAGGGCTATGGTCCCATGATCGCGATGGTCGCGCTGGCTGGCGTGGTCATGTCCATCATAGCCATGGTCATCTACGCGAGCTCCGTCCAGCGCACGCGCGTAGAGATCGGCGGTATGGGCGGCACGATGTTCGGTGCCAACATGAACAGCCGTATGGACGACATGGAGCGCAAGCTGAGTGAGGTGCAGCGTGCCGCTGCCACTCCCGCGCCCGCCCCTGTTCCGTCTGCGCCGGTGGCCCCTTCGGGCACCGTGGCCGATCGCGGCACCATCATCGACCGCAAGCCGCAGGCTGCGACCATCATCGACCTTCCCAAGTCGGGCGACACCCTGACCGTGCAGACTGGCGGAGGGCGTGGCACCATCTACGACCTGCCCATCGAGGACGTGGTCATCGGCCGCGACTCAAGCAGCTATGTGTCCGTGAGCGACGGCAAGGTCTCAAGCAAGCACCTCAAGCTGATCTATGAGGGCAATGGAGTCTGGAGTGCGCTCGACCTCGGCAGCACCAATGGCACCTATGTCAATGGGCAGCATGTGAGCGGGCAGGTGCGCCTCGCCGACGGCGACTCCATAAAGATCGGCGACACCGTGCTCGTGTATCGCCAGGGTCGGTAAGGAAGGTCCGAAGGTGACGCGAGAGACGTATCGCAAGCCGTTCGTCGCGCTTGCTGCGATCGTGATGGCGCTGGCGTGCAGCATCCTGTCCCTGCTTCCTCGTGTTGCATGGGCGGCCACTCGAGATGACGTGCCGAGCGTCCTGGTGATTGACGCAGGCCTGGGCGACTACGACCTGTGCTGCCTCCATTGGCTCGGCGACGAGGCGGAGCCGATCGCTGATAGCGGACGTACGGCACTTTCATCCTCAGCCTCTCCCACCTGGTGGTCGGATGGCGGCGGTTCGGGAGATGCGCCCGCCACCTTCGTCCTCGGTACGACGACCGGTGGGTCCGTCACCGCCGATGACATCGTTTGGGCTCTCGATCAGATCCGTGCGTCTGGCGCAGAGCCGCGAACCTTCGTGGTGGCGATGGGCATGACGGGACTTCCCCTGCGCCAGTACGCAGAGGACCTTGCCGCCACCACACAGAGCTCCCGTGCCGACCTTGTGGGCATGGCCTTCTGCGGGACGCCGCATGCGGGTCTCAGCGCGATGTCCACCTTTCCCGAGCTCGGGATCTGGGAAAGGGCTGCCGCCACGATAGGCGTGTCCAAGGCGGACCTTGCCCCCGGCAGCTCCTACCTACAACGCCTCGACGCCGGCACGTTCCCGTCGGTGTGCAAGACGCTTCTGGTGTACG
>ODAI013094411.1_pt1 | contig 20482 bp, 17 predicted proteins | sample 1539321 | NCBI WGS metagenome assembly ODAI01 (sample SAMN02144231, study PRJEB22623) | gut metagenome | biome: sheep rumen | host: Ovis aries | place: New Zealand
CCTGGAATTATCCGCTGCAGCTTGCGCTGCTCCCCGCCGTTGATGCGCTTGCCGCCGGCAACCGCGTCATGATCAAGGTTTCCGAAGCGGTTCCCCGGTTCGGAGAGCTCCTTGCCCGGGCCGTGTCCGAATATTTCAAGCCCGAGGAGGTGGCGGTCTTTTACGGCGGCGTCGAGCAGGCCAAGGCCTTCAGCCGCCTGCCCTTTGATGCGCTGATTTACACGGGGGGCGGAGCGGTCGGCCGCGAGGTCATGGCCTCTGCCGCACAGAATCTCGTCCCCGTATTGCTTGAGCTGGGCGGCAAATGCCCGGCCGTCATTGCGCCTGATGCCCGGTTTGAATCCGCGGTGCGCAGCATCCTCTGCGGCAAGCTCCTCAATGCCGGCCAGACCTGCATCGCGCCCGACACGATCTGGGTGACCGAGCGGGCTCTGGACACGTTCATCCGCGTAGCCAGAAAGCAGGCCGCGCGAATCTGCCCGGATCCGTCCGCCTTCACGAGCGTTGTCAACGCCAGGCACTTTGTCCGGCTGGAGACGATCGTGAACGATGCGAAGACGAAGGGCGCCCGCATCGAGCCTTTGTTTGCGAAGGCTCCGGACAGGCACAGCCGCCAGATGGCGCCCGTGCTCGTCATCAATCCGCCCGAAGACGCGCGGATCCTCTCCGAGGAAATCTTCGGCCCGCCGATCCTTGTGCGCACCTATGAGTCGGTCGGAGATGTGATTGAGAAGCTGCAGAAAACCGACCGGGATCCGCTTGCCCTGTACTGGTTTGATACCAATGCAAGGCGCATTAATCGCGTAAAGCAATTGCTGAGCGCCGGCGGCATGACGGTGAACGGAACGCTGGTTCATGCCGCGCAGCCCCAGATGCCCTTTGGCGGCGTGGGCGAGAGCGGCATGGGCGCGTATCACGGCAGAAGCGGCTTTGAGGCAATGAGCCACCGCATGCCGGTGAGCGAATTGTCAAGGCTTGATGCCATGCGGCTCATCGAGGCGCCGTATGGATGGCTCGCCAGCACGATCCTCAAGCTGCTGAGCCGATAGTTGTTTCTGGAACAAGGAAGGGGCAAAAATGGAAGATTTCATCAAACCGGTTGATCCCAAGATTCTTTGGCGCACGCTCAATATTGGCGGAACGGTGCTCGTTTCGAGCGCCGCCGAGGGCAAAAGCGACGTCATGGCTGCGGGCTGGAATTCCGTGGTGGATTTTGACAAGGCGATGGTCATCATCGACAAGACCCACTACACGCGCCCGCTCATGGAGAAGGGCGAGTATTTTGCGCTGCAGCTGCCGCTCGCAACCATCGCGCCCGTGGTCATGAATCTGGGCAGCGTGAGCAAGAACGATGATCCGGAAAAGCTCGAAAAGAGCGGCGCTGAGTTTTTTGCCATCCCCGGCTTTGAGGCGCTGCCGCTCGTGAAGGGGTGCGCCGCCTGGCTGATTTTCCGCCGCATTCCCGAGCCGCACAATGAGCAGGTCTACGACATGTTCATCGGACAGTGCGTCGGAGCCTGGTCCGATACCCGGGTCTTTGCGAACGGGCACTGGCATTTTGAGACGGCGGGCGAAGATTGCCGCACGCTGCACTATGTCTCAGGCGGCCATTTCTACAAGATCGGAGACCCGATCACGGTTCCCGGCTACGACGGCTAGCCGGCAAGGCCGGCAGGAGCCGGCTGCCGCTGCATGTTTTGCGCATCCCCCGTCAGGCTGTCCCGGCCGGGGGGGGGGCGTTTACGTGGCGCCTTTTGGAGGCTGCCGGGAAACAGCATAACTATTTTCTCCTAGGGACAATCATCCTGTCCTTTTCATTCGGGTTCAAACACTGCTGTTTCAGTGAAGAAGCGCAGAAGCTGCATGACATAATCAATCGATTTGCAACCACATGGAGCCCACGCTATGACACGCGTATTCATCGACGGGAGCTCCGGGACGACCGGGCTGAGGATTCACCAAAGGCTTCGCGAGCGCGAGGACATCGACCTCGTTGTTCTGCCGGCAGCCGACAGAAGAAATCCGGCTGAGCGACGACGGGCGATGAACAGTGCCGATGTGGTTTTTCTTTGCCTGCCCGATGACGCTGCCCGGGAGGCGGTTCCCATGGTGGAGAGCGAGCGGACGGTCATCATCGACACCTCAACGGCGCATCGCACCGATGAGCGGTTTACGTACGGGTTTGCCGAACTGACGGGCCGGCGCGAGCGCATTGCCGCGAGCCGCCGCATCGCCAATCCCGGCTGCCACGCAAGCGGCTTCATTGCGCTCGTGGCTCCCCTTGTCGAGGCCGGGCTGCTCAGTGCCGAGAGCCTTCTCACCTGCTTTTCGCTCACCGGTTATTCGGGAGGCGGCAAAAAGATGATCGCCGAGTATGAAAGCGGGGAGAGGAGCCTGCTCGACGCCCCGCGCCAGTATGCGCTCGGACAGCGGCACAAGCACCTGCCTGAGATGGTGCGCGAGTGCGGCCTGCGCCAGCTGCCGGCCTTCTGCCCGATCGTCGCTCCGTACTTTTCAGGGATGGAAGTCACGGTTCCCGTGTTCAGCGGACAGTTGCGAGGCACGATCGAGGATGCCCGTTCTGCGCTTGCCTCGTACTACGCCGATGCAAAGCTGATCCGTTACGTTGAAAGTCCGGATGAACAGGGGTTTCTCTCCGCGGGAGCTCTTGCCGGCCGTGACGACATGCAGGTGTCGGTCATGGGAAACGACGAGCGGATCCTGCTGGTGAGCCGGTTTGACAATCTCGGCAAGGGCGCCTCGGGCGCGGCCATTCAGAACATGAACATTGCGCTCGGGCTCGATGAGACAATCGGCCTGAGTCTTGAGGACAAAAAATGAAAAAGATTGATGGCGGCGTGTGTGCCGCACAAGGTTTTACGGCGGCTGGAGTGCATTGCGGCATCCGGCGCAATCCGGGGAAAAAGGATCTTTCGCTCATTCTGAGCAGTGTGCCAGCATCGGCAGCGGCGGTCTACACGACAAATCTGGTGAAGGGCGCACCGATCCTGCTCGACAAGAAGCATCTGGCCAACGGCGTTGCGCAGGCCGTGATCTGCAACAGCGGAAACGCCAACACGTGCAACGCGAACGGACTGCAGATCGCCGAGCAGATGGCTGAACTCACGGCCGAAGCTTTGGGCATCTCCACCGAGGATGTAGTGGTCGCGTCGACCGGCGTGATCGGGCAGCCGCTTGACATTGCGCCCATCGCGAGGGGGATTCCGGAGCTTGCAAAGCTTCTCTCCCGCGACGGGAGCGACGCGGCCGCGCAAGGCATCATGACGACCGACACGGTCAAGAAGGAAGTTGCCGTGGAGTTCGAGCTCGGAGGCAAAATCTGCCGCATGGGCGGCATTGCCAAGGGCAGCGGCATGATCCACCCGAACATGGCGACCATGCTGGTTTTCATCACCACGGATGCAGCGATCAGTCCGCAGATGCTGCGCAAGGCGCTTTATTTTGATGTCGGCAGCACGTTCAACATGCTCAGCGTGGACGGGGATACGTCGACCAACGACATGGTGGTTGTCCTTGCGAACGGCCTTGCGGACAACCGGCTGATCGAGGACGATGAGGAGGATTTTGCCGTCTTCATGAAGGCGCTCAACACCGTCACGATGTCTCTTTGCCGCATGATCGCAGGGGACGGCGAAGGCGCCACGAAGCTGCTGGAATGCGTGGTTGACGGCGCGCGGGACGAGGATACGGCAAAGACCGTTGCCAAGAGCGTGATTACCTCGAGCCTGGTGAAGGCCGCGATGTTCGGCGCCGACGCCAACTGGGGCCGGATTCTCTGCGCCATCGGCTACAGCGGGGCGTCTGTCGACGTCGGGCGGATCGACGTGTCGTTCAGGAGCCCCGCTGGGGAGATCGCGGTGTGCCGCGACGGCTCCGGCGTGCCGTTCTCCGAAGAACTTGCCAAGAAGATTCTTCTGGAGCGCGAGATCGACATCCTGGTTTCGCTCAAGAGCGGCAATGCGTGTGCCAGGGCCTGGGGGTGTGATCTCACGTATGACTACGTCAAGATCAACGGAGACTATCGGACATGATGCAGGATTTTTCCAACAGCATGCGGGCAGAGGTGCTGGTTCAGGCGCTGCCCTACATCCGCCGGTATTCGGGACGGATCGTTGTCGTGAAATACGGCGGCAACGCGATGGTGAACGACACGCTCAAGCAGCAGGTGATGGAGGACATTGTCCTTCTGAGACTCATCGGAGTGAAGGTTGTTCTCGTCCACGGCGGCGGCCCGGAGATCAGCGACATGATGAAGCGGCTCGGCAAGAAGGCCGAGTTCGTTGACGGGCTCCGCGTTACGGACCGGGAAACGGTTGACATCGTTCAGATGGTGCTTGCCGGCCGCGTCAACAAGTCGCTTGTGGCGCTGCTTGGCAGCAAGGGAGGCCGGGCGGTCGGCCTGAGCGGCATTGACGATCGTCTGATCGAAGCGCGCTGCAAGGACGAACGGCTGGGGTTTGTGGGCGAGATCACCAGGATCAACCCCGAGGCCGTCACGGATCTGATCGAGCGCGGGTACATCCCCGTGATTTCGACGGTGGCGTCGGGCATCGACGGTCAGACCTACAACATCAACGGGGATACCGCGGCGGCCTGCATTGCCGGGGCGCTGCGCGCCGAGCGGCTCATCATGATGACCGATATCGCAGGCATCTTGCGCGATCCGAAGGATCCGGCGACGCTCATCTCGGAAATTTCCGTGAGTGAAGCTTCAAAGCTCTTTCACGAGGGCGTGATTTCAGGCGGCATGATTCCCAAGGTGGAATGCTGCATCCGGGCAATCGAGGAGGGCGTGCGCAAGGTCACCATCATGGACGGACGGGTGCCGCACGCCATCCTGATGGAACTGCTCACGAACGAGGGTGCGGGCACCATGGTGAGCCAAAGGGGCGGGAGGTAGAGCGCCATGAACATTCAGCAGATTGACCGGCAGTACGTTGCCGGAACCTACAACCGGTTTCCCGTGACGATCGTTTCGGGGCGCGGATCGCTTCTCACCGATGAAGACGGACGCGAGTACATCGACATGGGCACCGGCATCGCCGTCAACAGCTTCGGCGTTGCGGATGGCCCCTGGCAGGCTGCCGTGACCGCCCAGCTCGGGCGCGTGCAGCACACGTCGAACCTGTACTACACCGAACCCTGTGCACGCCTTGCGCAGATGCTCTGCACGCGCACGGGGATGCGGCGGGTGTTCTTTTCAAATTCGGGCGCCGAGGCGAACGAATGCGCGATCAAGGCGGCCCGCAAGTGGGCGGCCGAGAACAAGGGCCCCGAGTACAGCACCATCGTGACGCTGCGCAACAGCTTTCACGGCAGAACGCTCACGACGCTTGCGGCGACCGGGCAGGATCACTACCACGAACTGTTCCAGCCGCTCACGCCGGGGTTTGTCCATGTGGCTGCCGGAGACGCCGGGGAGCTTGCAGCTGCGTTCAGCAGATACAAGGTCGCAGGCGTGCTCATCGAGTGCATCCAGGGCGAGGGCGGCGTGCTGCCCCTTGACCCGGAATACGCCCGTGCGCTTGCGCGGATCGTGCAAGAGAACGATGCCGTTCTCATGGTCGATGAAGTGCAGACGGGCAACGGCCGCACGGGCCGGCTCTACGGGTACATGCATTACGGCCTCGAGCCCGATGTCGTCTCGACCGCCAAGGGCCTCGGGGGAGGCCTGCCGCTCGGCGCGACGCTGCTCGGAGAGCGGCTGCAGAACGTGTTCGGCTTTGGCGATCACGGCTCGACGTTCGGCGGCAATCCCGTGTGCTGCGCCGGGGCGATCTCCATTCTCGAGCGCATCGACGATGCGCTGCTGGAGTCGGTGCGCAGCAAGGGCGAGTTTGTCAGAGCGGCTCTTGCTGGGGCTCCCGGGATCGAATCCGTCGCGGGGATGGGGCTGATGCTCGGCGTGAAGACCGTCAGGCCAGCATCAGAGGTCGTTGCCGAGTGCATGCGCCGCGGCGTGCTGTGCCTTACGGCCAAGGACAAGGTGCGGCTGCTGCCCGCGCTCAACATCCCGATGGATCTGCTCGAAAAGGCGGTTGCCGTCATCCGCGAGGCGGCCAGGCCCTAGGCCGTGCATCGGTTTGCGCGGAATGCACGTGAAGGCTCGCCCGGGCAGGGCGGGCCTTCGGCGTTCTGGCGGTCGCCGGGGAAGGCGGCAAACACGGGTAATTTCCTAGGAGATATTCCCTAGAAAAGCCTGTAATGCAATGATATGCAAGGAAAATGTTTTTCTTTATCGCGTTTTTGGAAATCTTGACACGCGATTTTTTCCAGTGCTACGATGCACTCGCTTTACAAACCTGGGAAGCGGAAGTAAAGGCAAATGACGCCCCTACAGAGAGCCTGCGATGCTGAGAATCAGGCGGGAGACGCGCTGTCATAATGGGCCGCTGAGGGCGCAGTCAAATGGCTTGGCCAGAGTATTCTGCGACGCGTGGGCATGCGTGAGTTGCCGGGGATATGATGGTATCCCGCTAAGTGCGCAGGGTCGAACCTGCGAATCAAGGTGGCACCGCGGACAGTGTTGCATGTGCTGTTCGTCCTTGGCAGAGAAAACACTGAAGGGTTTTTCTGTCGGGGCATTGTGATGTTGAGCTCCTCTGGCAGAAGGCCTCTGGAGCTTTTTTGATAGGTGCCACAATGCATTTCCTGCCAAGCCTGCAGCAGGCTGAGGACATCGCCCGGGAAGGGGCGTATGACATCCTGCCTGTGAGCACGGAGATTCTCTCGGACATCTGCACGCCGATCGAGGCGATGCGGATCCTCAAGTCCGTTTCAACGCATTGCTACATGCTCGAGTCCGCGGTGGCCAATGAGAAATGGGGCCGCTACACGTTCCTCGGTTTTGACCCGAAACTGGAAATCACCTGCGTGGACGGCCTCATGAAGGTCGGTCAAGAATCGTTTGCGACCGACAACCCCTCGGAAGACATCCGCAGGGTTCTTTCCGGCTACCGCAGTTTCAAGCGAGACGATCTGCCGCCCTTCACGGGCGGCCTGGTCGGGTACTTCTCCTATGACTACTTTTCCTATCGGGAGCCGTCGGCAAGGTGCCCCGCGAAGGACACGGAGGCTTTCAAGGACGTCGACCTGATGCTCTTTGACAAGGTGATCGCATTTGACAACGTGCGCCAGAAAATCGTACTCATCGCCAATATGCGTCTTGATGATCCTCGGGGGAACTACGAGCGGGCCGTTGCCGAGCTCAAGGCGCTCGCCGAACTTCTCCGGGGCGGTGCGAAAACCGCTCAGACGCAGGGCCGGATCACGGGGCCCGTGGAGCATCTTTTTGACCGCGAGGCCTACTGCGGGATGGTGCGCAAGGCCAAGGACTACATCCGCGAGGGGGAGATCTTTCAGATCGTGCTCTCCAACCGGCTGAGCGCTCCTTTTTCGGGGAGCCTGCTGGACACTTACCGGGTTCTGCGCACGATCAACCCCTCGCCCTACATGTTCTATTTTTCCGGGACGGATGTCGAGGTTGCGGGCGCTTCGCCCGAAACGCTTGTGAAGCTTGAAAACGGAGTTCTGCACACCTTTCCCCTTGCCGGCACCCGTCCGCGCGGACGCACCGAGTACGAGGACCGTCAGCTTGAGGCCGAACTGCTCAGCGACGAGAAGGAGCTCGCCGAACACAACATGCTTGTCGATCTCGGGCGCAATGACCTGGGGCGCATCAGCAAGTTCGGCTCGGTGAAGGTTGAGAAGTACCACAGCATCGAGCGCTACTCGCACGTGATGCACATTGGCTCCACGGTTCGCGGGCTGATCCGCGACGACCGGGACGCGCTCGATGCGGTCGAGTCGGTTCTGCCCGCGGGAACCCTCTCGGGGGCGCCCAAGATCCGGGCCTGCCAGCTGATCGGCGAGCTCGAGCAGAACAAGCGCGGCATCTACGGCGGCGCAATCGGCTACATCGACTTTGCGGGCAACATGGACACCTGCATCGCCATCCGCATCGCGTACAAGAAGAACGGGCGCGTGTTTGTCCGCAGCGGCGCGGGGATTGTCGCCGACTCAGTTCCCGAAAAGGAATTCGAGGAGTGCATCAACAAGGCAAGGGCTGTGGTTCGGGCCCTGGAAAGCGCAGTGGAGGAGACGAAATGATTCTGCTGATCGACAACTACGACAGTTTTTCGTTCAACCTCTACCAGCTGCTCGGCGAGTTCAATCCCGATATTCGCGTGATCCGCAACGATGAAATGACGGTGGAGCAGATCGCGGCGCTAGCGCCTGAATGCATCGTGCTATCGCCGGGGCCTGGCCGCCCCGAGCGCGCTGGCGTCATCGTTGAAGTTGTTCGCAAGCTCGGGGAGGCGATTCCGATTCTGGGCGTGTGCCTCGGCCACCAGGCAATCTGCGCGGCCTATGGCGCGACCATTACCTATGCCGGACGCATGATGCACGGCAAGCAGTCCCGGGTTCGGTTCGATGTGCGCAGTCCTCTGTTCCGGGGGCTGCCTGCCGAGGGACTGGTTGCGCGGTACCACTCGCTCGCTGCAGACCGGACGACGCTTCCGCCGCAACTTAAGGTTACGGCGGAAACAGCGCAGGGCGAAGTCATGGCCGTTCAGCACGAGACGGCTCCGGTTTATGGCGTTCAGTTCCATCCCGAGTCCATCATGACCCCGGATGGCAGACAAATGATTCAGAATTTTTTAAAGGAGATACGGGCATGATCAAGGAAGCAATTGTCAAGATTGTCAGCAAGGGCGATCTCACGTACGACGAAGCGTACGAAGTGATGAACGAGATCATGAGCGGCAAGACCAGCGCAACGCAAAACGCCGCCTTTCTCGCCGCGCTCTCGACAAAGAGTGCAAGGGCCGAGACCACGAATGAAATCGCAGGGTGCGCGGCAGCCATGCGCGATCATGCGCTCCGGGTCGATGCCGGCATGGATGTTTTTGAAATCGTCGGAACGGGCGGAGACAATGCGAACAGCTTCAATATCTCGACAACGTCGGCGCTTGTTGCCGCCGCGGGCGGCATGAAGGTCGCAAAGCACGGCAATCGGGCAGCGTCTTCCCTCTGCGGCACGGCGGACTGTCTTGAGGCGCTTGGTGTCAACATTCAGCAAAGTCCGGCAAGATGCGTTGAACTGCTCTCAAAAGTTGGCATGTGCTTCTTTTTTGCTCAAAAGTACCACACGTCCATGAAGTATGTCGGACCGATCCGCAAGGAGCTGGGCTTCCGTACCGTGTTCAATATTCTGGGGCCGCTCACGAACCCCGCTTCGCCCAGGATGCAGCTCCTTGGCGTCTATGACGGGTATCTCGTCGAGCCTCTTGCCCGGGTGCTCGTCAGTCTTGGCGTGAGGCGCGGCATGGTTGTGTACGGAACGGACAAGCTCGATGAGATTTCACTGAGCGCTCCGACCCAAATCTGCGAAATCCGCGACGGCTGGTACAGGTCCTACCAGATTGCGCCCGAGGATTTCGGCTTCAGCCGCTGCACCAAGGACGATCTCAAAGGCGGCACCCCGGCTGAGAACGCCCAGATCACCAAGGACATTCTCAAGGGCGCCCAGGGGCCCAGGCGCAATGCGGTTTTGCTCAATGCGGGCGCGAGCCTCTATATTGGAGGCAAGGCGGACTCGATGGCCGACGGCGTGAAGCTTGCCGCCCGTCTCATCGATTCGGGCAAGGCCCAGGAGACGCTTTTGCATCTGATCGCCCTGAGCAATGCACCGGAGGAGTAACGCGTGACGATTCTTGACCAGCTGGCTGACCATGCCCGGGAGCGAGTTGCCAGAAAACGCGTCGAATTGGACGCCGCGGCTTTGCGCGCTCTCGCCCTTGATCTGCCGCGGGGGGATTTTGCCTTTGAGCGCGCTCTGCGCCGCCCCGGCGTGTCCTTTATCTGCGAGTGCAAGAAGGCCTCTCCGAGCAAGGGGCTCATTGCCGAGGATTTTCCCTATCGGCAGATCGCCCTGGAGTACGAGGCGGCCGGTGCCGATGCGATTTCCGTGCTCACCGAGCCCAAGTGGTTCCTTGGACACGACGACTACCTCAAGGAAATTGCCGGAGCGGTTTCCATCCCCTGTCTGCGCAAGGACTTCACGGTCGACGAGTACATGATCTACGAGGCAAGGGTTCTGGGGGCGAGCGCCGTGCTGCTGATCTGCTCGATTCTGTCCGAGGTGCAGATCCGGGACTACATCGCCGTGAGCGATGCGCTCGGTCTCTCGGCGCTCGTTGAAGCGCATGACGAGGCGGAGGTGGAGATGGCGCTCAAGGCCGGAGCTAGGGTGATCGGCGTCAACAACCGCAATCTGAAGGATTTTTCGGTTGATCCGGAAAACAGCCGCAGACTGCGCCGTTTGATTCCCAGGGATGTGCTTTTTGTCTCCGAAAGCGGCGTGAAGAGCACCGAGGATGTCGCGGCGATCCGTTCCATGGGGGCCGATGCCGTGCTGGTCGGAGAGGCGCTGATGCGCGCTCCTGACAAAAAGGCGATGCTCGCCAAGTTGCGGGGGCAGGCATGACGCGCGTGAAGTTTTGCGGATTGCGGCGCCGCGAGGATGCATTGAGCGCCAACCGGCTGATGCCTGACTTTGCCGGGGTTGTTCTCAGTCCGGGCTTCAAGAGGAGCGTGTCGGAGGAGGTTGCCTGCGAACTGCGGCAGATTCTCGATTTGCGCATCAAGCTGGTCGGAGTGTTTGTCAATGAACGACCAGAGCGTGTGATCGAGCTGCTGCGAAGCGGCCTCATTGATGCGGCGCAGCTCCACGGGGATGAACCGTCCGAGGATATCGAGCGGATCCGGAAGGCTTCGGGCAAGCCCGTCATCAAGTTTTTCGCCCTGCGCGATGGCGGCGATGCCGCCATGGCTCAGGCGAGCCCCGCTGACTTCGTGCTCCTTGACTCGGGGACGGGAACCGGCAAGGCGTTTGACTGGACACTCACGCAGCTTGTCCGTCGGCCGTTTTTCCTGGCCGGGGGGCTGACCGCCGGCAATGTCGGCGATGCCATCCGCACCTGCCGTCCGTATGCTGTGGATGTCAGTTCGGGAATAGAAACCGAAGGAAAGAAGGATTTTGAAAAAATGGCGGCTTTTCTGGCCGCAGTCAGTAAGGAAGAAGCAATATGACCAATCCGAATGGACGATTTGGCATTCACGGCGGGCAATACATTCCCGAAACCCTGATGAATGCGGTCACGGAACTTGAGAAGGCATATGACTTTTACAAGAACGATGCCGACTTCAACCGGGAGCTCTCCGAGCTCTTCAACGAGTACGCGGGACGTCCCTCGCGGCTGTACTTTGCCGAAAAGATGACGCGGGATCTTGGCGGCGCGAAGATCTATCTGAAGCGTGAACATCTCAATCACACGGGCGCACACAAGATCAACAACGTGCTCGGCCAGGCGCTGCTCGCGAAGAAAATGGGCAAGAAGCGCCTCATTGCCGAAACCGGTGCCGGACAGCACGGCGTTGCCACGGCTACCGCAGCCGCTCTGATGGGGATGGAATGCGTCGTGTTCATGGGCAAGGAGGACACGATCCGCCAGGCACTCAACGTCTACCGCATGCGTCTGCTCGGCGCAACCGTGGTGCCCGTGACGAGCGGCACGGCAACGCTCAAGGATGCCGTCTCGGAGGCCATGCGCGAATGGACGACCAGAATCGACGACACGCACTATTGCCTGGGCTCAGTCATGGGGCCGCATCCGTTCCCGACGATTGTGCGGGACTTCCAGGCTGTGATTTCCAGGGAATCCCGGGCGCAGATCCTTGAAAAGGAAGGCCGGCTTCCGGATGCCGTCATCGCCTGCGTGGGCGGCGGCAGCAATGCGATCGGCAGCTTCTATCACTTCATCCCCGACAAGGATGTGCGCCTGATCGGGTGCGAGGCCGCGGGCAGGGGAATCGATACCTGGGAGACGGCGGCCACAATCTGCACCGGAAAAGTCGGCATCTTCCACGGCATGAAGTCGTATTTCTGCCAGGACAAGTATGGGCAGATCGCCCCCGTGTATTCCATTTCCGCCGGACTTGACTATCCGGGCGTGGGCCCCGAGCACGCCCATCTGCACGACATCGGCAGGGCCGAGTACGTTCCCGTGACCGATGAAGAGGCGGTTTGCGCCTTTGAGTACCTTGCCAGAACCGAGGGCATCATTCCGGCGATCGAGTCGGCGCACGCCGTTGCGCATGCGATCAAGATCGCCCCTGCAATGGACAAGAAGCAAATCATCGTGATCACCATTTCCGGCCGCGGCGACAAGGATTGCGCCGCCATCGCTCGCTATCGCGGGGAGGATCTCCATGAGTAACATCAAGCAAGCCTTTGCCAAGGGCAAGGCGTTCATTCCGTTCATCACCTGCGGCGATCCGGATCTGGAAACGACGGCAGCGCTTGTGCGCGAGATGGTGCGCAACGGCGCGGATCTCATTGAACTGGGCATTCCGTTTTCCGATCCGACAGCTGAAGGCCCCGTGATTGAGGCAGCAAGCCAGCGGGCGCTCGCTGGCGGAGTGACCACGGACAAGATTTTCGAGATGGTGCGCGAGCTTCGGCGCGATGTCTCGGTGCCGCTGGTGTTCATGACCTATGCGAACGCCGTGTTTTCATACGGTTCGGAGCGGTTCATCAGCATTTGCCGCGAGATCGGGATCGACGGCCTGATTCTGCCCGACGTGCCGTTCGAGGAGAAAGAGGAATTCCTCGATCTGTGCAGGAAGTACGGCGTGGATCTCATCTCATTCGTGGCTCCGACTTCCGCTGATCGCATCTCCAGGATCGCGAAGGATTCCGACGGATTCCTCTACGTGATCTCAAGCCTTGGCGTGACGGGCACGCGCGATGCAATTACAACCGATCTCGCCTCGATCATCCGCGTCGTGCGCGAAAACACCGATACGCCCTGCGCGGTCGGGTTCGGCATCTCCACGCCCGCGCAGGCGGCGCAGATTGCCCGCATTGCTGACGGGGTGATCGTAGGCTCGGCCATTGTCAAGCTCATCAAGGAGTTCGGCCGGGATTCGGTGGGACTTGTTGGCGCGTTTGTGAAATCGATGAAGGAAGCGATCAGCTGACCGTGACGGCGGATCGTCTGCGCGGCAGGCTTTCGGCCTGCCTGCGCAGACAGCAAAGACGAGCAGTTTTCGCTACCAGCCGAAGAATTCCTTCACGGTCTGCCAGGCGACGCGCTGCAGATGGCGCACGTCTTCTTCCTTGAGAGGTTTTTCGCACACCGTGGCGATCTTGCGACCCTCGGGACTTTCGTGGAACAGAACCGCATACAGGACCGAAGCGTACAGGAGCGAGCCGGCCGATGACGGATGACGCTTGTCGGGCGCGTGCAGGATCAGATCGGGGCGCTGCTTCAGACTTTCGGCAAAGGCAAGTCCCACCGGTGCGACCATGGCGCTGTTGGCGTTTGCCTGTGTGATGATGGCATCGGCAAGAAGCCGGGTCTGCTCAGGCTTGTCCTGCAGCGCCCAGGTGTCGACGACGACCGGAACCGAGCCGTGTGCACGGATCGTTTCCACGTGCTTTTTCAGATACTTCTCGAAGTTTGCCTTGCGCTTGGGGTGGATCGGCTCGTTGGACTGGCCCTGCAGGAAGACCACGTCGAACTTTTTCTCGTTCTTGTCGTAGGGATCCAGGTCGTGCTTGGCCAGATAGGAGGCAACGTCGTGGAAGGACAGGGCGCCAGCGCTGATCGTGATCATGCGGCCGATCCACTTGTCCTTGCCGGTCATTGCGCGCAGGTAGCCGCCCATGCCGCAGTTGTAGTACGTAAAGGAGTTGCCGACGTATAGCCCGGTCTTGGGGGCGTCCAGACCGAGTTTCGTCACCTTCGGAGCGACCGAGGTTTCCAGGGCATTTGCCGAGCCGAACAGGAGCATGGCAGCGGCGGACAGAGCGCAAAGAGACTTCCTGTGCATAAAGAGCACCTCGCAAAGTTCAGACCCGAGACATTCGGGGCGTCGGCGGGTATTCTACTTTTTGTAATGCGAAATCTGTTTGTTGCCGATCGGGCTGCCTGCTACCGAAGAAATCTTCCCGTCATGCTGTCCGGATTTTCCGCGATCTCCTGCGGCGTGCCCTTGGCAATGATCGTGCCGCCCGATTCTCCTCCGCCCGGGCCCATGTCGATCACGTAGTCCGCATTGCGGATGAGATCCAGATCATGCTCGATGACAACAACTGTCGCGCCATTGTCGATGAGCGTCTGGAAAACCCTCAGCAGCGTCTGCACGTCCAGCGGATGAAGGCCGATCGTCGGCTCGTCAAAGACAAAGACGCTGTCGAACTGCGCTCGCCCCATTTCACTGGCGAGCTTCAGGCGCTGCGCTTCTCCGCCGGAGAGCCCCGGGGTTGCCTCTCCGAGCGTGAGGTATCCGAGCCCCAGATTGCTGAGCGTGACAAGGCGCGGCGCAACGCTCTTCATGTCCTTGCAAAACCCGAGGGCCGAGTCGACATCCATGGCCATCAGTTCGGGAAGGGACTGCTTCTCGCCTGACCTGTTGGCGTGCACGACGCCATAGGCCTCTCTCGCGTACCGCGAGCCGCGGCACTGAGGGCAGGGAATCTCAACATCGGGCAGGAACTGCACGTCAAGGCTGATGACGCCGGTCCCGTCGCAGGTCGGGCAGCGCAGCTTGCCCGTGTTGTAGGAAAAATCGCCGGCTTTCAGGCCCTTGTCCTTCGCGCTCTGGCTGCGTGCGTAGATCTTGCGCAGCTCGTCGTGCACATTGGCATACGTGGCCACCGTGGAGCGGACGTTGATGCCGATCGGCGAGGCATCGATCAGCTTGACGTGGGCGATGTCGGGCGCGTCAATGCTGCGCACATGCGCGGGAAGCTTTCCGCCTGCAGATGCCGCTTGGAGAGCCGGGATGAGGCTTTCCAGAACCATGGTCGTCTTGCCTGATCCCGAAACCCCCGTGACGGCGGTGAGGCGTCCCTTGGGAATCGACACGTCAAGCGGCTTGACCGTGTGGATTGAGGACGTTTTCAGACGGATGGTTCCTTCAGAAAACATCTTGTCCCTCTCAACGACGGGACGCAGACGCTGCTGCGGCAGATCGGTGAGAAATCTCCCGATGCGGGAGACGCGGCAGCGGGCCATGTCCTTCACCGTTCCCTGTGCGATGACGGAGCCTCCGCCCAACCCCGCACCGGGTCCCATTTCGATCACCCAGTCGGCGGCCTTGAGCACCTGTGTGTCATGGTCGACGAGCACGACGGAGTTGCCGTCCGCAACCAGGTCGTGCATCACGCCGACAAGTCCGACAATATTGGCTGGGTGCAGGCCGATCGAGGGTTCGTCAAGAACGTAGAGCACGCCCGTGGTGCGGTTGCGCACCGCGCGCGCAAGCTGCATGCGCTGGCGCTCGCCCGTGGAGAGCGTGGCCGAGGCTCTGTCAAGCGTCAGGTAGGACAGGCCGAGATCTGTGAGGCGCCTGGCAACGAGAAGGAATGAGTCGACAATGCTCTGAGCCATCGGGCGCATGGATTCGGGCAGGCTCGCGGGGACGCCCTTCACCCATTCAGTGAGTTCGCCGAGCGTCATCCGGCAGGCCTCGTCAAGTCCGATTCCGCGCAGTCTGGGCGCGCGTGCGGCCTCGGAAAGCCTGGTTCCGTGGCAATCCGGACAGATATCCTCCCGCAGGAACTTCTCCACGCGCTTCATGCCCTTTTCGTCCTTCACCTTGTTCAGGGCGTTCAGCACCGTGGCCGTGGCGCTGTAGTAGGTGAAGTCCATTTCTCCGGCCGAGACGCTCTCAGCGCTTTTGGCCTTGTAGAAAATGTGCTTCTTGACCATCGGGCCGTCGTAGACGATCTCCTTCTCCTGCGGGGTGAGATCCTTGAAGGGGACGTCTGTGCGCACGCCCATGGCGCGGCACACGTCGGTCATCAGTGACCACATGAGGCTGTTCCAGGGGGCCACGGCCCCCTCATCGATCGTGAGCGTTTCATCAGGAATGAGCGTTGAGCGGTCGACGGTGCGCACGAGCCCCGTTCCGCCGCAGCGCTTGCATGCCCCCTCGCTGTTAAAGGCAAGCTGCTCGGCTCCGGGGGCGTAGAAGTGTTCTCCGCATGTTTCACAAACGAGCTCCTGCTCGGCGGCCACTGCGAGCGTCGGTGCATGGTAGTGCCCATTGGGGCAGGGATGGCTTGCAAGACGCGAGAACATCAGGCGAAGACTGTTGAGCAGCTCTGTGCCCGTGCCGAACGTCGAGCGGATGCCTGGGATTCCGGGGCGCTGGTGCAGGGCGAGCGCGGCGGGAATGTGGAGTAGTTCGTCGACATTCGCCTTTGCCGCTTGGGTCATGCGGCGCCGAGTGTAGGTTGAAAGGGATTCGAGATATCTGCGGGAGCCTTCGGCGTACAGCACGCCGAGCGCCAGGGAGGATTTTCCCGATCCGGAGACGCCTGCAATGCCGACGATTTTTCCGAGCGGAATGTCGACATCGATGTTCTTGAGGTTGTGAACGCGCGCGCCGCGAACCTGGATTTTGTCCGGCGCCTGGTCAGTCTGGGACATGGAGTGTACTGCCTGATGAAATGATGCAGGACGCATTTTAGAGGGGCGCCGGCACGGGCGCGTGAGCAGGCAGCCTCACGCGGACAAGGCCGGATCCGGCGATGTGCCGGATCCGAAAGAGGCGATTAAAGCAGGGTGAGCGGCACTTTGCCGCGGTTGGGAATCCGCACGGCATGCATGGCCTTCTTGCCAAAGCAGATTGCGCACCAGACCTTTTCACCAGGCTTCACGCCGATGAAGTCGGCAACCTTGTCCCACTCGGCCGCCTTGGTGGCATATCCGGCAAAGCAGCATCCGACGTCAAGCGCTTCGCATGCAAGGTTGAAGTACGCAAGCGCAATGCCCGTGTCAACCGGGCCCCAGACGGCTTTTTCCGGGCCAATGACGTAGGCAACGTGCGGTGCGCCGCGCAGGATCACATCCTTGCCGCCGCGGAAGCGCTCGAGAATCGAGTCGATGGCATAGCGCTTGCTGTACACGGGGTGCGTGCGGCAAACGGTGTCGAACCATTCGGCAATCATCTCGCGCAGCTCGGCGGTCTTAGCGGGATTCTCCAGAACAACCCAGCGGATCGTTCGGTTGTTGCCGCCCGAAGGGGCGAAGTTGGCCGTCTCCAGAATGCGCATGAGCGTCTCATGCGGCACGGGATCGGGCTGGTAAATGCGTTCGGAGCGGCGGGATTTCAAGAACTTCAGGATGGTCGGGCCGCGCTCGGAACTGTAGGCGAGCGCATCCTCAAGCTCCACGCCCCTGGAGAATTCCTGCATGGCGGACTTGGCCGGGCAGAAGGCGACGCATTGCCCGCAGTTGTTGCATCGCTTGGCGCTTGCTTCATCCATTTTCGGGCCGTCGGTGTCCATGCGGATGAGCCCTTTGGGACAGATGCGCACGCAAACGCCGCAGCCGATGCACGTTTCCTCATTGAACGAGAATTTGCTCATGATGCAGGTCTCCTGAATGTATTGGGGCATAGAGGAATTGAAATTGTGATGCTGAATCCTCGTGGCAATGATAATCAAAGAACGGTTCGATGGAGGAGCGCCCGGGGCTGGATTTCCGCGGACAGCAAAAACCCCGCTGCGGGGAGCGGGGTTCTGAGCGGGGGAAGCCGGTTTATTCCCACTCGATCGTGGCGGGCGGCTTGCCGGAGACGTCGTAGACGACGCGGTTGATGCCCTTCACCTCATTGATGATGCGGTTCGAGACGCGGCCGAGCAGGTCGTAGGGCAGCTCGGACCACTTGGCGGTCATGAAGTCGCTCGTTTCCACGGAGCGCAGGCTCACCACCCAGTCGTAGGTGCGGCCGTCGCCCATGACGCCGACGCTCTTCACGGGCAGAAACACGACGAAGGCCTGGCTCACCTTGTCGTACCACCCGGCGCGGCGCAGCTCTTCGATGAAGATGGCATCGGCCTCGCGCAGCAGATCGGCGTATTCGCGCTTCACTTCGCCCAGGATGCGCACGCCAAGTCCCGGTCCCGGGAACGGATGGCGGTACACCATCTCGGCGGGCAGTCCCAGCGCGACGCCGAGCTCGCGCACTTCGTCCTTGAAGAGCGAGCGCAGCGGCTCGAGCAGCTTCAGGTGCATCGTTTCGGGCAGACCGCCCACGTTGTGGTGGCTCTTGATCGTCTTCGCCTTCTTGGTCTTGGCGCCGGCGCTTTCGATGACGTCCGGGTAGATCGTGCCCTGGGCAAGCCACTTGGCGCTCGTGAGCTTCTCGGCTTCGGCCTGGAAGACGTTGATGAACTCGCGGCCGATGATCTTGCGCTTGGCTTCCGGGTCGGTCGTGCCGGCCAGGGCGTTCATGAAGCGGTCGGTCGCGTCGTTCACGATGAGCTTCAGGCCCATGTTCTTTTCAAAGGTTTCGCGCACCTGCTCGCGCTCGTTCTTGCGCAGCAATCCGTTGTCAACGAACACGCACGTGAGCTGGTCGCCGATCGCGCGATGAATGAGCGCGGCGGCAACGGAACTGTCGACGCCGCCCGAAAGTCCGAGGATGACTTCCTCATTGCCAACCTGGCGGCGGATCGACTCGACGGCTTCGGCGATGTAGTCGCCCATCACCCAGTCCGGACTGCAGCCGCAGATCGAGAGAACAAATCGCTGAAGGATTTCCTTGCCCTTGAGCGTGTGCGTCACTTCCGGATGGAACTGAACGGCGTAAAAGCCGCGCTTCTCATCGCACATGCCTGCGATCGGGCAGGATGGCGTGGAGCACATGACCTTGAAGCCCTCGGGCAGTACGCTCACCTTGTCGCCGTGGCTCATCCAGACCTTGAGCATCCCCTCACCCTCGGGGCCCTTGAAGTCCTCGATGCCTTCAAGGAGCTTCGTGTGATTGTGTGCGCGCACCTCGGCGTAGCCGAATTCACGCTTGGTGCCGGCCTCAACCTTGCCGCCCAGCTGCAGGGCCATGGTCTGCATGCCGTAACAGATGCCGAGCACGGGGACTCCGGCCTGGAAAACCGCGGGCGAGGCCTGATCGTTGCTCTCCTCGTAGGCGCTCATGTGCGAGCCGGAGAGAATGATGCCCTTGGGGTTGAATTCGCGGATGAAGTCCGCGGAAACATCATTGGCGTGAACTTCGCAGTACACATGCGCTTCGCGCACGCGCCGAGCGATGAGCTGCGTGACCTGGCTGCCGAAGTCAAGAATCAGAATGCGATCGTGTTGCATGGATAAACAGGATTGGTATGTAGGGTAAGAAAAACGGCGCAGGTCGAAGTGATGCCTGCGCCGTGGATCCGGTCGGAGGATTAGTTCTCCTGACGGTAGTTCGGGGCTTCCTTGGTGATCTTCACGTCATGCACGTGGCTTTCGCGCCAGCCGGCCGCGGTGATCTCGACGAATTCGGCCTTGGCACGCATCTCGTCGATCGTGTGGCAGCCGCAGTAGCCCATGGACGAGCGCAGGCCGCCGGCCATCTGGTAAAGGATCGTGATGACGGATCCCTTGTAGGGAACCATGCCTTCGATGCCTTCCGGAACGAGCTTGTCGAGGTTGCCCGAGTTGTTGTCCTGGAAATAGCGGTCGGCCGAGCCCTTGAACATGGCGCCCAGCGAGCCCATGCCGCGGTAGGACTTGTAGGAGCGGCCCTGATACAGGATCACTTCGCCGGGAGCCTCTTCCGTGCCTGCCAGCATGCCGCCCATCATGACGCAGTTTGCGCCGGCGGCGATGGCCTTGGCAATATCGCCCGAGAAGCGGATGCCGCCGTCGGCGATCAGGGGAACGCCGGTTCCTTCAAGCGCCTCGGCTACGTTGCTGACAGCGGTGATCTGGGGAACGCCGACGCCGGCCACGATGCGGGTCGTGCAGATGGAGCCCGGGCCGATGCCGACCTTGACGGCGTCTGCGCCGTGGTCCACGAGGGCGCGTGCGGCTGCGGCCGTGGCAATGTTGCCGCCGATCACCTGCAGGTTGGGGTAGTTCTTCTTGACCCATGCCACGCGGTTCAGAACGCCTTCGGAGTGGCCGTGGGCGGTGTCGACGACGACGCAGTCCACGCCGGCTTCGACGAGCAGCTCAAGGCGCTCTTCGGTGCCGGCGCCAACGCCGATCGAGGCGCCTGCGAGCAGGCGGCCGTCCTTGTCCTTGGCGGCAAACGGATGTTCGGTTGCCTTGATGATGTCCTTGACCGTGATCAGGCCGGAGAGATTGCCGTCCTTGTCGACCACGAGGACGCGCTCGAGGCGGTGCTGGTGCATCAGACGCTTGGCGTCATCAAGAGGCGAGACCTCGAGCACGGTAATAAGCTTGTCGCGCGGGGTCATCACCTCGCGGATCGGGGCTTCCATGCGGGGTTCAAAGCGCAGGTCGCGGTTGGTGACCATGCCCAGGACGCGCCGGCCCTCGACCACGGGAACGCCGCTGATGCGGTGCTCGCGGCACATGCGGATCACGTCGCCCACGAGCATGTCGGGACCGACGGTGATGGGATCGTTCACGACGCC
>ODAI013341825.1_pt1 | contig 20468 bp, 42 predicted proteins | sample 1539321 | NCBI WGS metagenome assembly ODAI01 (sample SAMN02144231, study PRJEB22623) | gut metagenome | biome: sheep rumen | host: Ovis aries | place: New Zealand
ATTGTCTCTGTAAAGAAATCTTATCGATCCAAATTACCGAATGATGAAACCCTTTGGTCGGATGATGAGATCTGGATTCCGTCCTATAAAGAAGTTGGTTTTACGAATGCATCTTATATTGAGTCTGATGGAGTCGTATATTCTAACCTTTTTACAAGTTCCGAATCACGACAAAAAAGAGATATTTCAGGTTCAACGATGCACTGGTGGCTTCGATCCGCTGGCAGCACGTCTATCTTCAGGTGCGTGCGCACTAGCGGCGCTGACTACAACAACAGCGCGAATAATGAGTATGGCGTCGTCTTCGGTTTCTGCACCGACTAATCTATTTCATAACGAAACTGCTCGGCGGGTCAGTTATAAATTTACAACCGCCGGTTAATTGAATAAGGGACTCGTGGTTTCTCACTCATTCTCCACGGGTCCTATTTTTTATTTGAGAGGAGCGGTTTCTTATGATCCGTTACACCAATCGAAAAACCGTCGACTCCATAAAAGACGGAAATAAAACGAGCTATATCGAGTACCTCGAAGGCTACTGCAATACATCAGATGAAAAGCCTACGAAAAATATCGCAAACGGCAGCAATCTGATCGATACAGATACCGGAGACTGGTATTTCTTCAATGAAAATACACAAACCTGGAGTAAATGGCGCGAGTTAAAGGAGTGATGATCCGATGAGATTGTCATTGCTTGATAATCGACGAAATTTTCTATTATACCTCGATGAAGACAAAGTTATCCCGAAGTATACGGTTATATGGAAAAACTGGGATGGCACAGATCTTTATGTAGATACCAAAGCAGCTGAAGGCGGAATCCCAGCTTATGCTGGTCCTACTCCGACGAAGCCCGCAACTCAGACAGTTCGCTATGAATTCGCCGGATGGACTCCTTCAGTCGTGGCGGTTACTGGGGATACCACGTATACCGCGACTTTCACTGAAGTTCCGATTATGGTTCAGGTTCAATGGCTGAACTACGACTCTAGTGTAATCAAAATGGAAGAAGTTCAGGCCGGTACGAAACCTACATACAGCGGAACTACACCGACGAAACCCTCGACTACGCAGTATCGCTATAACTTTACTGGTTGGAGCCCTTCGCCGGATGTTATTTATGCAGATACCGTTTACACGGCCCAGTTTCAGGAAGTCCCTAATACTGTCGCGGCAACGTTCGTCAAGGATTCCTCTGACGGCGGCGGAACTCTGCAGGCTGCAACTAACGTTACTTATGGTACGACGCCAAGTTACACAGGGGAGACCCCAACCACGACCAAAGGATCGCCTCCTGACTTTACTTTCTATGGCTGGAATCCTCCATTAGGACCGATTACACAAAATACGACATTTGTTGCCGTATTTAAGGATAACAGATCCTATACGGTGCAATTCCTTGCGAGAACCATCAAGGAATACGAAGGCTGACATCAGCCGAAAGGAAAATTCAAAATGGCAGTAGTTTATGAAATTTATCGCCCAGGATTAGTTCGAGCCTATTCGGACAAAGGACTCTATATCAAGAATCCTGAAGGTGAAGTATATTATGAGGCTATCGATCCGGACTGGACTCATCGGACTTATGAAGAGACCGAGGATGAAATTGAGATCGCAGCTGATGAAGCTCTCTCTGTCATTTCAGGAGAAGATACCTGGCAGAATTACGATGAGAGCGATGGAGATCTTCTTCAGTCTTCTGAAGAGGCACTCAACGTTATTTTAGGAGGAGAAACCGAATGAAGCTTGCAAGAGCCATGGAGCTTCGGGCGATTATTGAAGAGGCCATGAGCAAGGAAGACGATTCCGTTGTTCTTGAGACCCCTCAGCTTCTGCCCGAATGGAAAGCCGGTATCGCCTATAAGACCGGAAAGAAGATTCAGTATGGCGGAGTTGTCTGGAAAGTGCTTCAGGACCACACCTCTCAGGAAGGCTGGGAGCCCGGTGTAGCACCGAGTCTGTTTGCTGAAGTGCTGATCCCTGATCCCGATGTGATTCCTGAATGGAAGCAGCCCGACAGCACGAATCCGTATATGAAGGGCGATAAGGTAACCCATAATGGGACAACCTGGGTATCCACGATCGACAACAACGTTTGGGAACCCGGCGTGTATGGTTGGGATCCTGCGTAAATGCTGGTGCATGCTTTTATATTTGGTGGGCAGTACACTACGATCTCTCAGATTGCAAGGCTGCTCACCGCCTTTTATTTAGCGTACATCGGAACGAATAATGATCTGCTTCCGGAATCGGTAAGAAAGATCTGCAAGTTTGCATCTTTTGTCTATTTCGGGATTGTTCTTGCCGCGGCGATCATTAATTCCACCGAACTTATACGCCAATAACAATTCAAAATGGAAGTCTGGAGGTGATTTCTTATGACCATCCAGGAATATATGTACCGACGATTTCGGAAAGCCGGTATGACAGTCGAAGGCGCCTGTGCTGTACTCGGTCAGATTCAGCATGAGGGCGTCTTTCAATCTACCAACGCGGAAGATTCCAAAAAGATTATCGATGCCATTTATACGAGGCAGGTTGACAACGGAATCATCACGAAACAGCAGTTTATGTTCGATGGCGTTGGCTATGGCTATGCGCAGTGGACTTTTCCTGACCGTAAAGGACTTATGTACGATTTCCACAAAGCAAGAGGCAAGTCGATCGGAGACTCAGATACGCAGATTGATTTCCTCATCTGGGAAATGCAGCATGATTTCTCGACCCAGTGGAGACTCGTTACGAGCAGTCATGATCTGGCCGAGTGCAGCTGGCAGCTTCTGGACAAATGGGAAAATCCGCAAGACAAGGACAAGCAAAAACCGCGCCGTTTGAAATCCGCCGAGGACTTTTATGAGCGTTTTCAGAATCTTGATATTGAAAGGACGAGCAGTATGACAAAACAGGAAGCAATTGATCTCGTCCTTAACTTGGCGAGATCAGAAGTCGGTTATCGTGAAAAGGCATCTAATTCGCAGCTTGATGATAAAACAGCGAATGCCGGAGTCGGAAACTGGACAAAGTACGCCAGAGATCTCGACAAACTCAGAAACTTTTATAACACAGCCAAGAATGGCTACATGTGGTGCGACGTGTTTTACGACTGGCTGTTCGTGAAATGCTTTGGAGCGGAACTCGGGCGTCAGATGCTCTGTCAGCCTCTGAACAGCGCCGGAGCTGGATGCATGTTTTCCGTTCAGTACTATAAGCAACATGACCGATGGATTACAGGAACTCCGGAACCTGGCGACCAGATTTTCTTCAGTTACGCTCCCGGTGAGTACAGCCATACGGGTCTTGTCGAATCTGTATCGGGCGGCGTTGTAACCACAATCGAGGGCAATACGTCCGAATCAGTTGGAAGACGGTCCTACGCGGTCGGAAGTTCCACGATTGCTGGATACGGAGGACCCAGATGGGAGCTCGCGGCGGATACCAGTCCGAGTGATATTTCTTTTGGCCCATCTGATAGTTCCGAGCGAATTCTGAAACTCGGCTGCAAAGGTGACGACGTAAAGAAACTTCAGGAAGATCTCATCCGAATGGGCTATGATGTCGGTCCCGATAAAGCTGACGGAGATTACGGCGATAACACGAAAAAAGCCGTTATGAAGTTCCAGCGAGAGCATAAACTTGATCCTGTTGATGGAGAAGTCGGGGACGACACAAGAAAAGTTCTGAACGAGATTCTTGGGAAATCTGAGTCAACTGAGGTCCCGAAAGAAGAAACACCCGCTGCGACACCGGAACCTGCCGAACCGGATATGTCAATTCCGCGGAAGAATCTTCAGGTTCGAACAATCAAAATGGAAGACGAAGGCCCCGATGTCAAACTCGCTCAGGCAGCTTTGCAGTGCTGGGGCTATACAATCGTCGTGACGGGAATCTTCGGAAAGGAAATGGACGAGAAGATCCGGCATTTCCAGAAGGCAAAGGGTCTGGAACTGGATGGCGAAATCGGACCCGATACGTGGAAAGAGCTTCTTAAAGTATGAGCGAACGCGTCCGTCCGGATTAAGGGCGTTAGTAGATCCCGCACGGCCTCTTAACAATGCTCAAAACAGCTGCGGGCCTTTTAACAGGGCGTTCCCATAAAACGGTTCGCCCTTATTTCTTAAATTTGGAGGCAGTTGCATGCAAGAATTGCGATTCATTGTAACAGGACAGATGATTAAGAAGGACCCGAGTTCGCCGTTTTCAAAAATGGTGGCCGGAACTTCGAATTATTATGTCGCCGCATTCGATATGGATTCGGCATGGACAGGATACAACTGCCTTGCTAAGTTTAAAACGAATGCCGGTGAAGAGTTTATTCCAATCAGGTCCGGGCAGGCAGTAATTCCTGAGTCTGTTCTGAAGTATAAGACCTTCGAAGTTTCTGTTATCGGAAAGAACGGAACGTCGATGCTGACAACGAATTCGAACAGGGTTATTCAGATCGGAGGAATTTAAAGATGCCAGATTTAAATAACCTTTTTCAGGCAGCGTCAACGGTAGGCGGCTCAAACGCTGATTCGTCGTGGCTGGTTATCGATCACGATTTCAGAACAATTGATATTCCGGAAAACAAGAAGCTTCTCGGTGTTACGAGCGACGAGAGAATCAACTATCTGAATTTCAAAGGACCTCAGTTTTATGAGGGATCCGATCTCAGTACATTCGCGATCCGGATCGTCTATCTGAATGCCAGAGGCGAGAGTGATATTTACGTTGCCCCAGAAGTTAACGTTGTCGACGACGAGCTTCAGTTTACCTGGGAAGTCGGGCGGCATGCCTGTCTTTACAGCGGTAATGTCCAGTTTATTGTGCAGGCAGTTCTGACCGATACCGAGGGTTATATTTTAAAGAAATACAATACCAGAATTCATTCGCTGCCAGTTGTTGAGGGTATAGAACCTGATGAAGGAATTCTTCTCGCCAACTACGATCTGATTACCCAGTTTGCGAAGAACATTCAGCGGTCCCACAAGATCGACGAGTTTGTTTCCGATGCCGAAGCTTATGCTCTCGGAACAAGAGGCGGTGTTGACGTTGAAGAAGGCGACGTTACTTTTGAGAATAACTCGAAGTATTATGCTGAGTCGATTCGAGATGACCGAGAAGCTGCCGATATTTCGAAAGCAGATGCCGAGGCCTGGGCCGTCGGTAAGAGAAATGGCGTTCTTGTTGGCATTAACGATCCAACTTTTCATAATAACGCGCAATATTACATGGGCGAGGCAAAGAACGCTCTGTCTACAAAAATCAGTCTGTTTTACAATACTGCGGAAGGCGATGCTATTGAGGTCAATGATGGAGCAGATGGCGCACCGATTCGATCACTGAGAGTTGATATTTTGCCGGAATCGGATCTACATGGATATGAAACTCCATGGCCCGGCGGGGTGAAGAAGAACCAACTGAAAATCACCGGCACGGATACAATTGCGTCCGGCCTTACGATTCGTGTGCCAGCCAACGGAGAAATTTCTGTAAACGGTACATCTGACAATATTTGCTATTATGTTGTAAACGACTCGCTTGATACGACAGCACTTGCTGGTATGATATTCCGCGTGAATACAGTAACTGGGATCGGCTGGAGAGTTGCAACCGCCTCTAGTACTGACACAGTTCAGGAACTGGAAAATGGGAACGCGCTCGAAGACCACGGTGATGGCATGAGGCTTATCTGCCGTATTTCGAACGGACTGATATTAAGAAATCAGGCGCTTCAGCCAATGCTGATTCCGGCTGGTGAGAGCGATCTCAGCTTTCTTCCGTATGAGAATCGATGCGATATTTCTGGCTTTAAAGAGCTGTTTCTTACCGGTTTTGCGGGTACAGATCCGTGGGTTAACACGGTTGATCTTGGCGCATATGGCAAATACGGTGAAAATGCTCCATTGTATGGTGGATTAGTTGATGTGATTACCGGCGTTTCAGAATCTTCCTACGCAAAGATTTCAGCAGTAAAGGCGGATTTTGGCAGCGTAAATATTTCCGGAACGGGCCATTCCTATCGCGAGGTTCGATTCAGTTCCATGCCGGTCCCTTCCTCTGGAACGGATTCAGCACTGGCAAGAAGTTCTCAGGTCTGCAACATCGCGGTAATTGCGAATCCGGATACTGATACTACATATGGAGACTATCTCGCGGTCGTATATTTGAGTCTGGTTGATAATATTCCCATTCTCAGAATTTCTGAAGAACTGTATCAGATTCTAGAAGACACCTCCCGTGTTGAGGTTGTGTATGAAATGGCTGAATCTGTGCCGTTCCAGCTTCCTGCAAGTGTAATGCGGACCGGACTGAATTACAATAAGTTTCAGTGCGACGCCGGAAAGGTAACTGTCGAATATGCAGTTGATATTAAGTCGTATATTGACGGAAAATTCGATCAACTACGGGCAATGATTGAAGCCGGTGACACGCCATGACAGTATCTGGATTTGTTATTCCAAAGAAATGTGAGATTCCGGATGGCGCATATGGCGTTTGGCAGATTCCGGATCTTGACATTGTAATTCCGCTGTATAAAGGCTCTGGCCAGGCAAAGACGCAGAAAATTGTTGATAAGGAGAACAGTGCCTCAATTAGATCCTGGGGATGCGGAAGAATTATCGAGGACCACGCATACAGCAATGCCGGAAACGGCAAGTGGCAGATCGGAAACGTTTTGCCAGATATGATCGGTTTTCTTGTACTGCCAGATAAGACAGAACAATATGTCTGTAATCGCGTTCTTCGGGCAAAGCGTTTTAATACCTGCTTTACCTGTGATGGGGTTGGCGTTTATCCAAGGTCAGCGACTGATATTTTATGCGTGTGCTGCGCTACAAGTGACGCAACGGAAGTTTACATTGCCGCGTTTAAGTATAAGTGTATGCTGCCGTAATTTTATATTTTTAAGCTCCCGGAGGTAATTTCCTATGGACTTTTGGGAAATTCTGGAATCAATCGGCATCAGTCAGAAAGCTTTCTGGACCGGATTGGTATTCCTGTCGTCGCTGTTTATCGAGTGGCGGCCGGAAATTAAGTGGAATCCATGGACCGCTCTGTTTAAATGGATTGGTTCAAGATTCAACAAACAAATCGATAATAATCTCAAGGCTGTTCGGGAAGAAATCAAAGCTCTTGACGAAAAAGTTGATAATCTTAAGACCGAGGTCGGTAAGGTCCAGAGTGATCTTACCGATCACATTGAAGAGTCTGAAATAAAATCCTTGCAGGACACAAGGCGTGATATTCTCGAATTCGCAAACGCGTGCATGAATGGACGTAAGCATACCATGGAACAGTTTGATTTTGTGATTAAGCAATGCGACGATTATGAAGCCTATATCGAGAAAACGGACACGAAAAATGGCGTTATCGAAACGGCGATCAAAGAAATCAGACGGCTCTACGAAAAGTGCAGGCATGAAAATAGTTTCTTAAAAGAAGGAGAAGAAGGAAATGAAAAATAAAACCTATGATATTCTGAAGTACATTGCTCAGATTGTTCTGCCGGCTCTTGGCGCTCTGTACGCGGCTCTTGCTCCGCTGTGGAAGCTTCCTTACGCAGAAGCCGTCGTCGGGACGATTGCCGCAGTTGATGCATTCCTGGGCGCTCTTCTGAAGCTCAGTTCAGATAAGTACTATGCGCAGGGCCGGGATGTTCTTGGCACGCTTGCAATTGATACTGAGAATGAAACGGCTAACTTCAATTTCGATGAGACCAATGCCGAGGATCTTCTGAATGCTAAGACGGCAAAAGTTAAAGTTGAAGTATACGAAGGAAAACATGAAGCGTGATATTTAATGATAAGGGCTGCGGATCGTATGATTTACAGCCCTTATTTTTTTCTCCGGATCACAATAATCGCAAAAATTACAATTATTATAATAGAGAGATATGGTGCAATTTGGTAGCACGCCGGAGACGGAGATGCGGGTTCGAGTCCTGCAACCTCTTATCTTTTTCGCAAAATTTGCAATTGTCTTAATAGAAGAGCAACTAAAACTTATGAACAGGAGTTATCTGAATGAAGAAAGTAATTATTGGTTTGAGGCAATTTATGGAAAAACATAGCGAGTTTATTAACTCGTTCGCGAAAGGAGTGATCGCTGGAAACAGTATAATTTCATCAGGAGGAGGCGGATACGTAGAACTAAGCTAAGTTGAAAGGAGACGGGAGTCGTTGTTAATAGCACATGCACAGCGGCTTTCTTTCTTTTTCAAAAAATTTCCCCGGTTGGCATTTTTTGAAATCAAAATGGAAGAGGTGAATTCAATGTGGTAATCAGTAAAAAGTCGAAAGACATGATTTATCATGAAGAAGCCTGTCCTTATGCAAAACGTATGGCTAAAAAATATCGTTGCTATATTTCTGAGAAAACAGCAAAAGAGCGAGGTTACCATGCGTGTTCATATTGCGGCGGGATTCATGGACTGTATCTGAAGCTGCGTGACGATCCGGCGTATTGCAGCAGAAGCAAGTATGGGCTGCTGATCTCGTATGACCGGGTCGATCGCGGGATTTGTTTTCGAACGTCATATGGCTTTTGGAAAGTGATTATTCGAGGACCAGTTGAAACCTATAAGCTCTGGCATCTGAATCGAGGGCATTTCGATACAGAGCTTCCCGATAAGATTCTGATGCGCAGGGAGTTTCACAGGCAGTCAGACGTTAAGGAAACAACGAATATTGGACGAATCATGCAGTATATCTCCGATCATGACAAAGCAAAGAAAATTATCGAAAACGATTGGAAGAAGCTGCCGAAATCAACGTCGAAGCAGAAGAAATACTATAAACAGGCTCAGAAGAGGGCCAGACAAAGAGAGAACCAGAGAATCGACGAACTATTTAAAAAGCTTGAAAAAGGAGAACTGTAATCATGGACGAAGCGATTAGAATTTATCGGCCGAAGCATAGCGAAGTAACCATTACAAAAGAATCAAAATGGAAGCAGATTCGTGAGTATATCACGGATTGGAAGACTTGGAAGAGCGTTCTCGAGGGGCAGGCCAAAGAAACACGAGAACTCGGCAAAAAGTATCCGTGGTTTCCGATCATGTACAACTGGCTTATCGTGGCATTGATTCTCGGACTGTTTGCATCATTCTGTATCTGGGGTGTGAATATCCATACCGAGAAGACTGCGGTTGCATATGCTGAAGCAGTCGCTGAGCAAAAAGACGCAGAGCATCGGGCTTATATCGCCCAGCAAGAAGCAGATCGTTTGGCGGCAGAACAATCTCTCGAAAATCTGATGAAATCCAATGCACAGGTGAAGGCGAAACTTGGATATGGCAGCCGAAACTTTGTCGAAAAATACAATTACTCTGATGCTGATTTCATGACTCTGTATCAGTGTGTCGATAATCGGCTGAAGAATAAAATGTATCTCGGCATGAGTATCGACGAGATCGTGTTCAAAGAAGGACAGTTTATTGCATCATATGATACGAATCCGGTACAGGACTATTACTTTAATCTTGCGATGAAGTCAGAACGGCTTAAGAATGATCGCGAGACGCAAGGCCTGCCTGAGCCGGTTGGATCTGATTATGTCTATACGATTTATACGCAGCACGGAATCTATCTTGCAAATGATCCGAATGCTCCAGCCTATACCTGGTGGCGGTATTCGGAGTGAGGTGCAATATGGCGACAATAAAGCCTTGTCCATTTTGCGGCTGTTGGTATAGTAAAGACGAAGACGATTTTTGGTATTCTGGAGAGCACGAAATAGGTGCATCGAGTCTTATGTTCACCGGATATGACATTGAAAATTGGAACAAAAGATCTACAAACAGCGTGGAATCTATCTCGCGAATGACCCAAACCGCCCGGGCTTATACCTGGTGGCGGTATTCGGAGTGAGGGTGGACTATAATGGGTCAACATAAGTATAATCTGACAGCGATTGCTGCTAAAAATGGAGAAATTCCGCCAAAACCAAAACCGCCATCAAAAAGAGAACGTGAGGCAATAGCTTATATGGCCTTTCAAAAAGCGATGCACGATAAAGGACTATTGACACCGTTCGACATGAATACTCTTCTTGGCATCGATAATACCTATTTCAATTAAACTACTATATTATAATAAGGAAGGAACTATAAAAATGAAAACCTATAGCTTTGATATTTGCAAGTACCATGTCACGATTACGATTGAAAATAAAAAGTATGAAGTGATTGACCGACTTGAAATGGCAAAAGATCTCGTGAAAAGTCAGCCGGAAGAAATCAAAATGGAAGAACCAGAACATCTTTGCCTTATGGAAGCGGCTGAAAGGTATATTGATTCCAAACGAGGAGAACTCGCACCTTCGACAATCAAAGGATATGAGAATATCATTGACCATCATCTTAATGGTCTGTTGCTCATTTGGCTCGATAGACTTACTGAAGAGCACCTTCAGGACGCCTTCGATGCTGAAATCGCAAAAGGCCTTAGCGTAAAAACTCTGAAAGGTTATAGAACCTTTATCCTGAAGGTTCTTGCCGAGTATAGACCAGACTTTCATCCGAATATTCGTGTTACCAAGGAGGGTGTCAATGAAACGAATGGGGCATAAAACTGAGAATATGCTCCAGAACGTATATCAGCACACCATGAGAGATAAAGAAGACGAATTTGGAGACCTGATTGACGATAAAATGGAGAAATTGTATAATGGAGGAAATTAATGAGTTATCGAGGAAGTTTTACAAGCGAATATATTTATGATGAGGATCTATATCGAAAGCTAAAAGAAGAATTGTCAAAAACTGACTGCATCGAATTCCGAGCAAATCCGCCCCGGATTATCAGGTGCCATGACGGAAGTGATTTTGAATTACCAATTATAAGCGGAAAGTTGGCTGAATTTATTCCGGGCGGCGAATATATTCAATATACGTAATTCCAGAAGTCCGATCCAGAATGTACACGCAGGAAGTCGGAGCAATGTACGGACGAAAACCAATCAAATCAACAATCGATGCGGCTGACGCATTAATGGAGCATTTTTATGACGCAGATAAAGAATACTTTGTTGCAGTTCATATGGATGCTCAAGGAAGGCCAATCAGCTTTTCTGTGGTATCATCCGGCGATGTTAATGCGGTACATTTTCCGATCTCGAGTGTATTTAAAACAGCGCTTTTGCAAAATGCTGTATCTATTATTGTATGCCATAACCATCCATGCGGAACTTTATCTCCTTCAACTGAAGACCTTGAAGCAACAAGAATGCTGGTAGAAGCTGGAAAGATACTTGGCATAAAAGTTTTGGACCATTTTATTCTTACCCCTACAGATTATCTCAGTTTAAGGGAGAGACGAGGTGATCTGTTTAATTAGAAGGAAAAACGGCTTGAAATCAAAATGAAAGTAAAATAAGGTGAAAATAATGCTTGCTGGAGCCAATAGAATTACTTTAAACGATGAATTGTTCGTTTAAGTAATTTTAAATCGCTCCAGCAGGCAACTTTTTCGTAATATTTACAATGATTTTCTTTTTTTCGCAATAATTACAACTCCTTTAATAGAGCAGAAATGCTACTAAAATGAAAAGAGGAGATAGTATGACGAAAGAAAGAGTAATCGAATTAGTAAACAAATATGGACCGGAATATGTACAGGTCGAGTATCCAGAGTTTTTGAATACAGAAGTACATGGGCATGGATTATTCAAAAGCCGTTATATTGCTTCATGGGCTAACGCCGGAGGACGATTTGATGATGGTCAGTTTTATAACTGGCTGCTATCTATAGAATTCGATGATGGTCACATGAGCGAAGAAGAGGCTGATGAAATCTATGACTTTGCGTGTGGAGGAAAAATGGAATTCGAACATAGTGCAAAAAAGTTTTTGTCTAAATAGTAATGTTCGATTAGAGGCTTTTTACAAGGCCTCTTTTTTGTCTCTAAGTTAAACTACTCTAATTGCACAGTTATATTTCAAATCTGAAATACTTTTTCGTCATTCAAATCTGAAAGGATTCTTTCAAACCGGAAACAAGTTGTAACAAACGTGATTTACATTCAGCTTTCTCGTGATATACTGTATCTGCTGGCCAGCAATCAACTTTAGCAAGGAGATTGCAGCAATGAAAAATGTATTTTCAGATGAAGAGAAGCGTATGGATCGGTTCGACGCCATCCTATGCGAGTATTGCCGACATTATAAAAAATCGGTTGAAGCAGTAGCCGAAAAAGTCGGATGCAGCACGGCGAGCTTATGGCGATATCGTACTCAGGTTGAATCATTTCGAAAGGCGCCACTTGGAGTTATTGCCAACTGTCTAAGACTTACGAATATTTCGAATCAGGATCTTCGTTATATTCTAGGTCTTCCGACGGGTAAAGCTGAAAATGAAAACTGAATACATACTGAGTAAGCATCGCTTTTATGAGCTCAAGCACTTCTGCCTTCAGTATCCAGAGTGGAAGAAGTTATATTCTCAGCTGGACGGCTGGGATGGTAAAGGCGACACGACTTCTCGAGATGGGATCAAGCGTGCTGATATTCGTCGCAATGTAGAATTGATCGAATACTGCGCTATGATTACAGACCGTGATATTCTTCGGTATGTAACTGAAGGGATCAGTCTGCCGGTTGAGTTAAGGTATTCGTATAAACGATTCTTCTTGGAACTGAGCCAGATAAGGTAGATGCGCAAGTTTTACATGGCTTTTAATGGAGATATTCCAGAAAGGAGAAAAGCGATGTTTAATAAATTTAAGAGAATGAAATGGATCTTTAGTACAATATGGACTAATCGTGAATGGGCGCAAAGAGATTATGACGCTCTTAACCTTGATCCTGAAATCGAAGTGCTTGAGTACGGAACAGCACCGATGATCGGAGATAGTGGCGAGCAAATCGGATATGCTATTCTATTCACGGTTAGAACCACAAAAGAAAAATATGAAAGAGTCAAAGAAGCTTTAAAAGAAACTCACAGAGAAGAGTCCTATATGGGATTACCAATTTTAAAATGCGCAGCAAACGCAAAGCGTGTAGAGCCAGTTTAACAGCTGGTTCTTTTTTTTTCGCAAATAATACCATCTTCTTAATAGAGAGGGGGAACTAATCATGACAAAAGTACGTAGTAAACGTGACGGAAGCACAATAATAATTGGAACTTCTGACGAGATTGAATCTATCGAGAAATCTATGCGTCGGGCTTGGAAAGAGGATCGATCAAATGCGTGGCCATCACATCTTGACAATCCGAAGTTCAATCCGAGCAGAATCTACGGAATTATAATCGCACCAGAAGAAAGGCATGATGTTTATTATATTCTAAACGGAGACGGTATTGTTCGTGAATTGTTTCCAAGTTTAGACAATAGGGATTCCGCTTGAAATACAGCGGTTCCTTTTTTCTCGCAAAATATTCAACTCCTATAACGGTGGACCAATAAATGTGTCTCCAATTTTATATTTTTAGGAGGAATTCAACATGGCAAAAATCGGCAAGCTGGCGATGAAGGTTGGAAAAATGATTCTCAATGAACTTCCGAACAAGAAATACTGGAACGGATATGCAGCATTTAAGGACGGTCGTGTCATCTATGACAAAGATGTATACGACTTTGTACTTGCGCATATGCGTTTGCGGGATCGTATCAACGTAAGGAAAATCGTTGAGGCGGTACTTGCGTCATTCGCTATGCTGGAAGGAACTGCGGGAAGACCTATACGCGAAGATTGGAAATTCGAATGGTAACAAGAAAGATTGACTGCTGATTATTCAGCGGTCTTTCTTTTTCGCAAATTAAACAAGCCTATTAGTGGAACAACTAAAATTTAGAAAGGGGCATGTATTTATGGACAACGATAAAATCACTGCCGAAATCAACAAAATTCAAGGGATGCTGGACACATGCGATCCTGTGGAAGAGCGTTATAGTATTTTGCTCGGAGTTCTTGCTAGACTCGTAAAGATGAAGTCTGATAACGATGAAGCCTGCGACAAGCAGAATGAACGTCAGGACAAACTCAGTCTTGAACGCGAAAAACTCCTGAAAGAGTTGGAGCTTAAAACAAAAGAGCTCGAACTCAAGTACGGAATCGAAGCGCAAAAGTTGGAGAAAGATGCTGGCGAAGCTGTAAATCGCAGGCGCGAAGAAAGGCGTCATGCTATATGGGATATTATCAAGATCCTGGCGCAGATTATCGGCTCTATCGCGGTGATCCTTGTAACCGGTAAAGTTGAAGAAAGTGTTTTAATCGGCAATCACAAGTGGTCTGTGATTCAGAAGCTTTTTAAGTAATTATTGTTAATAAGAATAAGGAACGTGATATTCACAATCCTTATTCTTTTTCGCAATTTATACAGCCTCTTTATTGAGGAGGTGGTTGCTTGACGAGCGATCAAGATAGGTATGAAAACTTAGCCGACACAGCGATGATGCTGCTATTGTTGGTTCTGTTTCTACCAATCAAAAAGATCCTAGACAAGGCATTATAATCCAGAAAGGAGAGCCCTTCGCTATGAGGGACTCTTCTTTATATTTTTTCGCATATAAAACAACTCTTATAATGGACAAAACCTATTATAAGGAGGATTCGAAATGGACGAAATTAACATCAGAACTGGATTCTTTCAAGGAATTATCGTCAAGATAATCAAGAAGGTAATTAGACAGAAGACAGGCTATAACCCGGATCTTCGGTTTAATGATCCGATTCAAGTGAACTTTGACGGTGATAAAGTGAAAGTACATCTGAATCTTGATATTGAACTCGGAAAGGATGATCTTCAGAAAATACTGAAGGATCTTGTCTGAATTAAAAGAATAAGGAACGTGATATTCACAACCCTTATTCTTTTTCGCAAGAAAAACAATGCGTATAATGGAGAGGTCGTGAGACACTGCCCTAGGCAGATAACCGTAAGACCTTTTAACGTATAAGGAGAGTGGAATTCCTGGGTTATGCCGGGGCGGTTGAGATACTGCAACCACACGAATAGTTTAATAGTAGAACGCTCATGACGCTGAGTCAAATGAGAGACACCTGTTTGAAGCGGGCAATCCTTATATTTTTCTCGCAAGTTTTACAGGGATTTTAATAGAGAAATCAGAAAGGAGATATTAAAATGGTAAAAGAATTAGTCAAGCTTAGCTTAACTGGATGGAATCTGTTTCTAGGAGGAACTCACAAACAAAGATTTCTTGCTTATGTCGCTATTGGGGCGATTGAAGGCGGAACAAGAGCTTTCATCGAATCAGCGACTGGAATACGCAAGAAGCGCAGAGAAGAGCTCTTTCGGAGAGAAAAAGAGCTAGATAGTAAACTTGAAAAACTTAAACTTGATGTAACTGCTGATTTAGAAAAACAAGCAAAAGAGGAATTCGAAGAAACGGCTCATAATATTGAACAGGCCAAAGATACTCAAAGCGAAATCGAAGAGCTACTGAGCGAATTGGATAAGTAATATTAGAGGACTAACTTCGGTCCTCTTTTTTTATCGTGATATTTTCAATAACGAAAGGAGCCTTTTATACATGAAAAAGATCATTTACTACATTGGAATCTACCACATTTGTCTTGGTATTCACGAAGGCTTAGAATTCCTGCACGAAGAGATCCGGAAGTGTAATCAAAACGAAAAGCATCAAAAGAAAGGAGCTATTGGAATTCAGCCAGAACCGGCAAAGAAACCTATGAATAAAATCGGATTCGAAATCCCGCAGGCATGAAATATTACTATCAAAAGCCAGATATTTGTGTTCGAGTTTTTGGAGAACCGATTGATTTGAATCATCCGGTTTATCGTGGCGGAACGTTATATTTGGAACGAGGACACGGAATCATTGTAACTCAGAAAAAATTCGATACCAAACGAAAAGAATGCTCCTGGGATGCGGTTGACTCATGGATTGCGAATGATATTTACACTTCTCCAAATTTCGCTGAGTTTTTTATATCGCATGCAACAGAAAAAGACTATCCGATATTTGAACTCAGAAAAATTATGTGGGCGTTACGAATGAAGCCTTTGAAGAAAGAGGATTGGGAGTTATATTTTTGAGATTCGCAAATTAAACAGCCTCTTTAATAGGGAGGTGGAGCTCGAACTAACAAGCAAAGACAAAACGTTAGTCCGGGTTCCTTTTTTTATACCTAAAACTTAAGGAAAGGAGAAGAGTATGGTAACGATTAAGGACTTAAGGAATATTACGCAGGAGTATTTAGATAAACTTGAGTATACGCATCCATTTGTTAACAGCGATAAGTTTGTTGATAACTCGTATGCTAAATGGGCATGTAAGGAAATATTGAACGTCATCGATAAGTCAAACGATCTTCCATTCAAACTGACTCCGATAGAGCTGCTTGATGCATTTTCAAATAAGATGCAGACCTATGCGCTAATGAATTCAAAGAATTCGCTAGGTTTCACAATCGGACAGGAAACCGCGGAGTATTTGATTGAAGAATGCTGGCTTAGCGAATGGCATAAATCTGGACGAAGAAAACATTAATTATTTTTAGGAGGAACATAAAATGACAACAAAAGAACTTAACGCGTTTGTAAATCAGCAGCATCTTAGAGGAATGAGTGATCGGGCCATTGCTGGATCGCTCGGGCTTACTCTCGAAAGATTGTATTTTCTGATGGGTAGAGATGATGAAACGGATGTCGACGAAAAGAAGGAAAAGTAATTAATAACTGATTAAGGAGGCACCATATGAGCTTGACAGTTCTTGACCCCGATGAAATTACAGCCATAAACGTGATCATGGATTATATTCTGAAGAATCCGGCAAAAACCGTCGGGACAATCAAAAAGCGCTTCCGTCTTACGGAAGAGGAGTATCGTATGATATTTGACCTCACGATGCCGCATATCCGAACTGACAGTGCCAAGAGCTATTGGAAAACAAAGTATCTGATGCTCAGAGGTCAGATTAGCGAGCTTGTGCAGAACAATAAGAAGTCAGAGCTCGCGCCGGAACTCTGGAGTATCCTGGAAAACTGTGATGTAAGCGAGAAAAACATGTTGGCGCAGCAGGAAGCAGAAGAAGATCGTGATATTTGAAAGGAGAACAATTATAGAAATGTATAAGACTATTGCTCTTATTGGAATTGGATATATTCTTAAAGACCGTCTTGGCAAAAAGCCAAATACTTATTCTAATTATTTGAATCCCAATACGTTGACAGGGCATCTGACGCAGATTCTAAATGATAAAATGGACTTGATATTCTATGGCAAATGTAAATGGCGTCCTGCTATGCGAGACGTAACGCGTGGTCACGGCAATACTTATACTCAATATTTTTATCCTCTTAAACAGTATAAACAGACGCGCACCGACGAGATCTTATTTGATTCCAGGCAGGATGCCGAGGATGCAATAATCGCAATGACTGAGATCATTGAGCGATATGGGCGCGCCGTATTAATGGATTTTTATGATTACTGCAAAATTTCAAAATCGTATGATGATTACAATAGTTGTTATCATTATGGATGGGATGATTTGAGCGACACAAAGATTATGAAGAAAACTTCTGGTAAATGGTTTATTAGTTTTCCGAAAGCAAAATATTTCGATTAATATCGCAAAAATAACAGCTTCCTTAATAGAAGATATTAAATCATGGAGGGTAATGTTTATGAACGAACGGAAGTATGTTGTTATTGCATCGTATGCGCTTTCCGGTGGATTTATGGTGAATCTCCTTGGAATTACGGATTGCTGGTCACAGGCTTTCCGGCTGATTGATAGATGCGACTACAAGAAAGTCATCTATGAAGAAGTGGCCGGAGCTTGGTCTGAGGATGGCATCCCAATTAAGGATTTTAGCACAGAAAGCAACGGAAATGTATCGTATACTGAAACGCATTATTTCAAATGCGAAGACGATTCAGAGGCAATGGAGACTTCGGTGATGTTCACTATCTTCGAAAACTAAGCATAAAGGAGCTTGTTATTTGCAGGCTCCTTTATATTTTTGAAAAGGAGAACCGAATGGGCAGAAAATCTAATCCTGAAACATGGAAAGAGCGTAAGAAATCTTTATTTGTCAAGGACCTAATGGAATATGCCAGCTTTACTCCCGCTATAGCAGCAGATTATCTTGGAATATCAGAAAACTATTTTAATTGCAAATTGCATCGCGATAGTTGGTCCTTTGGAGAATTACAGCTGCTTGTCTACGCCTCAGGATTATATTTCTGGGTAATGGATAAAGACGGCAAACTCTGGAAATCGATTTCGTTAGAAGATTGGTATCCAACAGATGCGGAGCAAGTCGATGCAATTCGAAAAAGATATGACGATGAACAAATCAAACAAAAACGCGAGGAATATGAAACGTTAAAGCAAACTCTGGCAGCGATGAAAGAAATATATGGATTTGAAGAGTGAAAGGAGAACAAAACATGAGCAACAACTGTGCAATCGATGAAAGAAAAGGTGCAATGAAAAGAGCCGTAGATCTGATTGCCGATATGGCAGCTAACGGAGCTACACAGGAGGAATTGGAGCGAGCTATTTTGTGGTCTGCTGATATTTTTCGGTCGAATAAGAAAAATGTCGACTGGAAACAGTCGTATGAGGACTATGTGATCGCTGAGCTGGAAGACAAGTATCAGGGACCTGATTTTAATGACAACTGTTATAAAGACTATCTGGTTTTTGACGAAAGCTATCGCGATCTATGCAGTGGTATCGGTAAAGGAGTTTTCCTCGCAGGCTTTGATACGAGAGAAGATGCAGAAGTCTTTGTCAAGAAAATAGACAAACCGAATCTTGTTATTCTTGGGCCGAAACAGAAGTAAGGTCGTAAAAATAACAGCTATCTTAATAGAAGGAGGCGAATACTATGGATATTTATGATCGCATTTATAACGCATTAGAAGAGAGGCTGAGAGATCATCAGACAGCTGCCTATTCTTATAGAGAAGAAGGCAAGATGTCCGAGGCACTTAGCAGTATTTCAAAAGCGGTAGAATGTCAAGAGATTATGATCCTGGTAAACGAGTTTCAGAAAGAAAAACTGAGAGCAGCACTCAGAGACTCATATGCTGCATTGATTAAAGAATGGGAAGCTTAACGGTTTCTCTTTCTTTTTGAAAGGAGAATAAAACATGAGCTTTAATCTGAATTATTGGCTTAAAGAAACTATTAATGTCATCAGCGTAGGGACAGAGCATTTTTATCAGGAAGTTAGACCCAGAATCGTCTGCAATGACGGATATTCGGTATCTGTGCAGGCAAGCGAACATATGTATTGCGAGCCTCGTTATACGCAGTGGCAGAATGAAGATGGATGGCAGGTTATTAATGGCAACTACTATGCATCGAGTGAAATACCAAGGAACTTCGAAACCGACCATTTCACACCATACGAATCTGTAGAACTTGGCTTCCCGTCAGAACCTGATGAACTGATCTATGAATACGCAGAAGGCGATAAATATATAGACATGGTCTATGGCTATGTTCCAGTAAATGTCGTTGAGCAGCTTGTCGAAAAGCATGGTGGATTCAAAGGAGTGGATGCGAGCAAGATGGAAGGAGGAACTGAATGATTCCATGCCCGAATGCTTATGATATTCTGCTTCAAACCATTATGGATCCTGTTGACAGGGATTACTTGGAACGTTATATCGGACGCATTTGCCTCGGAGATTACGACAGTGTTCCTAAGTATATTGTGCTCTACGGAAAGTCAGGTACCGGGAAAACTACGATTCTGAATTTTCTGACACGAATTATCGGAGAAGGTAAAATTTCTTATGGCGCCGAAATGGCTAAACTTGTGCATTCTCCGATCGTTATAATTCAAGACAGTAATGCGGATAAAATCATCGACGAAACTAATGATGATTATTCGCTCAATAAAACTAAATTCTTTATTGCGACGAACAAACTTCCAAATTATTGGGAACCGACTGCTCGCATTTTATGTATGACTGGAGAAAGAATTCCTGACAAGATATTTACGAATCTAATTATGCCAAGTCTCTGGGAAATGACGGTCCCGTATAAGAAATACTGTGTTGATAAAGTATGTGAATATTTGATACAAAAGGAGGAAACTTGAATGACTAAACGAATCATTTGCGCACTGCTCTGCGTGATATTTGCGTTCTTTCTCATTGGCTGCGGTACACCAATGGAGCGAGTAGATGAGAAACCGCAGCAACCTGTCTCGATGTTTATTATCGTCGAAGGGGGCGGAATGGATTCATATCGAATCGTATATCATCGCGATACTAAAGTTATGTATGCTGTATCTTGTGGAACTTATAATACTGGTAATTTCACGGTACTGCTCAATCCCGACGGAAGTCCTATGCTATGGAAGGGAGATTAATATGAAGAACTGGCAGAAAGTAAGTCGAGATGAATTTGTCGATTTCATTAAATCGTACCCGTGCGAACTCGATACTGATTATTATATGGACGTTATCTCATGGAATGATTTTCGAGATGGAAGAACTTTTCCAGAGAGTATGGTGGCAATAGTAGATGC
>ODAI011185490.1_pt1 | contig 20464 bp, 18 predicted proteins | sample 1539321 | NCBI WGS metagenome assembly ODAI01 (sample SAMN02144231, study PRJEB22623) | gut metagenome | biome: sheep rumen | host: Ovis aries | place: New Zealand
ATCCTTTATGCTGTACGCGAAAGACGGCTTCTTGGATGCTTTCCCATTCGCATCGACTTTGAACTCGCACACGGTTATCGGCGTGTTGTACAGCCTTCCATCGTGAAGCAAAGGCGACGCCGTCGGCTTCATCTTGTACTCGCCCGGCGCCAACGAAACGGTAGCGCCCTCGGCAGGCACGCAGACATCGAGTCCAACCGCATCGCCCGCGGCCGTCGTTCCCTCGACGAACAGGGGGAAGAGGGCATCCTTGCTCGCGTCGTACTCGGGTGCGGAAATGGCTATTTCGATGTCGTATTCCGCCGCAGCGGACGAAGCCGTTCCCGCCGGCACGCCGCCACCCGCACCAGCTGCAGCATTGCCGGCAGTGGACGCTCCGCTTTGACATGCGACGAGTGCGAGCATGCTGGAAAAGGCAAGCGCCAGAAGCGCTCCGAGCATCGACACCCGACTAGGCTTTCCATTGGAAAGCGCCTGTACGTTTCGTTTCCCATCGCGCATGACCGCTCCGTTCCTCGTTTCGAACCATCGCACTGGTTGGGAGTTTTACAACGTTTTCCCTCGTCGGGATATTATCACACTCCCTTATGCGACGAACGCCCCTCGTGCCAAGAGGAACGGGGGGATATGGCAAAAGGGCGGATTCCCTTTGCTAATGTGCAAAAATGGGGAGTCTCCCTTTTTTGCACATATGTCCCGCCCTCACGTACATATGTGTTCCACGTTAGCGAAACCCGCCATGCGGGTTCACCTACGCCTTCTGTTGTACAATTCCGAATCGGCCGTGAGCAGATAAATTGGGGGATCACGGTCATATAGCAAAGGATTGGCACACACGTGGTTAACGATATCCCGTGCGCACAGGCGCGCACGCAGCTCAACGCGCGCGCAGCGCTCGCGGCGCTCTACATCGTAACGGCATTCTTCCTCTCGTTCATCTGGTCGTTCGTTCCCGCAGAATCGGCGTATGCCTACGTCGACCCGTCGGTCATGACCTACACGATCCAGGCGCTCGCGGGCGTCGCGGTCGCGCTTTCGGCAGTCGCCGGCGTGGCGTTCAGGCGCACGAGACGCAAGATCTACCAGATCCTTAAGATTGACGAGAACGCCAACAAGATCGTCGACACGCCCGTCGAGCGCATCGACCCCACGAGTCCCGATGCCGCACAGCGCCTCGCCGACGCGCGCGCCCAGTCCGAAAAGCTTGCCGAGGAAGGCCGCCGCTTCACCGAGCGCAACGCGATGCGCGACATGACCTGGCGGACGCGTTTCGTGTTCGCGCTCGTCATGACCGTGTTCTTCTTCTTCATCGTCTTCGTCGCCCCCGCCCTCGAGATCGTGGGCTCCAACGCCGACAGCCTCGTGTTCGGCCTCTCGTCCGTCTGGTGGATTCCCGTCGCGTTCTGCACGGCGTTCGCGCTCGTCGGCGCTCTGCTCATCTCGTTGCTGAAAGGCCGCGCCTTCTATTGCGCGCTGCTCGCCGTGTTCCTGGTGACGCTCGCCGCCTACGTGCAGTCGCTGTTCATGAACCAGGGCATGATGCCGGCCGACGGCGGCTTCATCGGGTGGACCGACCAGTTCTTCGTCGACAAGATGATCTTCTCGGGCATCGTCTGGGCGCTCATCATCATCGTGCCCTTCATCTTCACCCGCAAATACCGCCACGTCTGCCTGCAAGCCACGACGGGCCTCGCCTGCGCGATCATCATCATGCAGCTCGTCGGCGTTGCGAGCGTGGCGATCGAGGCGCACGAAGCCGAGGCGACCGAAGGCGGCAAGCCCTACGTCACGCAGGGCGACCTTCTGACCGTGGCCCCCAAGAACAACGTCATCGTCTTCGTGCTCGACACGTACGACACCGCATTGCTCGAGCAAATCCGCGAAGAGGACCCCTCGTTCCTCGACGACTTCACGAACTTCACGTACTGGCCCGACTGCACGGGCACCATGATTCCGACGACGAACGCCATCCCGAACCTGCTGACGGGCCTGAAGCCGGCGCCGGGCGAGGATCTCGGCGAGTACCGGCGCACGAAATACGAGAAGAGCACGTTCTTCAAAGACATCGCCGCGCTCGACTACTCGATGGGCATCTATTCCGACTCGATGATGATGGACTTCCGCAATTCCGCCGACCTCGAAGCGACGAAGCTGACGAACAACGTCCATCCGGTCAACCGCGCGCCAGTCGACATCTGGCGCACGTTCGTCGCCATGGAGCAGTGCGCCCTGTACCGCGAGGCGCTCTGGGTCGCAAAGCCGCTGTTCTGGTATTACACGAGCGACATCAACAACCGCATGATCGCCGACAGCGGCAGCGCGAACCACGACGACTCGCTCTACGAGCTCGACGACGCCGCCATCCTCGGCATGCTGCGCAACGAGCGGCTCACCATCAAGGACGAGGGCCGCGCGGGCACGTTTAGGTTCATCCACCTGTTCGGGCCGCACTTCCCCTTCTCCGTCGACGAGGAGGGAAACAACGTCGGCACGAACCAGTCCGACCAGATCGCGCAGGCGAAAGGCTCGATGCGCGTGGTCACGGAATACCTCGACCAGATGCGCGAGCTCGGCGTCTACGACGATGCGACCGTCATCGTGACCGCCGACCACGGCGTTTGGAACCTGACGGACGATCCCGTGCATGCCCCCATCAGCCCTATCATGCTCGCGAAGCCCGCCTTGCCGGCAGGATCCCCCGAACAGCCCATCGAGATCTCGTCGATGCCCGTGAGCCACGACGACTTCCAGGCGACGGTCATCGCGGCGATGGGCGGCGACTCGTCGCGCTACGGCAGCACGTTGTTCGAAATCGACAACCCAGGCCGCGTGCGCTACTTCGACGCGCTCACGAGCGCAGGCGACAACGGCCAGCATTTCGTGGAATACGAGATAAACGGCAACGTGTTCGACCTCTCGAACTGGAACAAGACCGGCAACGAGTGGTACGGCGCGTAAAGGCCGGCACGTCAAGGGCGGCGCGTCAAGGCCGAAATGCAAAACCCGATTCGCTTGCGAGCGGCGCGCGGCAACGCGAAGACCCCGGCTCGCTTACGCGTAGCCCATTTCGTCGACCTGATCTTCGTCCATGCCGAAATAGTGCGCGATCTCGTGGACGACGGTCTTGCGGACTTCTTCGAGAATCTCGGCGCGCGAACCTTCGAGCCGCTCGTGCGGACCCTTGAATATCGTGATGGTGTCGGGATAATCGCCGAAACCGTAGCTGTCGCCCCGCTCGGTCATCGCGATGCCGTCGTAGAGCCCGAGCAGATCGCCCTCCTCGGTAAAGTAGCCGTCGCCCTCGAAGTCTTCTTCCTCCGGCTCGTCGGCAACGATGATCGCGACGTTTTCCAACTCGTCCAGAAACTCGTCGGGAATCGAGTCGATCGCGTCTTGAACGGCCGATTCGAATTCCTCATCCGTCATGGTGTACATGCCAGCGCCTCCTTCGCCTCGCAAGCCTGCGTGTCGAGCGCAGCCAGACCCCGCGATGCACGCGTCGCGCAGGCCGGCACGCTACGCCTATTCTTGCATATTCTCAGCTTGCGCGATGCGCGTCACCGACACGACGCCCGCATCGATGCCGCAATGCTCGAGCAGCACATCGGGCCTCAACGACCCGGTCGGCTTCGCCTCGAGCGTGAACGTGGCCCGATCGCCGTCGAACTCGAACGGACGCGCCAGGAACTGCCCCACCTCGAGCACCTTCTCCTTGCGCTTGCGCACCACCGTGATGCTCTCGGGCACGTCGATGGCCACGACAGGCGCATCGAAACGCACCTCGTAGGTGCTGAACGGGAAGGCGACGCTCGCCGCTTTCGCGCTCGGCTCGATGTAGAAGCACTCCTGGACCATCAGGTCGGGCACGCTTGCCGCCTGCAAGGCCGCCAGAGCCTTCGTCTGCGCGATGTAGCGCGTCATCTGCAAGTCGAACAGCTCGCATGTGCTGCCGATACCCACGGGCAGAGCGGCGCCGAACGCGATTTTCATGTGAGGGGAAAAGCCCTGGCTCACCGCGAACGGCAACCCGGCCCGCCTCACGACGCGCTCGAGCGTATGCGCCACTTCCAGATGCGACAGCATGGCCAGACGATCGCGCTCGATGAACACCGAACGCAGCCTGAACAACCTCGGATCAGTCATTCGAATCACCCGCCCTGCCGACGCCATCCGCGCGAGCGTCCCCGCTCGCGCGAGCTCCTGCCACGCGCTCCTTGGCGAGCTCGTTGTCGGCGCCGAGCCGCATGCACACCCCGCACGCCGAGCAGTTCTCGAACGTGCAGTCGGGCGTCGTTGCGCCCTCCTCGGCGCGCTGCCGCTCGCGTGCCAGCCAACGCGTCGTCGCGCCGCAGCCGATGTGGTCCCACGGCATGACGTAATCGGTGGGATAGCCCGTCTGAGCAGCACCTTCGACGTCGAATGCCAAATCGTCGGCCGCAGAGCGCCACGCATCCTCGTCGAAGCACTCGGTCCACGCGTCGAAACGCGCGCCGCGACGCCAGGCGGACTCCACGAGCGCAGCCCCCTCGCGGCCGCCGCGGCTCATGACCGCCTCGACGAAACTCGTCTTCGGGTCGTGCCAGTTGATGCTGACGGCACGGTATTTCACGGAATGGCGCAGCAGGTTGACGCGGCGCAGCGCCTCGTCGGGCGGAATCTGGCCGTCCCATTGGAACGGCGTCTGCGCCTTCGGCACGAATAGCGCCACCGACGCGCTGATCTGGATGGACCCGCGCTGCTCTTTCGGGACGACGGCGCGCGCATGGTCGTAGGCCTGCTGGACCAGTCGCGCGATGCCCTTGATGTCGTCGTCGGTTTCCGTCGGCAGGCCGATCATGAAATACAGCTTGCAACGGCGCCATCCGGCGGAAAACGCCGCATCGATGGCTCCGAACAGATCGTCTTCGGTCACGTTCTTGTTTATGACGTCGCGCAGCCGCTGCGTTCCCGCCTCGGGCGCGAACGTCAGGCCGCCTTTTTTCTGGCCGGCGACCAAGCTCGCCATGTCGACGCCGAACGAGTCGAGCCTCTGGGAGGGAATCGACACGCGCACGCCCGTGCCCGCGCATGCCTCGTTCAGCCGCTGCAGGATCTCGGCGATTTGGGAATGATCCGTCGTCGAGAGCGACGTGAGCGAGACCTCGTCGTAGCCAGTTTCGGCAAGGCCCTTCAACACCGAATCGACGATGTTGTCCGCCGAACGCTCACGTACGGGGCGATACATCATGCCCGCCTGGCAGAACCGGCACCCGCGCGCGCAACCGCGCAGCACCTCGACGTTCAGGCGGTCGTGCACCGCCTCCGTGAACGGCACGATGCACGGCTCCCACGCCGAGCTCGTGGCGAACCCCTTGTATAGGCGCTTTTCTATATAAGTAGGCAGGCCGTCTTCGAGCGGCTCGATCCACGAACCCGCCCGTTGCGCCTCGTCGCGATCGCGCCAGCGATACAGCGATGGCGCGTACCAGCCGTCGAGTTTGGCAAGGGCGCGCCAGATCTCGCGCCGCGATGCGCCGGCTTTGCGCAGGCGGCGGATGACCTCGAGCCCCTCGGGCAACGATTCCTCGCCTTCGCCGATGTTGATCGCGTCGAAAAAGGGCGCATACGGCTCGGGGTTGAACGCGCACGGCCCGCCCGCAACGACGATCGGATCGTCTTCGGCACGCTCGTCGGCATGGAGCGGCAGGCCGCCCAGATCGAGCGCCTCGAGCACGTTCGTCGCGGCCAGCTCGTGCGGAAGCGTGATGCCAATCGCGTCAAACGCCGCGAGCGGCGCGCAGCTTTCGATGGAGAACAAGGGCAATCCCGCTTCGCGCAGGGCGTCGCACATGTCGGGCGCCGGCAGGAAGCCGCGCTCGGCCACCATCCCCTCGCGCGCGTTTACGGCGTTCACGAGGATGCGCAGCGCCTGGTTCGCCTGGCCGAGCTCGTACGTGTCGGGGTAGATCATGCAGAAGCGGAAATCCGCCTCCGGCTTGTAGACGCTGCCCCATTCGTGGTTGATGTAGCGCGACGGACGCTCGGCCTTCGCCACGAGGGCGGAGACCTGCGGCCAAATGCTCTCGAATTGGACCATGGCTAACGTGCGCTCGTACCAGCTGCAGCAGACGAGGAAATGCTCTTTGCGACAGTGGAAACGGTGTCTTTGACGATCGGCGCGTACTTGCTCACCGCATCGCGCACAATCGGCACGTATTTCTGAGCTGCATCGCGCACGATCGGCACAACGTCGTTCACCTTGCCCTCGATGTCGACCGTCGACGGGTCGGCCGCGATCTCGCGCGCCCTCGCCACGAATTTCGTGCCCGTCTCGGCCGCCTTCTCGACAACGGCGGCGACGCCCGTCGCATTTTCCCCGCCCTCGAAATACTCGATGGTGGCATAACCCAACGCCGACGTTCCGCCGTAGGCAACGGACGGCCTGATGATGAACCCGAGTATGGGAATGAACTCCGCCAGCTCGCGCGCCAGCGTGCGGAAGACGAAGGCACCCCCAACCACGGCGGCAAGCTCCTTCGCCCGGTCCTTGTTCATCTCGTGGCCGTAGGCTGCGGCGATCTGCAGGACCATCTTGCCCTGGTTCAAAGTCATGACGGGAAGGTCCGCCCCCGACAGCAACGGCACGATGCCGATGCCGGCGTTCTGCAGCGACGTGGTCTGCACGGCGTCCTTCGCGAGCGAACGGCGCATGAACGGAAACGCGATGGCCAGCGCCAGCCGCTTCTCGTGGCACACCGCCACGATCCAACGACCCATGCGCTCATCGAGCGTTTCGCCGGCCTCGCCGTCGAGTGCGTAAGGCTCCTGCGCTCCTTCCGGCATATCGGGAAACGCAAGGTCGCCCTCGGGAATGGCATGCCCGCCCTCCTCGGCGATGCGCACGACTTCGCTCGGCTGCGTCGTCGCGATCATGACGGGAACGCCCATCGCGCGGATCGCGGCGGCAGCTGCGCCGATGCCCAAAGACGTGCCGGCCGCGATTACCGCGAGGTCGTCGCCCGGATGCGGGACGAACGTGCTGTCGAGGTACGAGATGGTCATCCGCACGCTCGGCAACTGCGAGGCGAAGACGTTGCGGACGCGGGCCGCCAAATCGGCCGGCGCTTTCTCGTCGATGTACACGCTCACCGATAGCGGCGTGCTCTGGGCATCCTTGATATTGGTAGCTTCGTCTATAAGCGCTTTCACATCAATGGGAAGTTGCATATGCCGCCCTTCTCGTGTTCTGCTTCCCCCGCGTCCAAACCGATCCCATGAAACCGAGCAACGCGAAATTCACGATCATGAACGAAGATCCGTAGCTCATGAACGGAAGCGGAATGCCGGTGATGGGCATCAGCCCGCACGTCATGCCAATGTTCTCGAGAATCTGGAACAGCCACATGCCGATGATGCACATGACGATGACCAGACCGAACAAATCGCTCGACGCGCTTGCTATCCGAAATCCTATTATAACGAGTGCGACGTAGAGCACCAACAGTGCCATTACACCAATAAATCCTAGCTCTTCAGCCAAAACGCAGAAAATGAAGTCCGTCGGAGCTTCAGGCAGAATGCCGAGCGCATGCTGCGAGCCCTGCATGTAACCCTGGCCGAGCAACCCGCCCGAGCCGATGGCGATCTTCGCCTGCTGGAGGTTGTATCCCTCGTCCGACAAGTCGGACCCGCTCTGGTCCATGAACACGAGCAGGCGGTTGCGCTGGTATTGCTTGAGCAGCTTGTACTCGCCCGTCGAGTTCTTGATGACCTCGTCGACCAAAAACGCCGCGGCGACGAGCAAGATGCATATGGCGAGCGTGATGAGCAGGTACTTCGGGCGCGCGCCGCCCATGACCAGCGCGACGGCCGCGATGAACAGGTAGACGAGGCCCGTGCCGAGGTCGGGCTGGGTCATGATGCACGCGAACGGCACGAGCATGAGCCCGACGGCCTTCAGGTACTCTGTCAAATCGTCGAGACGCCCCTGATAGCGCGCCATGATGCTCGCGTCGAGCAGGATGACCGTCACCTTCGCGAACTCGCCCGGCTGCATCTGCGGAAGCGGGCCGAGCTTCACCCACGACGTCGCGCCCATCGTGTTCACGCCGATCACCGGCAAGTGCGGCGACAATATGAGCACGACGTTCACGATGAGGAACAGCATCGTGTAGTCGGAAAGGCGCCGATAGTCGAAAGCCCAGATGACGATCATGGCCACAAGCCCGACGGCGACGCCGGCGAGCTGGCGCGAGAACGTGTAGTCCTCGTCCGCGCTGACGGCGGAGAACACGACGAGCAGGCCGTAGAGCACGAGCAGCGTGACGACGATGAGGAACGGCAAGTTGATCGCCGGCAACTGGCGCGACGAGCCGCGGCCGGCCGTCTCTCCGGTGGCCGCTCGCATGGAGCTTATTTGCGGTAACTGCGGCATTTCACCCCCCTTAGTCCGAACGGGCCGTGGCCGAGCCGCCGATTTTCACCGACTTGCCGCTCGATGCCTCGACGCTGCCGATCTCGTCGTTCTTGCCCTCGACGGTTGCGAGCAACGCGCCCATGACCTGCGCGCCGACCGGGCCGGCGATATCGCCGCCACCGCCGCCTTGCTCGATGCACGTGGCGACCACGTACTTCGGGTTGTCGTTGGGGTAGTAGCATACGTACCAAGCCGTGTCTTCCTTGCCGGCGACCTCGCCGGTACCGGTCTTGCTGCCGATCTTCTTGACGTCGACGCCCCATTCCTCGAAGCCGTACACGATGTTCTCGTTCCCGAGGGCCACCTCGGCAAGCGCGTCGCGCACGATCTTGTAGTACTTCGGGTCGATTTCGGGAACGCCGACGACCTCGGGCGTGAACGTGATGGCCGCCGACTCCGTGTTCTCGCCGTTGCGCACTTCCTTGAACAGGTGGGGCTTCATGATGTTTCCCGTCGCGACCGCGCCGTACGCGACCGCGATCTGCAGCGGCGTGGTCAGCACGTCGCCCTGGCCGATGATGAGGTTCGTGACGTCACCGCCGCGCCATTGCCCTTCGGTCGGCACGTCGCTCCAGTACTGGGCCTTCCATTCCGGCGTCGGGATGCGCCCCGGCTCCTCGCCTGAAAGGTCGATGCCGGTCACCTTCCCGAACCCGAATTTCGCGATTTCCTCCTGGAGGGCCGTGTCGGAGATGGAACCGCCCTGCGACTGCCCCGCGAAGAAGAAGTCCTTGGCGATCTCGTAGAACACGACGTCGCAAGACTGCACGATGCCGGAATGGATGTCCATCTTGCCGTGGCCGGTCTGCAGCCAGCACATCTGCCAGTCGCCCGAGCCGAAGCCGTCCCATGCGCCTCCGCATTCCCATGTGTGGTCGCCGCCCGCGAAATCGTATTTCAGGCCCGCCAGCGAGGTGAACGCCTTGTAGGTCGAGGCAGCGGGGTATGCACCGGAAATCGCGCGGTTCAGCAACGGGTAGTACGAGGCCTCCGTGGAATACAGGTCCCAAATGTCCTGGGAAATGCCGCCCGTGAACGTCGCGGGCGAGAACGTCGGGTAGCTCGCCATGGCGAGGATGCTGCCGTCGGTCACGTCCATCGCGACGATCGCGCCACCGCAGCCCGCGCCGTGACCGATCACGTTGTCGGGCGCGATGCGCTCCGCGAGAGCCTTGTCCGCCGCGTACTGAACCGGCGCCTTGATCGTGAGGTAGATGTCCGAGCCGCGTTTCGCAGGCGTCTCGCTCTCGACCTCGACGACGCGCCCGCGCGAGTCGACCACGACCCGGCGCTGGCCGTGCTCGCCGGCGAGCAGGTTGTCGTAGTAGGACTCGACGCCGCTCTTCCCCACGGTGTCGCCGAGCTCGACCGTGCGGTTGTTCGGCATGGACGCGAGCTCGTCTTCCGAAATCGGGCCCGTATAGCCGACGACATGCGCGGCAAGCGCGCCGTACGGGTAGTCGCGCACGGTCCTCTCCTGAACGGTCACGCCCGCGAACGCGTCTGAATGCTCCGCTATGAACGCCACATCGCGTTGACGCGCGTCGGAGACGACGACGCGCTGGCTCTGCGCGCCGGAGCTCTGGTCCTGGATTCGCGCCTTCACGATGTTGTACGGCACGCCGAGGACGGCGGAAAGGCGCTGGACGACGTCGTGGTCTTCGGCGACTTCTGCATCGGCGAGCACCGTCAAGGCCGTGCGGTTGTTGACGAGCAGGACGCCGTCACTGTCGTAGATGAGCCCGCGCGGCGCCGGCGTGGCGACGTTCGTGTACTTGTTCTGAATGGCTTCGTCCTGGTAGGAAGCCGACGATATGATCTGCATGCTCCAGAGCTTCGCGCTCAGCGAGCCGAAGATCGCCGCGGCGAGAACGCCCATCGCGACGAACCGCGAACGCAGCCCCTCGCTTACGCGGCCGGTCGTCGTCTCCGACGGCGCCGTGGTGGCATGCGCCGAACGCTTTCCCCGCGAGCGCGCCGAGCCTGCGCCCGCGCCGCCGACGCCGACGTTGTCTACGGATTTCACGGCATCGTAGCGTGAGCGGTGCGTGCGCGGCGCGACCTCGTTACGACGGCCCCGTATGACGAAGAACGCCACGACCGCTGCGGTCGCCACGAGCAGGGTGATGATTGCGACGATGATTGCGACGAGCATTCGGCGCGGCCCCCTAACGCAACTGCGTGATGTCGGACCTGGCCTGGACGCTCGGCGCGAACAGCCGCCTGAGCAACGGGAACAGCACGAAAGCCACGACGATGTCGTACGCGGTGCAGGGCAAGACGCGGTAGCCGAGCGCCCCGAGCAAGCCGGCGGGATAGCCGAACAGCAGCAGGAACAACCCGTAGATCAATTCGACGAGCAACGCGCCGACCGCAACCGTGACAAGCGGCATGAAAGCCGTGTCGTTGTCCATCGACGCGAAGAAATGCGAGGCGACGAACGACACGACCACGAGGGACAACGCCATCGCGCCGACGGGCCCGCCTGTGAACAGGTCGTAGAACAGCCCCATCACGAACGGCAGAACGCTTCCGGCAGACCGCGCCCTCAGCACGGACACGAGCAGCACGTAGGCCGCGATGACGTTGGGGACCGCGCCGAACAGCATGATATGCGGCGCGAGCACGATCTGCAGCAAAGCGGCCAGGACGGCGCCTATGACGACCAATATGCGTTCTTGCGTCACCATGTCAGACCGACCTATTCCCCTTCCCCGCCGGCCGTGCCGTCGTCGTAGCCTGCATCATATTCCTCGTAGTAGCCGTCGTCGTAGTACCCTTCGCCTTCCTCGTCCATGTACGAGGCCTGCGCCTCCGCCTCGGCGGCGGCCTTCTCCTCGGCGGCCTTCTTCGCCTTCTCCTCGGCCGCCTTCTCCGCCGCGGCGACGTCGGGGGCGTTGAACACGACGATGACCTCCTCGAGCATGGCGGCATCGTCGTTAGGCGCCACGATGATGCTGCCCGTCGAGTTGCTCGGCGTCCGGTTCACGCTGACAACGGCGCCGACGATGAGGCCGCGCTCGTAGCTGCCGCCGAGGCCCGACGTGACGATCACGTCGCCGACTTCGGGAATCTGGTCCTCTTCGAGGTCCTCGAGGTACAGCAGCCCGGCAAGCGAGCCGCGCACGATCGCGTTCGCGCGCGTCGATTGAATCATGACCGCGGCGCCCGAGTTGGGATCGCTCAGCAGGCGCACCGTCGACGAGTTCTCGTCGGTGCGCACGACCTGGCCGAGCACGCCGGTCGCGCCCATGATGGTCATGCCCGACTCGACGCCCGCGGCCTTCCCGAGGTCGATGGTGATCGACTGGTCCCAAGCGTTCGCGGATCTGCCGATGATATGCGCGGTCGGGCCCGTCACGCCGGAGACCTTCCTCATGTCCAGGAGGTCGCGCAGGCGCTCCGCCTCCTGGCGGTACTCCTCGGCCTCGGCCACGAGCCGGCGCAGCTCCTCGTTCTGCTCGCGCAGGCCGGTGAGCGTGCTCGGGTTTGCCGTCGCGTCGGCAACCGCGTCGCCGACGGCGCCCGTGGCACCGCCGATGCCCGCACCCACGCGGCCTACCTGCCCGGTCACGGACATGACGGCGTTCTGGGCCGAATGCACGACGCCGTCTGCACCCTCGCGTCCATAGACCGTCACCAAGACGATCGAGAGGATGAGCAATACGGCAAACACGACACGGCGGGGTGCCGACCCGCCTTGTTGATTGCTGAATGGCATGGATTCGCCCGCCAAGCGCTACTTTGACCTCATGAGCGTCTGGCGAAGCGCCGTCGGCGTCTCGAGGACCTTCAGGCACCCGGAGACGACGTTCGTCAGGGCGGTTTCGCTCACCCAGACGGGAATCTCGAGCTTGTCGGTCAGGTAGCGGTCGAGGCCCGAAAGCAGGCCGCCGCCGCCCGTGAGCAGGATGCCGTTCTGGATGATATCGCTGGCCAGGTCGGGGTTCGTCTTCTTGAACGTCTCCTTGATGGACAGGACCATGTCCTCGCAAGGCTGGACGAGCGCAGCGCGCACGTCTTCGGACTGGATCGTGACCTCGCGCGGTTGCTCCGTGATCATGTCCTGGCCGGAGATGATCATGTCGCGCTCGCGACCATCCTCGAACGGGAGGATGGAGCCGATCTTGATCTTGATGACCTCGGCCGTGCGTTCGCCGATCTTTATGCCCAGCAAATCACGCAGGTGCATGGAGATGGCCTCGTCCATCTTGTTGCCCGCAAGGCGCAGGCTCGAGGAGGTGACGATGCCGCCGAGCGATATGACGGCGACCTCGGTCGTGCCGCCGCCGATGTCGACGACCATCGAGCCGGTCGGTTCGGTAACGGGAAGGTCGGCTCCCATGGCAGCCGCCATGGGCTCCTCGATGAGGTACGCCTGGCGTGCGCCGGCCTGGATGGACGCCTCGAACACAGCTCGCTTCTCGACGGACGTAGCGCCGCACGGGATGCAGATGACGATGCGCGGCTTGGCCTGCCACGGGTACTTGCGCGGCGCGGCCTTGTTGATGAACGCCGAGATCATGGCCTCGGTCACGTCGTAGTCGGCGATGACGCCGTCTTTCAGCGGATGCTCGGCGGAAAACGCGTCGGGCGTATGGTTGATCATGTTCTTCGCCTCGTGGCCGACGGCGAGAACGCGGTGCGTGGACTTCTCGATTGCGACGACGGACGGCTCGTTGATAACGATGCCCTCACCGGAAATCGCGATGAGCGTATTGGCGGTACCGAGGTCGATGGCCATATCGGCCGACATGTTGCCGGTCAGATTCGAAAACGACCCCGCTATAGTGTCGAAAATGGACATCTGGTCAAACCCCTTTGGGTAGAAAAATGCTACAGTATGCGACCAAAAATTCTATCATGGCCGTTCTTAGGCAAGGCATGTGCTCGCACGTCAATACGCCAAACTCCACAGCGGCAACAATCAATATGAAAGGGTTGTGAACCCGCCTCCGCTTTCATACTCGGCCGACCACATCATATCGCGTATTGGCAATTGCCAATGGCTTTCAGCCCTCCGCGCGGGGCCGTAAGGAAACGGCGTCAAAAAAAGCGGGCATGCCGGGAAACCTCTCCCCCGGCATGCCCGCGAGCAAGTCTAGTGGACGCTGCAGGACAGGCACGGGTCGTACGCGCGCACGAGCTTCTCGATCTCGAGGCGAATCTCGGCCTCGTCTGCGCCTTGCGCGACGAGCAGCTCGGCGAGCTGGCGCATGTCGCTCTCGAGGTTCGCGACGTTCTGCGCCGTCGGCGTCACGATCGAGGCACGCACGACGCGGCCGTCGTCGTCCAAGTCCAGCTCGTGGAACAGCGTTCCGCGCGGCGCCTCGGTGAACCCGACGCCACGCCCCGCCCTCACCTCGTAGGGCTCGGGCACGCTCGAGCCCTCGAACTCGTCGTTCGCGAGACGGCGGCAGAGCTCTGCGCATCTCTCGAGCGCGTCGACGAGCTCGACGGCCTGCGCCACGTTGTTGCGGAACGGGTTGCGCTCGGGCGGCCTGAGCCCCGCCTTCGCAGCGGCGACTTTCGCGTCCTTGCACAAGTTGTCCCACGACACGTTGATACGCGCAAGCGCGCTCGTCATGTAATTCGACTTCGTCCACCTCGCCCGCGCGAACAGCGCGCCGGAATGCTCGACGGCGTACTCCTCGATGTTGCCATCGAAGTCGTCGGCGTCGAATTCCGTGCCCGCGCCCGCGAATTTCGCGATGCGCGAATCGCATATGGCGTACTTGTCGGGATCGTACATCGCCAGCATGTCGCCCGTACTCTGGATGTCCGGGATCGCGAACGAGTTGAACAGGTCGACCGTCGCGATGGCGAACGGGCGCATCCCGTCCATCCTGTCCGCAAACGCGCGGTACTCGTCGGCAGACATCTCGTGGGTGAACCCGCCCACCACGGCGGTGATGGGATGAATGGAGCGGCCGCCGACCTTCGTGCACAGCTCGTTGCCGAGCGATTTCAACGCCAGCGCGCTGTCGAACAGCGCCGGGTCGATCTGCTCCACCGGAAACACGCTCTTCTGCCCGAGGAAGTCGGGAGCGGCGAGAACGAACAGATGGGTCCCGTGGTTCTGCAGGTAGGAACCGTACAGCAGCAGCTCGCGCAAGGCGTTGGTGCGATCGGAGACCTCGATCCCGAATATGCGCTCGATTGCCAGCAAATCGGTGACAACATGGCTCGCCGAGCAGATGCCGCAGATGCGCGACGCGATGTAGGACACTTCGGTGAAGCTACGGCCCCGCACCATGCTCTCGAACAGGCGCACCGGTTCGACGACGGCCATTTCGACTGTCTTCACCTGGCCTTCTTCGATGACGACGTGGATATCGCCATGGCCCTCGATACGGGCAACATGGTCGACGTTGATGGTCGCTTTCATTCTCTCCCCATTCTTTCGAAATACGGCGACGCAACATGCGCACGCCGCCGCATCGTCATGTTACTTCTGCAGCGCAACCTGGTTGAACATCTCGAGCGCCTTATCGAAATCGGCGACGGACACGCCGTACGAAGCGCATGCGGCGCGTGCGCCGTCGAGGTTCGCGTCGGGGGAAAGGCCCGCGCAACCGTTGCACGGGCGCCCCAGGTTCACGCAGCGGGCGCCACACGCCGCACGCGTGACCAGGCCGAGGCATAGCTCGCCCTTCGAGAAGAAGCACTCCGTCTCGTTGCGCTTGCAGTCAGCGCACATCGTGCGCGTCTCGTCCACGCGGTTCGACCCGAACAGCGCCCTTTGCAAGTGCGCCACGAAATCGTACGGGTCGATCGGGCAGCAGCGAACTTCCGAATCGACTTCGATTACGTCGCTCACCGGGCGCGGCTCGATGATCTCGCCGCTCGCGTCGGGGAGCGAATCCGCATAGACTTCCTTCGCGCGCGATGCCAGCTCGTTGCTCGCCATGCCGGGCACGCCGCCCGTGACGGCACATGCGCCGATGGCCATGACGTGGGCCGCGCGCTCGCGAACCTTGCGGACCGTCTCTTCCGCCTCCCGCGTCGTCACGGCGCCCTCGATGATGGCGACGTCGAACTCGTCGGGCATGTCCTCCGATGTCACGAGCTGCCAATACCGCAGGTCTATCTGGCCGAGGATTTCGGTCAGATGCGCTTCTGCGTTCGTAATCTGCAATTGACACCCAAAGCAGCTCGCCAAGCCCACCACGACGACGCGCGGCGGACGGGAATTGGTGTCGGTGATCATCTGCCAAGCACACATGTTACATCGACCCCTGAATGTTCTTCGCTTCCCAATAGTTGAAAACCGGACCGTCGATGCAGCAATACTGGTGTCCGATCTGGCAATGGCCGCATTTCCCCATGCCGCACTTCATGTGACGCTCGAAGTCGAGGTAGATGTGGTCGTAATCGATGTTCTTCTCGCGCATCACCTGCACGACGAACTTGTACATGACCGGCGGGCCGCAGACGACGCCGAACGTGTTGGCGGGATTGATGTCGAGCCGTTTCATCGGCTCGGTCACGACGCCCACCTCGCCGTCCCACGTATCGTCGGGATTGTCGACCGTGAGGTACAGCTCGAAATCCTTGCGATGGCGCCACATCTCGAACTGGTCGCGGAACATGATGTCGGAAGGCGTCCGCGATCCGTACACGATGGTGACGCGCCCGAAATCGGAACGGTTGTCGTGGATGTAGTTGATGAGGGACCGGACGGGGGCGATGCCCAAGCCGCCTGCGACGATGAGAATGTCGTTTCCGCGCATCTCGTCGACGGGGAACCCGCGGCCGAACGGGCCGCGCAAACCAACGATGTCGCCGGCGCGCATGTTGTGAATGGCGCTCGTCACCGTGCCGGCACGCCGGACGCACAGCTCCACGAACCCCTGCTTCGTGGGGGACGACGTGATCGAGATGGGAACCTCGCCCACGCCGAAGATCGACAGTTCGAGGAACTGCCCGGGCTCGTGCACGAACGCCTCGCGCACGCGCTCGTCGATGAGGCGGAACTCGAAGAGCTTCTCGTGCTCCGTCAAATCGCGCATCGAGGTGATGCGGGCCGGCCAGGGCCTATACGCATTGCCGAGAAGCATGTCCTTGCCGGATTCGACGTGAGGCGGCTCGCGCAGGGCTTCGACGGAAATCGTGCCCAATGACTTGCTATTTTGCATCGTCCGCTCCTTTCCGCTTGAAGAAACGGAGCACCTCGATCGGGTTGATGCCCGTCTTGCAGGCGGTCACGCAACGGCCGCAGCCCACGCAGAGCATGCGGTCGTGGTTGACCAGGAATCCGTTGAGCTTGTGGTACATGCGGTGCCTCACGCGGTCGCGCGTCGTCGGGCGGAAATTGTGCCCGCCGGTGACCGCAGCGAAGCCGGGGCTCGTGCAGGCGTCCCATGTGCGCACGCGCTCGCCCGTCTTTCCATCGGGTTCGAGGTTGTCCTTGATGTCGAAGCAGAAGCACGTCGGGCACACGCTCGCGCATGCCGAGCACGACAGGCACTTGCTGCCGAGCTCGTCCCAGAACGGGTCCGAATGGAAGACGTCCATGAGCATGGCGACATCTTGGATATCGGGGATCTCGTGGTTGAACGCACGTTGACGTGCACGCGTCTTCTGGCGGAACGCGATGCGGTCCTCGTCCGTCGCTTCCGAGATCTCGCACGCGGCCTCGAGAATGTTCGTCGCGACGACGCTCGACATGGAGACGAGGTACTTGTCCCCTATATCGTGCAGGAAAAGATCGTAGCCGAACTGGGCCTCGTCGGCGCCCCACAGATGGCAGAAGCAGTTTTCGTTCGGCGTGCAGCTTATGCCGACCACGAGCGTTGCGCCGCGGCGTGCCTTGAAGTACGGGTCGACGTACTTCCCGCCGAGCAGGGCAACGTCAAGCCTGTTCAAAGCATTGATATCGCATGTGTGCAATCCAAACACCACACGCGGGGTAACTTCCTCGGAATAGTCTTCGACTAGATTCATGCGCGCATCGAACTTCATGAGCGTCTCGACCGGCGGCATGAAGTACTTTTTGGAGGACGACGCCGTTTGCGGGTAGTCGAGTTCGATTTCGTCAGGCGAGCTGATTCGATCGAATACGTACTCATCTCCCCGCTTAACCGGGGCAACGACCTCATAGGACTCCATGAACGCGCGGACGAGCGATGGAAGCTCGCGTTTGTCCATGACGCGGTAAAGCATGATTGCTCCTCTTTCTCGTCTTGTGCAATCACCACAATGACACTCTACCATCGCGCACGCGAATAAGCCACTTCGATTGAGGTTGCGGTGGTTTCTGTGGGTGGGTGCGGCATGCTCTCCAGCCGCGTTCCGTCCCGTCGTCGCGGGGGCGCGTCGCCCCGTCGCCCCGTCGCCCCGTCGCCCGTCGCCGCGGGGGCGCCTGAAACCCTCGGGCTGACCGCTCGGCGTCCGGGCGCGCCGCGCCCGCGAACTCGCTCGCTCGCGCTCGCTCGGACAGCGCGGGCGCAAGCGGGCGCGCCCTCCCGCCTCGCAGCCCTCGCAGGTTTCAGGCGCCCCCGCGGCGACGGGTCGCAGGAGGAGCGCGCCGGGCGAAGCGTGCACGTCGGGCAAGCGGGCGCGTCGGGCGAAGCGTCGTCGATCCATAGGATACGAGTGGCTTGAATTCGGGAAGACGCAAGCGAATCCAGATGCGGCCTAAATCCGAAAAGGCGCGAGCATATCCGAGAGTGGACCGAATCCGAGGGTAGTCATCGATTGCGGGTGTCCTTGAAACCTACGACCTGCGGAATCGCTGAGATTGCTCGCATATTGACCCCGAAAAGGGATGACCCTCCTCGAATATGGGCCATCGAGCCGGCCAGCAATCAGACCGTGGCCAACAAGCTCGACGTGGCCGTGCGCCGCCACGTGCGCACGCAGATAGCGCAGGACGGCGCGCGCCTCACGGAGCTGAGGATGGACGAGGCCGGCATCGAGTACGTGGAGGTATCGAGCCACGCGGGCGCCCGCCCCAGCCACCAGGAATGGGAGGGCCAGGTCTACAGCCGCAACGGCCGCAAGACCGTGGGCGGCGTCACGTACGAGGACTTCAAGACGGCCTGCCACTGGGGCGACGTTGGCGACGACATATACGGCGCCAACTGCCGGCACGCCCACGGCCCGTGGATACCGGGCACGCCCCCGCAGCTACGAGAAGGACCCCAAGCACCCCAGCGGCCTTTCCAACGACGAGGCGTACAGGCTCAACCAGAGGCAGCGCGAGATGGAACGCGGCATACGCGCCACCAAGCGCGAGCTGAAGGGGTCCCTGAAAATTTACGAGAGCGATCAGACACCGGCGAACGTTGCGGAAGTAAACCAGCTTAAAGACGCGCTAAAAGCGAGGCAGACCAAGCTGCGTGATTTCATCGACGAAGCGAGCGCAAGGGGCAAAGCTCCGGTCCTGCAGCGTTCGGAGCGGCGCGAGTGGGCCGGCGACATGCCAAAAGTGAAGGTTCCACCACCCGCACGGCGTACGGTGCAGCAGGCGCTTAGCACGCCGTCAGTGGAAAAGCGCCGGAACAATCAGCCCCAAAGTAAACGCAGCAATGCAGAGGGCCCACATCGGGGACAGCACGGAATGGAACCGGGCGTGGGGGGTCTTGGCCCCGACGACATGCTACCGAGCACCGTAAGCATCAGCATTGACGAAGCGCAGCGCCTCGTTGACGAGCTGGGGCCAGATAGCGAACTTCATTTTGCGTACCACAACGATGGCACTATTCAGGTGAAGAGCGTCTGCGTAACGCCCGATGGTGGTAATATTGGAACGTGGAGAGACGAGGACAACGGCCTCGAAGAAATAACGGACGTGTTCACGATCCATTACTCACGCAACAGGACGCATATAGTACCGGCCATGCCATCGAGAATGAGGGGCTAGCGATGATCACGACGAACTACAGAGAGGCGATCCGCGTCCTTATCAAACACAAGCACGGCACCATGGCGAAAAGCAACGGAACAACTGTATCGGGCGCCCTCTTCGATATTCAATCGCCGGCAAACGACCCGGACGGCATCGGCTACGTTCTCTTGAAGCAAAGCAACACGAGCGAGTTGGCAAGCGTATATAAAAACGAGTTTGCCGGACTCGTCGAAGTTTGGTGACACCATGCCCACGACGACCTCGACGTGATCGTGTACAAGGTGCTGGCCTACGTCCTCGCTTGTGCCAAGGCCGACGTGCAGCCGAGCGCGGCGAAGGCCAAGGAGGCAGCGAAGGCAAACGACACGCTGTGGGCCATGGCCGTGCAGTCGATGCTGGACGAGGGACTGGCGACGGGCGTCGAGGTCATCTACCACCACGAGCTGGGCAAGCCGACAGTCTCGGAGCCCCCCGCCATCGGCATCACGCTCAAGGGACAGCAGTACCTGCGCGACAACTCGAAGATGCGCGAAGTGGCCGCCTTCCTCGGCCAGGCGTTCGCCGACATGCTCCCCGTGCTGGTCGCGGCCACCCAGGCTCTGTAGGTATAGACCAATATCGAGCAGCCACGGCCCCGCCCCGGCGGTGCTTTCCTTTTGCTATCCACTTTCAAAAATCGCGCGTTTTTAACGCCCCGCTTACATCGCATAGTCCCGCTGCCGCACGCCGAGCGACACCCCTCCTACCCTGCAGACACGCGAGGCGTGCGGCGACAACGGCACGCGCACGCGATCCCCGGCGACAACAGGGGGCCTGCCAAGCGGGCAGAGAAGCCCGACAACCAAACACGGAAGGAGCAAGGGTATGGCGGACGACGACAAGAAAGACCCAAGGTCCGACGAGGGCGAGGGCGGCCAGGACGGCGGCAAGACCAAGGAGGTCGTGTCCTACGCGAAGTACAAGCGCGAGACCGACGAGTGGGAAGCGCAGGTCGAGACCCTCAAGGCGGAGATCGCCAAGCGCGACCAGCAGATCGCCGACATCCAGGCCAAGGCGGACAACGCCGACGAGCTGAAATCCGCGCTCGAGAAGGCCTATGTCTGAGCAGACGGCACCGTGACGGGCCTCTACTGAGTGGAGCAAATCCGGGAGGAATC
>ODAI010432268.1_pt1 | contig 20463 bp, 13 predicted proteins | sample 1539321 | NCBI WGS metagenome assembly ODAI01 (sample SAMN02144231, study PRJEB22623) | gut metagenome | biome: sheep rumen | host: Ovis aries | place: New Zealand
ATTTTCCTTTCGTGTAATTTCTTCTACGTCTTTTAGGAATACCTTCAGTTTTTCATCCAGTTTCTTTTCATTTTTCTCTACGGCTTTTTTCCAGACGAATGTGTATTTGTTTGCGGCGCTTTCGATTTTTGTCCCATCTACAAAATATTTTTCAAGACTTACATAGCCTTTTTTGTTCAGAAGTTTTACTGTCGATACAAATATTTCTTCAATTGAATCTTTCAGCTTTTCACTGCGGAATGTGTTGATAGTTCTGAAGTCCGGTTTCTGGAATCCTGTTAGCCACATCACATTTACATTCTCACGGCACTGCTTTGCAATCTGTCGAGAAGAATAAGTTCCTGTCATATAGCAGTAAATCAATACCTTAAGAAGCATTACCGGATTGTATCTGCTTGCTCCGCCACCTTTTGTGTTTCGTGCAAATACTTCTTCAATTTCGAGTTCATCTACTGTTTTGTTGACAATTCTTACAAAATGATTCTGCGGAACCAGTTCGTCCAGACTTGGTGGCAGCAGCCACTGCTCGCCCTGATTATATGGTTTGTATGTGATTTTATCGCTTACGCCTCTGCTCATATTTAAATTTTAGCAGATTGGAATTCTCTTGTAAATTTAAAATAATAGGGCTGTCCATTTCTTTTTGGACAGCCCCTATTTATTTTAGCCCATACGGGAGTCGAACCCGTCTCTCTTTTTGTAAGTAAATGCTACAAAAAAGCTTCCGCTTTTTTGTAGCATTTACTATCTACAATTGAGAGGGCGATGAACTAAACCGATTTCGAAGTCGAATATAGCTGAAAATAAAAAGAACTCGCCAGTGACGAGTTCTTTTTATTTTTTTCCACGGTTCCTGCGGGAATCGAACCCGCCTTTCAGCCTTGAGAGGGCCGCGAACTAAACCGATATTCGAAGGAACCCTTCCGCACATACGCGTTTTTCGCATAAAAAAAAGCTGAACCATTACTGATTCAGCTTGAGTTCCCCAAGGAGGATTCGAACCCCCACAGTCAGAACCAGAATCTGAAGTGCTACCATTACACAATCGGGGAATAAGTGAGTATTAATCTACCAATTAACACTCACTATGTCAATAGCTAAACAATGCTATTTTTATTTTTTTGTTGTTTTTTTAGCGGCAGACTTTTTTGCAGCTGGCTTCTTATCTGTAGATTTTGTTACAGCCTTAGAAGTTGGTTTCTTTGCAGTTTTTTCTGCCTTTGGAACAGTTGTATCTACAACAGAGTTATCATCGTTGGCAATTTCTGAACGAACATATTTATCAGCCTTCCAGTCATTTTCCCAACGGTTACCATCAAGACAATAACGGAACTGATATTCCTTATTTGTATCCAGCTGTTTCTTTACAGAGAATGATCCATCAGGACCTTTTTTCATTGGAATTGAAGTTTCATCCCAAGAGTTAAAATCTCCTGCCAAATATACTTTTTCTGAACCTGCAGCAGCTTCTGCATTCAAAGTAAATACAACAGTACATTTTTTCCCATCACTTGAAAATGTTTTCTTTAATGACATTTTTTCATCTCCTAATTTAATAATCATTTTAAAGAATAGAAAAACATTTATTAACTAATTTAATAGTAATCTTTAGTATCGGGAAAATCAAGTATAAATATTTTGGAACTGTTATTTGGCTTTATTGCTAAAAGAAAGTGCTGTCTTTATCACCTTGTCGCTCATTGAAACTATAAAATTAGACTTTTTAACTTCACGATCTGCAAGCAAAGGGATTTCTTGTAGTAAATAATCATTCAAAACAATTTTTATAGAACCACATTCCTCGCCTAAGCTAATATGGCCCCACTTATCTTCATCAATATTAAGGTAAACTTTTACTTTGCTCAGATTTTCATCCAAATCCTGACCAACAATATAAGGTACAGTCAAAAACTGGTCAGAATAAGCAGGAATAAGATTAATGCCCTTTTGTTTGGCTGCAAAAGTCCTCATAAAATAAGGATGATTATAGAGTTCGAGTGAAAAATTCTTAAAATTCTTGAAAGCCCACTCCATCAACTCTGTTCCATCATGCACTCTACCTTGCTGACCTTCCTTTGTTGAAGCTCCAGGACCGCCCATTGTAACCGACAAAAATCTATTTCCAATTCTTCTGGCAGTCAAAGCAAGATTGTATCCACTTTCGTCAATATAACCTGTTTTTAATCCATCAACTCCATCTAAAGTGCCAAGAAGTGGATTTGTATTTCTTTGGGTAATGGACATAGTTATGTGACGGGGAAGACCTTGAGTAAAATCCTGGGCTGCAAGAGTGTCTCCAGGTGCAAGATTGACTTCTTTAGGATAAGTAAACTTTTGTACACTATGGAAACGCTCAATTGATGAAGGATGTCTTTGCAGGTAAACCTGACAGAAGGTGGCCATTTCTCTGGCAGTAGTTGTATTTTTTTCGCTATAGCCGGAGCTTTCTACAAAATGTGTATGAGTCAGCCCTAAATCATAAGCAATCTGATTCATTCCTTCTACAAAAGCATCCATACTACCACAAGTGGCATAGGCAAGAGCATAAGCTGCATCATTTCCAGAACAAATTGAAAGGCCTAACAAAAGCTCTTCCAAAGTTACCTTTTGCCCTTCTCCCAAAAACATGAGAGATGAGTGAGGAGGCATATTACAGGCCCAGCATTCAGGTGGAAGAGGAATTTCCTGTTCGTAAGAAAGTTTTCCAGCGGCAACAGCCTCTTCTACCAAATACATTGAAAACAATTTTGTCATTGAGGCAGGCGGAATAACTTCATCAGCATTTTTCTGACTTAAAATATTTCCGTTTGCAGTATCTATGAGGATGTAGGATTTTGCCCAGATATCCAAGTTGGTCTGTCCAAGTTTATAAGGAAGGTCTTTTAAAATACCTGAACGCTCCCCATAGTGATTAAGAAGATATTTTTGAAAAGCTAAAGTTTCCTGATTACTAAGTTTAGAGGCCTGTCTGTAATTTTTAAATTGCCAGGCTCGAATTCCTGTAAAGCTTAAAAAGGCAACTAAAAGAATAGCTAAAAAAATCCCGCTTATCTTTATCCATTTTTTTGCAGGGACTAATTGTTTTTTTGAAGAATTTTGATTGTTATTTGTATTACTTGCCATTTGCAAAAGGTCTTTCATAGGATTTATTATTTAACTAAAAAAAGAACTTTCTTACAAGACAAATATGATAAAGATTAAGTGTTTTAACTCATATTAAAATTATTAAGCCTCGTTGAAATAATAATACAAATTCGTTATTATTTATCGCAAAATTACTATATACAGAGGTAGCGTATGAATATTTTTAAGGGTGCTTTAACGGCTTTAATTACGCCGATGAATGCTGATGGAACTGTAGATTTTGATGGATTGCGCAAAAATGTCAAATTTCAGCTTGAAGAAGGAATTGACGGTCTTGTTCCTCTTGGAACCACCGCAGAAACTCCAACTCTTGATGAAAAAGCTGGCAGCGAAGAAGATAAAATCATCGAAATCGTTTTTGATGAAGTTCGCAAATTTGAAAAAACCTCTGGCAAAAAAATTCCTGTAATTTTAGGTGCAGGTTCAAACAACACAAAGGATGCTGTTGCTTATTGTGAAAGAGCAAAAAAAGCAGGTGCAGATGCAGCTTTAGTTGTTACACCTTACTATAACAAACCTTCAAAAGAAGGAATTTACCAGCACTTTGCAGCTTGTTCTAAAGTTGGTATTCCAATTATTGTATATAACATTCAGGGACGTACTGGCTTGAACATTCCAACTGACTTGATGGCTAGAATTGCAGAACTTCCAAATATCGCTGGGGTAAAAGAAGCAAGTGGTTCTGTTGCTCAGATGATGGAAGTTATCGGACAGATTAAGAATAAGAAACCTGATTTTGCAGTTCTTTCTGGAGATGACGGTTTAACACTGCCATTAATTGCTGCTGGAGGAGACGGAATTATTTCTGTTGCTTCAAACATGATTCCTGCTTTGATGCACGAATTAGCTCAGTCAGCACTGGATGGAGATTTAAAGAAGGCACGTGAAATCCACTATCGTCTTGCTCCATTCTTTAAGGCTGAATTCTGTGACGGAAACCCTTCTTCTATAAAGTATGCAATGAACTTTAAGAAGATGCCTGCTGGAACTTTGAGACTTCCTCTTGTTGAAGTAACAGATGCAGCAAAGAAACAGATTGAACAGGCTATTAAGGAATGTAATTTATAGTAATTAGGTTATAGGTTCTAGGTTATAGGTGCTAGGGTTCCTATAACCTAGAACCTAGAACCTAACACCTAAAAAAAAGGAGAAATTGTGATATGAGTGAAAAAATAAAGGTTGGTGTACTCGGCGCTACAGGTATGGTTGGACAGCGCTATATTAAATTACTGGAAAATCATCCATGGTTTGAAGTAACATACGTTGCTGCTTCTCCACGTTCTGCAGGTCAGCTTTATAAAGATGCAGTTGCAAACCGCTGGCTCATTGGTGCAGAAATTCCAGCAGGCGTTGCAAATCTTACTGTAGAAGATGCAAATATTGCAGAAAAAGCTCTTGGTAAGTGTCAGTTTGTATTCTCTGCTCTTGAAATGCCTAAAAAGGATGATATCAAGGCTCTGGAAGCTGCTTACGCTGCAGAAGGCATTCCTGTAGTTTCAAATGCCTCTGCAAACCGCTGGACAGAAGATGTTCCAATGTTAGTTCCAGAAATCAACTACGAACACCTTAAGGTTATTGACGAACAGAAAAAACACCACGGCTGGGACAAAGGCTTTATTGCTGTAAAACCTAACTGTTCTTTACAGACATACATGATGCCTATTCACGCTTTGATTCAGGCAGGCTACCCAATCAAAAGAATGATTGTAACAACTTTGCAGGCTACATCAGGGGCAGGATATCCTGGAGTTCCTTCGTTCGACATGATTGACAACATTGTTCCATTCATTGGTGGTGAAGAAGAAAAAACTGAAAAAGAATGTCTCAAGATTTTAGGAACTGTAAAAGACGGTAAGATTGAAAACGCTAAGTATCCAATCGTTTCTTCTACATGTACACGTGTTCCTGTAATTGATGGACATACAGCTTGTGTTTCTCTTGAATTTGACTTGCCAGATGACAAAAAACCTTCTCTTGAAGAAATTGAAAAAATCTGGACTTCATATACATCACTTCCACAGGAATTGAAATTACCTTCAGCTCCTGAACATCCAATTGTTGTACGTCATGAAGAAAATCGTCCACAGCCAAGACGTGACCGTGAAACAGAAAAAGGTATGGCTTGTGTAATTGGAAGACTTCGCCCATGTAACGTATTTGACATCAAGTTCGTTGCATTGAGCCACAATACAAAGAGAGGTGCTGCTTTAGGTGGTATTCTTAACGCAGAACTTCTTAAGGCAAAGAATTATCTTTAATCTAAGATAAATGATTGCAAAATGCATCCTGGAAGCGTAAAAACTTTTGGGGTGCATTTTTTTTTACTTTTTGGCAACAATCACCATGGTTCGGGCCTTCTGGTCATATGGTGAAAAGTCAAAATCACCATAAACAGAAGCCTGCTTAAAACCAATCTTCAATAAAATATCCCTTAAATCTGCAGCAGAATAGAGTCTTTGAACAAAACGGTGGGTAAATTCAGGCTTTTCAGAAGGACCAGAACCAAGCGGATATAAATCCCAGCAGGAAAGTAAACCTTCCCAGGCTCCCACAACTTCAAAGTGAGTTTTTACGGTATAACCTGCTCTTTCAAACTCTTCACCAGGAGTCCAGTACATTATTGCGGTTTCACGACTGACACATTCAAGGATAAAAGTTCCACCATCTTTTAAAGACTCATAGATATTTTTTAGGATTTCTAAATCTTCTTCCTGAGTATCACAGTATCCAAAAGATGTATAAAGATTTACTGCACAATCATACAATTGAGGAGCCTTAAAAGTTCGCAGATCGGCCTTTATAAGATTTAGTTCAACACCTTCTGCCTGAGCACTGTCTTTTGCGGCATCAAGTTCATTCTGAATTATATCTACGCCGGTAACATCAAGACCAAGAGCAGCCATTTCAACTGAAATACGGCCTAAACCACATCCCGCATCTAAAACCTTGTCCCCTTTTGAAAGGCCTGCAATTTTCATTACATCTTCTGCAACATCGGGTGCTTCTGCCCATCTGGCTTCATCAAACATTATTGGTGCATAATGAGTCCAAAATTCATCTGATTCAAACCATTCCATATCAGCCTCTACTTTTTCTCCATCCTTTTGCAATATTCTTCAATATCAATTCTTTCACCTTCAAACATAAGTGTCAAAGCCTTTTGAACAGCCCTGCCCTTTTTATCAACATAAAGTTCAAGCTGCAAATCCATGTTATTAATCAGTGTTGAATTATCAACAATATCTGCATAGGATTCCTGAAGGTAATACTGATTATGGGTTTCTGCATAAGGTGATGAAGAATCTTCGATTACGAGCTGAACATAACGCCCCTTAAAAGGATGATATGGATCATAAACATGACAGGAAAGCCTAACAATGTTTCCGTCTTTTATTGCCTGAGATTTTATTCTCTGCGAAAAAGTTACAAGAGAAATAAGAACAAATATTTGAAAAAGAAAAGCTGCTGTGAATAAAACAATCTTATTTTTCATCTTTTACCTCCGAAACTTTATCAGCCTTTTTAATAATTTTGGGTAAAAGAAGATTAATAACAAGGATGATTATTCCGCAAAGAATAAAGGCTATTCCACGGGCAATAAGACTGTTTGTTGCTGTAAAAAACTTTACGCAGGCTAGAAAAAGAAGATAAACAGAATAAATATTTACACCAGCGGTTGACCCTTTCCTAATTTGAAAAATGATTTCTTCAAGTGCAAAGAACATGAGCAGAAGTATACATACTACTTCAAGAAGTCTGTTCAGCAGAGGTTTATTTTCTGCAAAGCTGCAAACTACCAGAAGTGAAATAAAGAAAAGACAGAAAGTGTAAAGGAATTGAGCATAATTTATCCTTTCATTTCTGCTCTTAAGTTTCAGAAATGGTCTGAACAGCCCAAGGAAGAAAAGATAAACATAGGTCAGAAAAAACTCTATATAAAACATCACTTCATTTTCATAATAAGGGGCTGAAATTGTTTCAATTTTAAAGGGCAGAAAAATTACAAAAAGTGTAGAAAAGATAAAAACAATCCTTCCTGCATTCTTTTTGCCTTTTTCTTGAAAAGACTGCAAAAACAGGCCAAGTACCGCAGATCCAAAAGCAAAGAACAAAATAATTACAAAGAAATTAAATCCAAACACTACATCAAGAATAAAAGTCAAAAGAAAAGCAGCAACAAAACCTGTTAGAGAATAATCCTTAAAACGGGTCAATTTGAAAGTAGCATACAATCCTGCTGTAGCAACAAGGAACTTAGCAATATTAACAGAAAGTTTCGAAGCATAGGTGAAAAAATCTGCATACGAAAGCACATAATACAAAGTGAAAACTAACAAAAGAATCAGAAATTCCAGCAATTTAAAACAGAGTTTTTTATCTGAAAAAAGTTTCTTCCACCCGAGTGCCAGAGTTCCAAAAGAAGAAAGGCCCATACAAATAAGGAGAAGGTTCTGTAAAAGCACAAGAGAACCTTTTCCTGAATATGCAATATAGGATTTACTTCCATGGAAAACCATAATTACATATCCAAGACTTAAAAGAGAATTCAAAATTATCAGATTTACATTCAAATCACAATCTTTTTGATTTAAGTGTCTGTAAAACAGAAGGACTGTATAAAGTAAAATATAAATTACAAGAGAAAGAGTTAAAAGTTTCCAGTTTCCCGCAAGAAGAAGTAAAAAAGTTCCGGCAGAAGTGATATAAAACCAGACTTTTTTAAGAAAAAATGCGGAATACAAATTATAAATCAAAAGAATTATAAAAAGCGGAATAAATGCATTAAAAGATTCCAGCTGGAGAGGAGCATAATTCAAGACTAAATTAAAAATTAAAACCACCAGAGGATAAACCAGAATCATAAGTTCATGGCTAAAACGCTTTTCTCTGACAGCAGAATAAATAAAAAATCCAAAGGTAAGCAAATTGAGGATAAGAAAAAGGCCTTCCTGCCTTAAAGAATAACCAGAGCCCCAGAAAGACGAACTCGAAAGAAATAGAAAAGGAATAATAAGCACAAAAAGAGAAGCGTATTTTACAATCAAAGCATATTCTTTTTTAATTTTCAGGTGTTTTGAAGCATAAAAATAAAGCAGAGAAGAAACAGGAATTAAGAAAAGAACCGATTTTTCTGCGATTGAAAATGAAATAAAAAGTATAAACGAAAGAATTCGGGAAGAATTTGTTTTTGTAAGCAGCATGATAAGGACAGAAGCAATTGTCCACAAAAAGAAGAGTAACTGCCAGCTTACAGGAAGCATGTAAATCTGACTTAAAAACTCTATGGAAGCGCCAAATAAGACTATCCACAAAGCTGAAACAAATTCCAGAAAGCCAGCTTTCTTAAAAATTGATTTTTCTTTTTTTGAAAAAAATACTGGAAGCATTAAAAAAGCCGGCACAAAGTTTATAATAAAAGCGCCTATTGTTTTAATGAATCTGGAGATGGAATGCCAGTTATAGGCAATTAAAGAAATAATTCCACCAGCAATAAACAGGGCCGCAATTACAGAAAGAATCAGACTTGCTCTAACAGGCTTTCTTTTATGCTCAGGCACTCTTTCAGGCACTCTTTCAGGAACTTTTTCAAGCTCATAATCCCAGAAAGGAGATTCTTCCACCTTCTGTTTTTTCTCATAAAAATCCAGAATCTTTTGTGCAGAAGCAGAATCAATAAGTGAATCCTTTTCCCACAAGGGAAGCTGACTTTTGAGCCAGTCAAAATGATTTTCCATACTTCCTCCATTTCGCCAGTAAAATTGACCTTTTTTTATGATTTTAATGTAACATAAGTTTTTCCTGCCCCACCATCTTCTGCCGGAGCATATTCAAAATCGGCAACAAAAGGACTGTGAGAAAGATAATCGCGAACTGTCTGCTGCAAAACTCCGTCCCCCTTACCATGAATTACACTAAAATGCATAAGATTATTTAAAACACAAAGATCTATCTGATGCTCTAAAGCCCGGACAGCTTCGTCTGAATACATTCCAAGAAGCCTTAGTTCATAGGCAGGTCTTTCCTTTTCCTTTTCATAAATGTAATTTCCGTTTACAAGGGAAGGACTAGAAATTTCAAAAGAAACATCAGGAGTAAGATTTTCATTCTGTTTAGCAGAAAGTTTCAAATCTTTTTCTTTGACTTCCATTTTCATACTGCCAAACTGAACCTGCCAGACTCCTTTTTTCCCTTTAGCAATAATTGTACCTTCAATTCCTGTGGTTTTAGAAATAACACGGGCACCAGGCTGAAATGTTTTTATTTGAGAAGATGCCGAAGCCCCATTTTCCTTAGACTTAGAAGCAGCAGCACCACTTGCAAGACTTTCTGCAGTAATTACAGAAGAGGCATACTTCAAAGCTTCTGCATTCGACATCTTTTTTTTGGTCTTTTTGTTTGAAGCCGGATGCTTTTGTTTAGCCAATTCCTTTGCAAAATTTTCTTCATCACGGGAAAGTTTTTCTTCCTCTGCTTCCACCTTATTTTCAAGTCGCTGGCTTTCCTGTGTCAGTTCATTGATAAAACTTTTTACACCCAGAGTTTTTTCTCTTGTAATTTCGCCTTCTTTCAAAGTACGAACGAGATTTTCCAACTGACGACGACTGTGCACCAGAAAATCATTCATTTCCTGAGTCTTTCCTTTTTTCAAATCATTTTCTTTACGGCGGAGATCTATTTCTTTTTGCTTAAGTCTCAGTAATTTCTCCTGAGCTTCGGAGGCCTGTCTTTCAGCTTCTTTTTGAACCTTATTCAATTCAATATGCTTGCGGTTCAATCCCCGAATTAAAGCAGAAACATCGGCCTGCTCTGTGGCAATATAATTTCTGGCGGCCTTACAGATTGATGATGGAAGTCCACTTTTTTGTGCAATATCAAGGGCATGACTTTCGCCAGGAACTCCCATAAGCAAATGATAAGATGGAGATAAAGTATCCTGATTAAACTCCACCGAAGCATTTATACAGGAAGAATTTGTATAACCATAATTTTTCAGAATTCCCTGATGTGTCGTAACAAGAACAAAACTCTGCTTTTTAATAAGTTCATCCAGAACAGCCATGGCAATTGCAGTACCTTCCTGAGGATCAGTTCCACTTCCAAGTTCATCAAGTAAAATTAAAGTATCGGAAGAAGCCGCGTTGACTGCCTGAGCAATATTTTTCATATGTCCGCTAAAGGTGGAAAGACTCTGATCCAAAGACTGATCATCACCAATATCAGCAAAAATATTTGAAAAAACTGGCAGAAAACTACCTTCCGCCGCAGGAATAGGAAATCCCGCCTGATTAAGCATAGAAAGAAGTGCAAAAGTTTTAAGACTTACCGTTTTTCCACCAGTGTTTGGGCCGGTTATAATAAGAACCCTTTTTCCTTCCATGAAGCGAATATCAATTGGAACAGCCTTATCGCCAAGTAAAGGATGACGGGCCTGAATCAAAAGAGGTGGCTGGTCTTTAGCAGGCATGGCATAGGTACAGTTATGTTCAGCCCCCCATCTCTGTGCTGCAAGAGTTGTATCAAACAAAATCATGACAGGAAGAGCATCTCTTAGCAAAGGAATTGAAGGCTGCAGGCTTGCAGTTGTTTCTGTCAAAATCCTTTTAATAACTGCGGCAAGTTCAAATTCCTTTTGAATTAATTCATTGGAACACAAAACGGCTTCTTCTGGCTCAATATAAACGGTCTGGGCAGACTGACTTACTTCGTGAATAATGCCTGGAATGCGGTTTTGCAAGCTGGCCTTTACAGCTAGAACCTGACGCCCATTTCGCAAAACTGGAACATTACTTTCCAGGACGCCAGATAGACGCTGGTCTGAAGTAAAGCCTTGCATAATTGTTTTGATTTTGGAATTCAGGCTGGCAATCTGCTTTCTTATATTTGAAATTTCTGGTAAGTCACGCATTTCTCCATCTGGAGTTATAACACGGAAAACTTTTTTTTCGGTTTCAGAAAGGTCTGGAAGCTTTTCCACTTCCTGTGGTAAGAGTTTAAGGCCCAAACTAACCTGATGCTGACTAATTCCCTGCTTCACCTTATTTACGCTAATAACCAACTGACCAATTGAAGCAAGCTGTTCAAGAGTAAGAGCGGCACCATTTGTTTTTATAATTGCCAGTAAAGGTTTTACAGGATTCCATGATGATAGAGGAGAGGCATGGGTTTGGCTTAAATAAAGCCCCCATTCTCGGCTTAAATTTTTTAAATGTTCTATTTCTGAAGATTTCTTAAAAGGTTCGCGAGATAAAAGAGAAGCCTTTCCTTCTTCCGAAAGACAATAAGATGCAACCTGATCCCGAATGCGGAAAAAATCTATTTCTGTTAGAGTTTTTGTGTTCATTATTAATCTTCCCAGGAACCTGTTAAGATTTCTCTGGATATTCTTTTCCAGCTGTCATAACGTTCTGGTGTAATTTGACCTTCTTCTACAGCTTTCAAAACTGCACAGTCCGGCTCTGTATCATGCTTACAATTTAAGCCAAACTTGCATTTACCAATAAAAGGTTCAAATTCACGAAAGTACAGAGCAAGGTCCTGAGCTTCAATATCATCTAAAACAAAACGACGAATTCCCGGTGTATCGATAATATCAGCTTTACGACCCTTTATACCTTCTGTAAGACTTTCGTTCAAAGTCAGATGGATTAAGGTTCCTTTTGTTGTTGTATGACTACCCCTTCCGTATTTTTTTGACAGACTTCCTGTTTTTAATACACAAGTATCGTCCATTACATTTATAAGACTAGATTTTCCAACGCCCGACTGACCTACAAAAGCCGAAAGATGGTCTTCCAAAAGTTCTGCAAACTGAGTCATTCCTTCTCCAGTCTTGGCAGAAATTCGCAAAACCTTGTAGCCTAAATCTTCCCAAATTGTCAGACGTTTTTCAATTTCTTCAAATTCTTCCTGGCGGCCATCTGTTTGCATAGCTTCTGCCAGATCCCACTTATTACAAACAATAACAGGAGTGATTCCCTGGTGTTCGGCCTGAGCTAAAGCACGATCTGTAAAGCGAGGACGGAAGGGTGGTTCATCTGGAGTTGTAACCAAAATCAAGTAATCCAGATTAGAGGCTAAAAGTTGGGGACAACGCCCCTTTACATTCCAGCGTAAAAATGTGTTCTTTCTTTCCTGTAAAGAAACAATCTGCCCCTTTTCTTCATTAATTGGATCTGGTTCGATTTCAACTTCATCACCAGGTGCTATAGGGTTATAAAATTCCCGTTCAGTTTTTACGACCTTCCCCTTAATTGTACATGCACGGATAAGTTCGTCTTCACATTCAACAGTAAATAAATTGTTTGTACCGGCTATAACGCGTCCCTTCAAATTAACTCCTACAGTAAAACTGCTAAATTACATTTTTTCCAGATAAGGAACAAGAATAAGATTCAAGCTGTTCTTGATAACCTGCAAAGTACACTGAGCCAAATAAAGACGGGCACCGGCAAGTTCCTTACTTTCTGCATTTAAGATTGATGAAGTCTGGTAGAACTTACTAAAAAGTTTTGCTGTTTCATACAGATAGCCTGCAATTCCACTTGGGTCAAGATTTTCTGCCCCCTTCTGAACGACTGCGGGGAAATCACCAAGCTGTTTAATCAGAGCCCATTCATCTTCACTTGAAAGAAGTGCCAGAGCTTCATCTGAAGTATTTTCACAAATGCCAGCTTCTTTTGCCTTAGCAAGAATTGAGTTGATACGAGCCCCCATATACTGAAGATAAGGACCAGTATTTCCATTGAAGCTCAATGATTCTTCAGGATTAAAGAGCATATCTTTTATTGGTGTAGCCTGAAGCAGATAATAATGCAAAGCACCAAGAGCAACTTTTTCTGCTACATCATCAGCATTTCCAACTTCTTCATCACGACCACGTTCTTTTATTGCTTTGAGGGCATCGGCATGTAAAGAATCAATTAAATCATCAGCATCAACAATTGTTCCTTCACGGCTCTTCATACGTCCACTTGGAAGATTTACAAGACCATAGCTTAAGTGATAAAGGTTCTTAGCCCAGTCAAATCCAAGCTTTTTCAAAATGTGGAAAAGAATCTTAAAGTGATAATTCTGTTCACTGGCAACTACATACACCAGCTGATTGAAAGCCCAGTCATCGTGGCGGGAAATTGCAGTTCCAATATCCTGAGTGATATAAACAGAAGTACCGTCTTTGCGGAGAAGAACTTTTTCGTGATTATCTTCATCCTTTCCTTTACCTACAACATCTGTAACATCAATGCGGACTGAACCATCTTCTGCCTTAAAGAAAACGCCTTTTTCAAGACCTTTAAGAATCTGATCTTTTCCCTTAAGGTAGGTTTCGCTTTCCATGTAAAGTTTATCAAAAGAAACACCTGTGCGGGCGTAAGTTTCCTTTACACCTTCCAAAGTCCAGTCATTCATTTTCTGCCAGAGTGCACGTACTTCAGGATTTCCTTTTTCCCATTCAATAAGCATGTCTTCTGCCTGCTGGGCTGCTTCTGGATGTGCAGTTTCAGGTTTATCTTTTTCGCCCTTAAGCCAGCGGTCAAATTCAACATAACACTGACCAACAAAATGATCTCCCTTCATTCCAAGACTTTCAGGAGTATCACCTTTTGCTTCGTGGAACCATTTATAAGCCAGCATAGATTTACAGATATGAACACCACGATTATTGATAAGATCTACCTTGTAAACTTCGGCACCTGCCATTTTCAAAATACGGCTAACAGATTCACCAAGAGCGTCGTTTCTGAGGTGCCCAAGATGGAGAGGCTTATTTGTATTTGGTGAAGAATATTCAACCATTACACGACGACCTTCCAGAGGCTTTTTTCCTTCCTGATTGAATGAGCCGTAAGAATCACCCTGCTTTGCAATTGCGGCTAAAATTGGAGCTGCTGCCCCAGCCTTGTCGAGTTTGATATTGATATAAGGACCTACTGCAAGAACTTTTCCAAGGCTGCATTCCTTAATAAATTCAAGAACCCCTGATGCAATCTGTGGTGGAGCCATCCGGGCAGATTTAGCAAAAACGAACATTGGAATACCCAAATCTCCCATTTCTGGATTAGGTGCATTCTGAACTACCATTTTATCCAGTAAAGAAGCATCAAGTTCTAAATTCTTTGCCTTAAAAAATTCAGTTACTGCTTTTGAAACAAGCTCTTTAAATTCTGATTTTGAATCTGCCATAAAAAAAACTCCTGTAAATTAGTAAATGAAATATTACCAATTTTCAGGAGTTTTAACAACGACAGGATTTTTCTGTCTGAATAAGTTAGAGTTTAATAAGATTATCCAAATCCCTGGATGCATCCTTAATTCTTGACGCAAGAGATTTAAGTTCCTGGGCCTGACTCGTAAGTTCCTTATTTTTACTCAATACATCATCGACAGCGGCTTCTGCCTGATTTGCATAATCATTTAATACCTTCATATTAGAAGAAACCTGACTAGAGTAAGAGGCCTGTTCCTGAGTTTCCGCATTAACCTTTTCCACAGATTCGGTCATATGCTTTGTAGCCTCATTAATTCTAACGCCAGACTGCTTTTGAACTTCCATACCACGGGCAGATTCCTGAACTATTTGTGCAGTAGACCGGGCTCCAGAAGAAACCTCATTCAAGGCTTTTTTTACATTCAAACTAAGTTCAAAAGACTTAGCAATATTCTCTGTAATTGCAACGATAATATCGTCAATTTTACTGGTCTGTTCACTACTTTGACCGGCAAGAGCATTAATTTCATGGGCAATAACGGCAAAACCCTTTCCAGCATCCCCAGAATGAGCTGCTTCAATAGACGCATTCATAGCCAGCATATTTGTCTTTCGTGAAAAATCAGAAACAATTTTAATTACATTCATAATTTCGGCGGAAGACTGCTTAATGCTATCAAGCAGCCTAACCAGGCTTTCTATATCGCTAGTACTTTTTTCAGTAAGTTGTCCTAGAGACTTGGCAAAGGAAGCGGCATTATCAATACCGGCAGCAGCCTGATTTACTCCTTCAACCATAAGTTTTGTTTCATTTACGGTTGTGTTTGCAACTTCATTTTCAAGTTGGATTTCTGAATTTACATTTTCAACAGACTGAACAAGTTTTTCTACTGCAGAAGAAGTATTTCGCATTGATTCATTTTGATTAGTAATAAAAGATGAAATAGACTGTGCTTTAGTTTCCGATTCCTGAGCAGCAAGGGCAACCCTTTGGACAGAATCATTCAAGAGTCCAGCAATTTCCATTGTTTCTGATGAAAGTCTGGCGGCATCCTGAATTACCATATTTAATTTATCTTTTTGTTCTGATGAAGAAACGGCTAAATCAGTAATCTGACGTTTATTTTCAATAGTCTCCAAAGAAACTACAATAAACATTGTTATATCAATAAAGAAGAAGGCAAAGCCCTGAAGCCAGGCAAATGGCATAACTCCAATAACCTGATAAACAATATCGTGAACAGCAAAAATCATAGCAAGGGAAATACCTATCAACATGGTTTTTGCATTTTTTGAATGAGCCTTATGGGCCTTTATAAGCATGACATAGATATAAATAAGTTCGATAAAGACAGGAGCCAAACCAATTGTAAATAAATTTTCAAGGGCTGGAGTATTTCTAAAACAAGCAATATAGGCAATAACAATTAAAATAAAACTTGTATAAACAAAATACTTTGGAGCCTTTCCCCTAATCTTAAACATTGAACGAATAAACATAACCAGGCCACCAATACTAAACACGAAACAAGTACGGGCAACAGAAAGCTGAATATTAAAAGGAAGGTATAAAATATCAGAAGCCATATCAAAAAAATACACCGCAACCGTTGCCAGTGTAAAACTGAAGGCTAAGCTGGCCTTATCCTTATGGTTAGCAATAAACTGAAAAAGAAAGTAAAGTCCTAAAAAGAAACAGATAGCAGCCATCATATAATAAACATAATTGTTTAAAAATGGATGAAAGAGAACAACCGTGTTATAACGTTCCTGATCGACTATATAGAAAGGATTAAAGGTTTGGTGACTTCCCTGTGTTCGGCACCGAATAGAAATATCTACCTTGCCATTTTTTATTGCATAAGAAGGAATTGTTGCAACCGTATCAGAAACATGGGAAAAATTTACTTTTGGATAAAGAGTTCCGTGATGGCCAGTCATTGCTCCACCAACGTATATCTCCATAGCTCCATAAGAATTACCAGATTCAAAATATACATTTTTATTTTTAAATTCGGAAGGAATCTGAACACTTGCCTTTAACCAGAAAACATCGCTTGGCTGGGTAGAAATATACTGAGGCATGTCTACAGATTTCCATGAAGAATCCAAATTATCAGATGAAAGATTCATCCAACTAAGATCGTCACCATATTTAAGTTTCCAATCAGCTTCTATTGGATACATTTTTCCTTTTGCAAATAATGGACATGAAAACAGAGTTAAAATGGCAATACAAATAAGACTTTTAAAAAACACTTTTTTCACAAATAATAATCTCCCACAAATAATTATAAGGGCTATATATCCATTCGTCATCAAAAAAAGCAGATAGATCTAAAAACTACCTGCTTTTTTGCACAAAAGTATTCTGTTGTTTGTTAGAAGAATCCCTTTAAGAGATTTCCAGCCTGTTTTTTTGCCTCTTCTTCCGCCTTTGCCTTGGCTTCGTTCATAGCCTGTTCAGCCTGTCTTCTTGCTTCCTCTTCCGCCTGGGCCTGTTTTGCCCTAAGTTCAGCCTCAGCTTTTTCCTGGGCAGCCTTCAACTCGGCTTCTGCTTTTTCTTGAGCGGCTTTCATTTCGGCCTCAGCTTTCTCCTGTGCAGCCTTTAATTCTGCTTCAGCTTGAGCCTGGGCCTTTTTCAGCTCTTCTTCGGCCCTTGCCTGAGCTTCTTTCATAGCCTTATCAAGCATTTCCTTTGAAGAATTTTGAATAGTTGACTGCATATTCTTCAACTGATTTTCAAGATCCTTAAGCATGTTGATGTAATATTCAACCTGCCCCTTTATTGCATCAAAGTTTTCTATATCACCTAAAGCGACCTGTGAGTACTCAGTAATTTTAGCCTTAAGTTCTGCAAGAGCTTTTTCTTTAATAGAATTAAGTTGTTTATTCATTTCATTTGTAAGGGCATTTACAAACTGCTTATTTACATCAGATGTAAGATTTACTGTAAGTCCTTTATCTGCCATAAAACCTATATTTGCATTTAAATCCATAGATTTAATCTGAGTCATAACTCCATTGTAAATATCATAAGCATAAAGAGGTTCAAAAGGCTTACTTTCAATTACAAGATTTTCAAAAAGTCCCTTTCCAGAAAGCAAAAATCCTTCATCTGCAAAAGCTTTAAATGCGGCAGTAACCTGAGTTTTTGCCTTAAATGATGGAGAACCTGGGCCTCCTCCAAACACAGAAGAATCCAGATTGAATGGATAATTATTTCCAGAATAAGCAACTGTTAGCAGAGCATCATCTGAAGTTTCACGAAGATCCAAAACTAAATCACAATGATGATCTATATTAAACAAAGACAGATTAACATTTGCGTTTGTAGTTTTATTAAGTTTATTCATGTTGTTTGTAATATCAGTTGCGGTAAAAGTAAAGTTTGTTCCAGAGCCGGCAATTTTTTTAATCCAAAGAGTTGGAACAGCATCTTCACGGTAAATTACATCGCGACCAGAAGCACGGGCAATTCCCTTTTTCTTTTCTTTAGCCTTTTGTTTTTCGCTGACCGGTTTTTTAGATGCAGAATCCTTCATCTCAATAAGCTTTTGAGACAGTTTTTGATAATAAGGATAATAAGAACCCATGAACTGGTACACCGCATTATTAAAGAGGTCTGTAATAAAATTCATGCCTGTATCTTTTAAGTTGAAAGATTTGATTTTATTAATTTCACTTGAAGCAAACTGAGTATCATGCTGCAGAGCAAGATAAATCTCATTCGAAAGATTCATAACCTGATCTGAATCATTTTTGATTTCATTTACCAAAGATTGTGAATTATCTACCACATTTTGAACAGTTTTAATACCAGAATCAAAAAGTTTTACCATTTCAGCAATTTTTGCAGGATCTGTTGAAATAGAGGAATAATCATAATAAATAAGATTTTCTACAGAAGCTTTTGTTTCATTGTAAAGTTTTTCAAGTTCTGCAGGTTTATTCTGATATCTATTTATAAAGTCTTCAACAGTTTCCTGAACTTTTGGAGCAAGTACTGGCGACTGTAAAGAATTATAGCAATTTTGAATGATTGATTGAGGGTCATACTGAGTAAAAAGGCCTGTTACAGAATCCACAGTGGAATTTTTTGCCGCATTCAGTCTTTTTTGCAGTTCCAGACTAAGTGCAGAATCTTTTTTTTCGGCCTTTTCTTGTTTAGCTTTCTTTTTCTTCAATTTTTTAAGTTCTTTTGGTGGGAGAGTTCCATCATAAGCACGGTCTTTTCCAGTTTCAACACCATTAACAGAAAGTTCGTTTGCCACAAGACGAGCACGAAGAGCCTGTATTAAATCAAAATCGAGAGCGATTGAATCAATATAGATTAAATCTTTCATTGGTGCTGATTTATTTGCAATTTCAAAGTCTTTGATAAAGAGAGATGCCCCGAAAAACTTTAAATCAACTTTAGCAATATCACAACGAGCTTCAAAAATATTTTCACAACTTGTCTTAATCACTTTTTTGATAACAATATTTTTTGTAAGTGTAAAAGTTGTAACCAGAGCTGCTAAAAAAATGGCTACAGCCGCAAAAGGAAGAAGTCTAACTCTCCCCTTCTGCTTCTTTATCTGTTTGGCAATAGTTTTAAGGTGCTTAAAATCTTTTTTAGTAAAAAGCTTATCTTTTGGAATTCCGTAAACAGGAATATTTTTCTTACCAATTTTTCCAGTTTCGACAATCAAGCTTTGTACATAAGTTTTATCAGCTGGCACAAAAATCTTTTTGTAAACTTTTGCCTCTAATTTTTTTTGCGTGTATTTTTTTCTAAAAAAAGAAGGAGTTTTTTTCTTCAGTTTCAAATTTTCTTGCTCTGGATTATTGTTCTTTATCATATTTTTATCATTCTTTTGCATTTTCCAGACTCCTTAGACTTCTGCAGAAATTTTTGAAATCTTTTTAATAAGTGGCACTTTTGATAAAGCTACTATAAATTTGGTTTTACGCATTACAGGTATAAGTTTGCTGCGAATGCCCCATATTGCTAAACGAGATAACCAATAAAGCGGAATATACAAAATCAGTCCACTTACTATAGCTCCTGCAACAATTGTATTATTGAAATGTGTAAAACCTACAAAAGGAACTTCAAGCAGATTTGCAAAAACAGGCTCCAGAAAACTTATGTGCAAAAACCACCATCCAATTGCATCCAGAGTCGGATCAAAAAGATGACTTAGCATAGAAAAAATTGCTGTAAATAAAATGAAGGCTCCTTTATTGATTCGAATAAAAAGACAAAAGACTGTGACAATATAAAAGATGATATTATTTTTGGGAATCAATCCTAAAAGAAGTGCAAGGCAAACCGCATGTGCTATTTCACCAGGATGTGAGTTACTATTCAAAGCTTTTAGCAAATTTATTAATTTTTTTAACATTTTTTCTCCTTTTGGTGTTGACACATTTTAACAGAAAAGATATATTAATCAAGCATTCGCAAGAATGAGTTGGGCTACTAGCTCAGTAGGTAGAGCAACGCCCTTTTAAGGCGTGGGTCACTGGTTCGAATCCAGTGTAGCTCAGAAAAAGGACTTTCGGAAACGGAAGTCCTTTTTTTTGTTTAAATCGTTATGTCATAAGGATTTAAACGGGATTACCATATCATTTTTTATGTAACTCTTCCTTTGGTGGAATGAGAGCATAAGCGAAAGTCTGAATCTAAGGCGTTGGTTTGGTTAGTTAACTGGTTAGTGTTCTGGTTAGTAATTGTGCCAATGTCTGAAAACGGAGGCTCTTTTTGCAACCATTCTACCTGTCTAAGAATTCGTCGGGGTTTTACAAAGCTTATTTTGTAAATACTGAAAAAGGAAAAGTTATTGCTACAAAAAGTACTCACTCCACTTGAAGCTTTTTTTACTTGTTTAACGAAGATTTAATATAACTTAAAGGTAATAAAAATATTTATTGAATATAATACAAAGGTTATTAAAGTGTTTACAAATATAACTCTTGTATTATATAATGAATTATCATTTATTACACATAGGTTATATTATGAACGCAAGGATAATGCAGATTAGAGCTTTAGACAAAAAAACTTCCTCTCTTTCCAATGCAAGAAATATCGTTCCAAAAGGAAATAGCTGGATAAACACTGTTCG